>Ga0315913_1008848_pt1 | contig 11870 bp, 9 predicted proteins | sample MpolsnodulesMG_FD_207736 | JGI IMG/M metagenome (GOLD analysis project Ga0315913, IMG submission 207736) | Medicago polymorpha root nodule microbial communities from Los Angeles, California, United States - small nodules | ecosystem: Host-associated > Plants > Roots > Nodule | place: USA... | reverse complement strand
AGCAAGGTGTTCTCAGCAGGGAAATGAACAGGCATGAACACATACTTCTCAGAATATGAAAGTAAAGTTTCAAGAGAAATGTAAAAGAGAAAATTTCTAAATAACATCACTCACAACTACAGAAAGAAAAAAAAAACACCAACCAATTTTGTTGCAAGTATGGAACTCATTCAAAATGACCAAAGACACATCTTTCAACAATATGAACTTCATTTTCATACCAGAAAGCAAAAAAAGCTGACAAGAAATATGAAGAATGCAGAAATTTGTGTGTAACAAACCTCATAATCTGATCTGGCAGAAGCATGCATGGAAACATTCCTCACTCTTTTACTTCCCTCTGCTCTTAGGCACACAGTTATTTTGGACTGTGCTTTGCAGAAGAACAATTGTGAAGGATCTGCATTGTTTAGTAGGATGATTAGTTCATAGATGGTGGTTGTGGTGGAAGACAGGAGACATAGATAATAATGACTATGGCAAAAGCAATTAGTAAAAAGAGGGAGGGAACTTCCTACAAAATAAAGCACATTAGTTAGCTGTTAACTTTCTTAATGGAATATACACATTGACTAATATGACCTCCCTTTCCACTGATTTGAGTAGTAAGTCTTACCTAAATAAAATAAGCTGGTCAAACCTTAATAGGGTTTTTATTGGAAGTAATTAAAACTAAATCTAAAATGATTAATGCTGTTTAGTTATTTATGTATCTTTCTCTTGGCAATATACAGTGAAAGTGTTCTAATAGCTATAGCTTTAAAATTAGCATAAAGTACAATTCTCTCCCAACAATAGACATGTCCCCCACCCTTATAAAGTTAGTTTGTTCATGGAGATCCAACCACACAGATTTCATCTAACCATAAAATCTTTTTTTCCCCTTGCTTTTTTTCTTCCTAAACTTACTGTCAAACAAACTTTTATCTTGAGACATCAAAGAAGTTGTTCAAATTGCAAATCTCAAACAAAAACTATAGGTTTACAAAATTTCAAATACTTTATTAGTTTCTATTGTTTTAGAAAAAAATAAACAAAGTTCTTCACCTTAACTTGTAAGCTTTATTGAGAGCAAATAAACAGAACAAAGTATCAAAACAAAATCTGATAGCAAACTAGTGCAAACAATTTTATAAATCTACTTTTAATGCTTAGCTCACTGCTTAGGCTACCTTTGGAACTCATACAATATTCCTTTTTTGGAACTCATACATAGAGTATAGCTTTGTCTTAGTATGTTTATGCTATAACATTACAACTAGCTATTATTACAAAGCACATGCAACTAAAAATTAGCACAATGAATAAGATATTGGGGTTTAACCATTTCACTTTTCACTTCTCAACAGGGATCTATCCAATTACAATTACTAATATTCCTTTGTATATAAACCTAAATTTGGTTCATTGAACCTTCAAGGCTTAAGTGATAAAACAAGGGTTGAAGGGTAAACTAGCTAAAATAGAATTGATGTTGGACTTCAAAATTTCTGCAGGGCTTTTCACGTTGCTTTTTTCTTCTTCTGCAGTCTCTGCAACTTCTGCCACTTGAGGTAGATCTGGTATGATAATCCAGAGAATACCATAGTAACACACCCCCATTGCTTTGTTGAAAGGGGATTCCCACTCAATAGTGAAGATACCACGATGCTTACAAATTTGCGAGTGGTAGTGATGGTAGTGTTAGCTAAAGAGCCAAACCGGCTAATGGTCAAAAAGATAAAGTTCTGTCCCACGGCACCACAACAGCAATACAGTAAAATATCCCATGCTGCTTCTGGATGCTGTTTGCAAAAGTTAACTGCCTCATATCCACTACCACTTGGCCATGCAAACATGTAAATCATATTGTATATGGTTCCCCATAAATTCATGCCCAACATAATACCCCAAGCACTTGTTTTTGGGTACCTGAGAAAGACAGAGCAATAGTTTGAAAAGAGTAAACATTAAGATCAATGAATCTTTATTCAGGCTGTTCCAGGAATCATTTGTCACAAAGATAACAATATAGAGATTTGAGAAAGCTACATTCAAACACCCATGAAACGGAAACTCAAACAAGTGACATGTGATTGTAACAAGGCAAAGTGATTTTTCCTACAAGCAAAAATTCACAAGGGAGAGGGAAACATGATAAAGCATCTTTAGTATTGTTTGTGACTTAGTGATCAAATTATCCATCAAATTTTACTGTCCCTTTGTAAAATTATAACAAACATTCGTAAAGGGCCAATATCAACAGTCAGTAACCTTACTGAGAAAGCCTGAAATTGTAAGCCAGTAGATTTGGGTTTTGCAATTTTAGCTGCCAATATTTAACTCATCACCGAAAAATGCACCTAATGACTATAGAATAACTAATAACAACAGCAGTACATTTTTCAGAGCTGGATTAAAAGACAGCACCTTAAACAAAAACAAAATTCCCAAATACTGTCGGTTCAGAAATTATTCAGATTAGGTGCTCTTCATTTATACTGCACATAGATTAGAACTTCCATGGAATTATAGTTTCTTATCTGGCATGCGATAACGAAGAAAGGAGTAAAAAGCAAGGAAATCAAGTAAGCACATCAGCATAGGTTTTGTAGTTTACTTGCAAACTAGAAATGATATATGCCAAAATCAAAAGGGAGGAGAGCTTCTATTGTATTACCTTGCTTTTAGGGAATCCTGGGTTGCATTAGTAAATCCATCAAAAGCAAGGTTCAAGAAACATAGCCCATATCCAAGGGGAGCATTTGGATGTGCCAGCTTGCTGATAGTCTTTGAGCTAGTCTGTAATGCATAAATAAATAAAATAAATATGAGCAACATTCGAAGACCATGAAAATTTAGACAAGAGTACAAGACAGGTGAGGTCTGTTATCCTGAGAAATTCCTAACCTTTAGAAGTGCAAATGATGAAACACCTCCAGCAACAAGGAAGGTACAAAGGTATTCTGGAATGGTGTATCTTATACCGTATACAAATGAACCCATCAGCATAACTGCATTGAAGTGAATCATTTGTTAGACATTTAAGATTTGTTCACATAGTCTGATGATGAGTTTAAATATTTAATACAACTTTTCTATTATCATTTTCTACCAAATGTTTATACATAATAACCGGCCATAAGCTCCTCCATTTAAGACACCCAAAAACCTAAATAATTCAATTATTTTCAACCCACCTGAATGTGGAGAGGAAGAAAAGGGTGCATCCTAACTAAGTAAGAAAAATAAGACACAAATCAAGATGTGTTATCAAGTCAAAAGGAATATAACATTCACCCAAAAGTGCAAGAACTACAGAAGTCTCAAAGAACACAGCCATAAAACTAGCCAATTTTGTTTAAATTCTAAAGTTCTACTTCCGTTGGATTATTAAAATCAAGAAAATGAAATTCATCTACAAGTTTACCCCAAATCCCCCTTAACTCAAAGTATAGGAATAACAATATTGAAGTGTTGAAGCATAGAAAATAACTATTAATTCAATGATAAATGCAAGACAACTACGTAAATTAAATGAAACCTCGGCAAATTGTCAATTGTATCAAATTATTATAAGATGCAAGCTTTTTTTGAGCATCAAGCACAATGTACCTGGAATCATTTTTGAGGACTTCGCCAGCACCTGCATGTAGTAAAAAGAACACCCTTTTAGAAAACCTCACAGTCCTATGCTAAAGACATTTGAACAATAAGACACAAAAATGCTATGGCATGCGGGATGAACAAGTTGCTTCATCCTGCACACATTGTGTGGCAGGCCACATACTCACATCAACTTTAAGCACTTTACCACGTTCCTACTCCAATAGTGAAACCATTTATAGACTCAAATGACTCCCACATTTTACCTTAAACCTTTATACTTTTTATTCATTTTTATTTGTTTTAACTTGAGCATTTATAATGAAGGAACCATTCCTTATAGAGGAACAGACCTTACCAGCATGGTAGTCAAGATCCCAATCTAGCACCTACGATCTTGCAAGGTATCACCGTGTTCATCCTAATGGAAAATTCCAATTTGCCATTCACAGGTGAGATCGCTGGAATCGCAGGTGAGATCGCTGGAATCGCAGGTGAGATCTACGATCCTGAAAGGATTCCACTGGTTTCAAAAATTTAGGGTTTTGGTCGGCCGGGTCATGCGGCTCGGTTACTGAAAAAACTAAAAAAACACGTTTCAGAACCCAATTTTCTGCGATTTAATTGCTGTTAATTGCAATAAATGCCTTTCTGTTCCCACTAATCATGATTAACTGTTGTATCCTTACCAAGACAATGATTCACTATGCACATTCATTCAACAGGTCAGGTTCTTGTTCCCCTCCACCACTAATCACGATTAAAGTATGTTGCTTTATGTACATATGTATGAATATATATAATCCCAAGTTTGGTAGGATCTCACGATCCGTGTTACAATCTCACGATTTACAATCTTGTGACCTGATCCCGCTTAGGATGTAGACTCTGACTACCTTGCTAACCAGGGTTTAAATATAGCTCCACAACCACGGTATGGAACTGTGAGAAAACTGTTTATGTTACCTAAACCACAAGCGACTGCGATTGACATTGCATCGCTCACATTTGACCTTGATTCTACGTAATATATCAAGGATCACAACAAGACCTATATAAAATCTGGGTCCATACATGTGACAGCGTCAACATCAATGTTGAAACCAAGCAATGACCAATTTTTTAGCTCTAATGACTCAATAAGGCACTCCTACTACAGATGCATTTCTTTATCTGTTTTGTTTTCCATTTTTATTATAATCCCATACCATAGTTTGACAATACTTTACTTTACAACACAATACAATTTAAGTTATAACATTTTACCTGAGCAGGGTAACTAATATACTTCAAAGCTTCAATTCCCATAGCAGGACCAATAGTATTAGTAATTCCAGCACTCCAATAAGACCACCATGGAGCACCACCAGTATTTCCACCACCCCATATCTTTATCACTACACAAACAATAAAAATCCCAAAAAATCAAAATTACACCAACTTTACACATTAACTATGAATCACGGACACGACACTAACATGTCAACACCAGTAATAAGCTGATAAAAAGACATAATTAAATGTAACCACATGTGTTGAACATTGACACGTGCCGGACACCAGACACATCTTTGATCAGAAGTTACAGCGATAATTAATACAATGATACATCGATACCCACATTCTGCACACCCGCGTGACACGTGGTTAATCAAGTTAAAAAATATCTAACTAAAATGAATTAACTATCTACTCAAATGAATTAACAATAATTTCGCAGATAATTAACCATGTACAACACCTAGTTAATCCGGTTTACAAATGTGACCGTGAATTGAATTAACTAAGTGTACCGACACTTCTAATCGAAGGCGCGTCAGGTGTCTAACATGCGATTAAATTCAATATTTTGTCATTTTCACATATGATTACCAGTGTCAACGTGTCAATGCCGTGTCCGTGTCAGTGCTTATATGAAAAAGAATCTTACTTATATATGACCAAATTAAACAAACCACGTTCTGCGCCAAGTTCAAAAACGCAAGATGCTCAAATCTCTCACCATCTTTACCAAATCGCTTCGTTGACCTGAAAACCAAATCACAAAAGAATTCAATAACCACTTACATTTGAAAATTCACAACAATTTTTCAATTCAATCGAAAGAAATGAAAATCTTACAGTGTTTCCTGAAGAATGCCTTGGTAAATATAAGCCGACCAGATTCCGGCGACGCAGAAGGCGAGAACCAGGATGCGGCGGAGACCTCCGCCGTGAGCTTCCATTAAAGCGTGGTGTGAACCGGTTCGGTTTTTTTGGGTTGTTGGGGTTTTTTTTGTGAACCGGAACGGTGTGAAGATCGGAGAGGTGAAGGTATGAAGTGCGGAAGTGTTCAGAAGGCGCCAAGTTGTTAAGTAATGTGGTGTTGTGACACGTGGAGTGTTTTGATTGGAGTGTGATACGCAATTGTGTTTTTTCATTGGATGTGGAAACGTATGCCTTGTTTTCACGTTTTCGGTCAATGGTCACACTTTCTAAATCTGTTCCTCTTTCAAATCCATGGATTATTCTTACGACCAAATACAAGTTTTTTACATACAAGTTTTTTATTATTTCAAAAGTAATAAAAAGTTAATTTTATATTTTATTTTTATGTGAGTGTGTCTAGACTTGTGTTCATAGTATTGTGACTATGAAAAACTTGCTCCAAATTCATCTAATATCATTTTTTTTGAGTAAATCGGTTTTTTCGTCCTTTAATTTGGACACACAGGTTTTCATCTTCAAATTTTTTGAAATAGCTAAAACATCCCTAAATTTTACAAATGTCGATTAATCTTGTATCTCCATCAAATATCATCGTTAACAACGATGATGTGTGACATTAAGTGTTGACGCGAATTGTCAACTCAGATGCACATATTTAGGGACAATATTAATCGAAAATTATTAATTTCTCTTCAAGAAATGCAACCTTCCATAAAGGTCGCTCCAAAAACACTTAGGATTTGAAAACAAATTCTATCGCAAAAAGCTCCACGCAACGAGCACTCAGTTCGCACATCATACTTGAAAATAAAACAAACATTTTCGAGCAAAGCATGATAAAGGGATGAGTAAAATGAAACGCCATAAAACCAAAATATTAAGTTACATATTTTTGGGTGCTAACCACGAAGGGCGCACTTTGTCTTTGGCACACAGGCCCGTCATAGCAAAAAATTGTTCAAACAAAACAATAAAAATTGCATGGTCGTATAGGCCGGAACGTCATCTTCATCACGGAGAGTCACAATCACCCCTCTTTCAACAAAATTCAGGAAATGCACTCCCTCGGTGCTCAGCTCAACTCCTGGATTCGTGATCTTCAGCTGATCGATAGCATTGTCAAAACTATGGCGGGCAGAGCCCACCAAACTTTTCTCTAACTCTGCAATCATGTCCGCAAGGCCACAACAACTTAAGTCGTGAAGGTCTTCATACTCGTTGGGCTGAGGACCAGTAGCATCGCGAAGCATAGCCTCAAGTTGCAGCTTCTCCTCAGCCAGCTTCCTCTGAGCTTCCTTCACCTAGGCTAAGATCCTGCGATCCTCGGCTGATCTCTTCTCGAGGGTGGCGAACTTGCTTTTGACATCAGCTAGCTCCTTATCAAGCTTCTCCTTCTTAGCCAGCACTTTGTCCCTCTCCTTCGCCACCTCATCTGTACGGACCATTCCTTCGGTTGAGGAATTGTTCAGGACCACGGCAATTTCAAGAGCTTTCATCGCGCCGATGATCCCCTCAGTCATCACTTGGCTCCTACCAGCAACCCCTAAGTCATGTATCACCTTCAGCTCGGGGTCACTCAAAAGCATAGATGACTGAGGCCCGAACCTATCAGGCTTCGACCAAACATTGGGTAGCTCAAACAACTCCCCCTCTCCTAGCAGGATTACCACTCGAAGCCACCTGAACTTGCTTACCTTTAATCAAAGCGACCAGCTTTTTCCTTTTCTAAGGAACCTCCTCTTCCTCAATAGGATCATCTGTCACCTTCACCGGTAACCAAGCTTCCGCAGTTCGCTCCCTTCGAGCATCTCGCTTGCGGTCGCCGCTACCCTGACCATAAACCTTCTTGTTTGCCTTAAGAAGGAGTGAAAGCATATCCAGGCGCATGTTTGACATCTTCCCTGCAAAAGCAAAACAACGCATCAGTAGAAAGTAAAGATAGTAAGACAAAAACAAAGGAACAAATAAACGAGTCAACTACCAAGTAATTTCGCCGGACTAACGAAAAACACTAAGCTTCGGGTATCGATCGCTCGAGGAACAGTAACCAGATTTCCTAGCGAATCCTACTGACGGTTACCATCCTCATCGATCACCCCGGCAGGATGGAAAGACTCCACAAATTTTCGGATCTTATCATACCCTAGTCTCTCTTGGCTCGACAAACGGGAATATTTACACTCGTACAATTTGGGCTCATATTTGAAGTGGTCCGGATACTAGAAAAAGTTGAAGCGAGGAATCCGGGTAGAGGCCATACCTCCTTTCACGTGAGGCCTCTCCACCGTCTTTAACACATTACTCAGAGCAACTTCGGTTCACGGTCGCACCAGGAAGAATCTTTCCTTAAAGTTGATCGCCCCTCCTTCGAAGTTTTCAAACAACCTCTTATCTTGGCGAAAGGTTATCCACTTTCACCCGCATTTTTTATATGTCTCCCTTCGAACCGAAAAGATACTAAAGAATAGATCTTTAGAAGGAGAGACGCGGATATTGGCATACCAAGTCAAAGGCTTTGACAAAAGGGTAAGAGTGTGGGTGGAACTGCGATGGACATAACTCCAACCACTGAAGCAAATTGACAAACAACAGCGAGAATGATAGCCTGAACCCCATCTCTTTGAAAACCGTCTCATACATGGGAATGCGATTAGCAGTATACTTTGAGCATATCCGATCCAAGGTGTTCGGGAAATTCACTTCCCAGTCTTCTTTCCTTCCCACGGAAAGATGCGAAATTTTCGCCGCACCATTGAAGGAAAACAAGGATATCGCATCCAAAGGCTCTTTCCCAACCCAAGAAATGTCATGCAGAACGGCCTCGTTCCTATTAGGGTTACCTGCCATGGATCAAACCTGAAAGGAAAACACAGAAAGGGTGAATCCAAAACTATCAAACCCATTGTTCCTTTGCGCATCAGATTTGTCATGACAACATGAAAACCTAGACCCTAAAACAAGGAGAATGGAGAAGGATCATGAAGATCCACCACCTGACGGTGACGAATCGAAACCCTAAAAAGGATACAACTTGTCACTGGTGGTTTCCCACTACAGAAAACTCAAAAACGCAACATTAAACAGGTTTAAAATCCTAACACTCCTCGCACGCGGTGGAAACCACCAAACAACGGTGGTAACCACCGCAACGGAGTAACCCAAAAAACATGCAAGATTACGGTTTTAAGCAAATACTATAGTGATCAAAGCAGTAAACAGAAGAGAAAATACAAAAAAACGACGAACTTGTGTTAAGAGTTTAGAGGATGAACTTGCTGATGAAGAGTTGAAGGACCAAAATGCACTGGAAACCTCAGGAATTCTGGAAACTTGAGTTGCTAAAAAAACGGTGAAATGCAAAGTGTTCCAAACATGCGTTTGAAACATATTTATACTCCCTTCGCAACCTTTCAGAAAACAAGACGAACGCGATCCAATACAGCCCTTCACATATGACTCTTCATCAATAAAGCGAAGCAACGATCCAAATCATCTCAATCAACGCATCCAACGGTTCTGATCAAATTATGTTGGTTCCCAAACGTTAAGATTAAATCAACGATTCTGATAACGTCTTGGAAACATAAACTAAGACGCCCTCAAGGTGCTAGGTACTCAAGCACCCTCATAGCCTTTACAAGTAGCACTTAGAAACCAAAGGTCATGTCCCCTTAGTCTTACCCTTGAGACATGAGCATTAATTACGGAATGGCAAATGACCAACTCTCTGACGAGGGAATCTTTCCTACTTCTGAACGACATGGGTGAACACGTCAATACCGAGCACACATTCTCGACAAGACCGCCTCGGCATTAAATGGCGAACACATGAGAAAGATCAGCGAGCATAGGCACGCGAGACATCGCTATTAACCCTAATGCCAATATAATCACAAATGCTAAGCATTGAGATACGCTCGACAACGCCGAACAAGAAGGTCGCTCATAACAAATTTCGAAGAGCGTTTCTTCGACCGAACCACCCGGTTCCGTCCCAGGCGCATCCCAAAAATCCACAAAGACCTCCGCGGTCAGTTCCCCTGCCACGACTTAAGTCATCACTCTTCCTCAAGAGCAACGACTTGGGGGCTACTGTTCTGGACCGGTCAAAGATCTGGGCTTAACTACTTAGGCTCATTAACAAATCATGCCCAAATGCTGCATTTGGCAATTTACTCGCAACACAGCCCTTCTCCGCGAGAGGGGAGGGGGGTGCTCAGAGCAACTGAGACTTGTTCAAACGAACAATAACGTCTTTTTCCCCACGTTTCCGTGAATATCTCACCGGCGGTTACACTTTACTGATTTCGTAATCGTCGGACACACTTGGGCCATTACAACGGCTCTGCATTCACCCACCTCTATAAATAGGAGGTTCCTCATAACCTCCAAGGTAGAATCTCTTCCACTCTCAAACCCCCATTTTGAACCTCTACTGACTTGAGCGTCGAAGTGTCTACAGGTACACACCCCCCATTCGGTCCAATGCTCACCGGAATACATTCACCACCGTGTACCACCACCTTAAACAAAACACTGAAAACCACCTTCTGATTAGGTACGATCAATAATAGTATTTTTTTCTTCTTAAATATCACTTATGGACGATTTATCTTAGTAAGCATTTTGTTTGGTTGTAACTAAAGTATTTGTTATTTGATTCAAATTATTATTTTCATGTCATTGAAGTTTATTTCATGAGTTTTTATTATGTTGTTTATTGTTCATTCTTTACGTAATTTTGGCCTATAGTATTTGGTTTTCTACTTCTTTTGTCATTTCATCATCTTACTCTATTCACAAAGAGATCTATAATAATAGGAGAAGTCTAAAAAAGCATGGTATACATTTTTCCCTAATAAATATAAAAAACAAATACGGGACACATGTTTGTGATTGTTAAATATAAACATAACTAAGTTATTTGTTTCCACAAATATAAGCGTGTAAAATCCACAACGAATACGTCGCTTGCAGATAATTAAAGTTTTTATATAAAATAAACAAATACTTAATATAAACATTACATTAATTTTGGTATTTCGATAAGAGTTTTAAAAAAAAATCATATCAACTTTCTAATATTAGGACATAAAAAATTATTTTTATAGATATAAACATATAAATTCTACATCAAGCGCGGTACAAATATTTAATAGATTTTTGCATATAAATAAATATTTAATGAAAACAATATATTATTATAGATAATTTTTATTAATATCTTTAAACATTTAATAATATTCTTCAAAAAAAACATTTAATAATATTACTAATATAACTTTTTTTTTATATTTAACTACCGTATGTCAAGGGGAAGGTTATATCCGGAAGTAATGTTGGTGACAAAGTGTTTATTGTAGGAATTTTATTTAATTAATTTATTTTAAAGTATTATTATTGTTGTTAATTATTATAATTAAGCAGTTTTCATTTTGACTATGACCCATACACGTTTTTTATTTTTCTATTTCATTGTTCCATTACCGTTACAAGTTGAATAAGTAGCTTTTACTCTTAGTTATTTCCCTTTACTATCGGTTTTCTTTTCCACTTAATTAGGAACATCTTTTCATGTTAACATAGAGCGCGCGCACACACACACACACACACACACACACATATATATATATATATATATCTGTGTGTGTGTGTGTGTGTATACGTGGGATGGGATCAGTAGGAAGCAGAGAGAAAATAGATAGGTTACTGAAGTATACTGGATTCTTTGATCACCTATTACATTTTAGTCACTAATAACAAATATAAATTAAGTTCCCATGAGTATCCAAAAAGTAGTTCATGAGACCTTGCTAATTCACGTGTGGTGCTAGCAAGAAGTGATTGTTGTATCTTGGAGGGTATTGGCTATGAGACCTACTGCATCGGATAATCTATCCGGGGTGGCAAAATACTCTTAAGCCCAGTACATCTTGCACGCCTCAGTCAATAATCGATAAGTTTTCTTTTCTCTATTTAATTTGATGAAGATTGATATATATATATATATATATATATATATATATATATATATATTTGTGCTATTATTTATTTTGATTTATTAGTTTATAATAATT
>Ga0315913_1008847_pt1 | contig 11871 bp, 4 predicted proteins | sample MpolsnodulesMG_FD_207736 | JGI IMG/M metagenome (GOLD analysis project Ga0315913, IMG submission 207736) | Medicago polymorpha root nodule microbial communities from Los Angeles, California, United States - small nodules | ecosystem: Host-associated > Plants > Roots > Nodule | place: USA... | reverse complement strand
CAAAATAGGAAATTTGATAGAGTATTAAATACACATATTTCTTCTTTTAATTAATTGTCTTATTTATCACTTTAATTAAAGTAAAATAAGTGGAATTTATTCATTTAATGCTCCTTAACCAGTGCCCCGGGGGCACTGGATAGCATTACCCTTGTTTAAATAACATAACTCTAAAAAATAATGTAAATATGAAAGAAGATTGTCACAATTTTTTTACAAAATAAATGTTCAAATATCATTTCTCATAAAAAAAAAACAATCGAAATTAATAAGTAATTTGGATTAACACCAGGTCTCACAAAACCATAAAGTTCATTAAGTTTGGGCTAAAAAGACTTTGAAAAAAATACACATTCAACTTACTTGTGAAATATTTGTTGAGTTAATTGGGTAAAGATTAAGAAAAGGATTTGAAAATAAAAGGGAAATCCTGTAGAGTTGCCCCAATCAATGCAATCGCATTCAAGTGATTGACCCAACAACTTAACTTAATTCTTTCAAATCCCTTTCTTACTCGAGGGCACCAGGAGACAAAAGATTCATATAACTATCTATAAATAAAGAAGAATTTTTTTAAAGTAAAACATAAAATATAGATGTGTTATTTTAACAACATTTTGGTGATAATTTTTTGTGCAACCGTAAATTTAAAAGAAAAATAGGTATTGACAAAATAAAAGCAGAAGAGAAAGAAGACAAAAATATAATGTAAATATAAAAAATGAAGTTTTCATAAAAATTGTACAAATATAATTTCTCCACAAAATAATACTAATTTTCGATCCTTAAAATGAATTGTTCATTTTCTCTCGTTGTGGTGATAGCAATTATAGTTAAAAAAACATAACACTAATTAATTATTTTTCCAACCATGAATTGAATGTCCATCGAGAATCCTTTTACAACAACTATAAGTAGTAGTTTAGAGTATGATACTCCCTCTCTTCATTTTTAAATGTCGTTTGACTATGAATTTAACGTTTCTATTTAACTGTCGTTTTAGTTTTTTATTGGTATGATTTGTCACTTATTTCATATTTCCTTAAATGATTAAAAACACCATCAACAAAATAATAACTTAAACTTGAAAATAACAAATAAACATGAACAATTTTATTTTATAAGAAAATATAATTAAAAATTAACGAAACTTCAATTAAGTTTTTACGATATCACTATATGTCATGTTAGTTATTCAATGTACATATAAAAAAAATTCAATAAATATTTATATGTGGTGAAAATTTGGTTGAAAATTATTCTTTTATTTTAAATTCTTTAACCGATTCATATGTATCATACTTTTTCTGGTAGAATATATCGGGGTTCGAACCTCGATCATAAAGACTGACCAAACAATTTCTACATTTTTTTACCGTAAGTTATGATTTGTGGATGTTTGTATGCACCATGTTATCAAGTTTTTTCAAACATTTTTTATATTTTGTTTAACATATATTTGGGATTTGTGAATCTGTTCTAAATTTTAAGAATAATTTTCACCGCTAGGTTACGTCATCAACACATATGAAGGGAAATGTACTTGAGGTAAGGAATTACGAAATGGTTTGTGTTTGCATTTGCATTTATGGGTTCGGTCAAAGTATGGTTGTTCTCAATGACAATGTGAGTGTGACGGAAGGAATAGGAAATATGCTGAATTGCTGATGCTTGTTTCTTGCGGAGCTGCGGGTGAAAAAGATGCAAAACAAATATTTCTCACGTAATCAATAAGAGTAAAAAAAATGCACTATAACAAGAGTCATATTAGTACTTTAGTACTTATCACTTAATACATGTCTCATAATAATTTATTTTAAAAAATAGCCTAAAACAAATATTACTTAAGTTTAAATTGTATATTTGTCAGTGTATAATTATCTTACATATGTATTCAATGACGTATCTTTACATTTTCCCCTTCTTCCTTTCTCTTCTCCTTCTCAAACCCTAGCCATCACCCATTCTTCTTTTTCTTTTTAGAGGGGTGATATAAGGTCAATTTTTACCCAAAAACCACCTCTCCGAATTGTTTTTCCTTCTATCATAATTGAATAAGTGATTTCACATATTTTCTGTTTTCTTTTGTTTGTTTTTGTGATTTCGTCGTCTTTGGACAACTCTGTTTGTTATGATTTCCCGTCTTTGTGCGGTGTTTATTTGATTCAGGTTGAAAGATTAGCTTTGAGCGAGTGCAGATTCGATCAATGACAATGACTTTGGCGTCATCAATGTTGCAGATCCGGAGACATGAGTATTTCATAGACATAAATATAGTCATATTAGTAGGCATAGGTACTTTATCATTTTATGCTATTAACATGGATGTTGTGAGTTTGTTCACAGATTCATCCTTTTTGTTTTTAGCGAATTTGGACTTGTATTGTATCGATGTACTCTATCAATTTGAATGAATGAATATCGTTTATTTTTGTCAAAAAAAGTATTCAATAACGTGTTGTTATATCAATTAATAAATATGACAATTCATGTATTTTCATATTCAATAATTAACGTAACAATACATTATTAAATACATATGTAAAATAATTATACTCATTAAACTCATATTGCTTTTAGTTTATAAGGTTATGTCCCAAGTTATCCCAATACACAAATTATTTTACAATTTATAAGTAAAAGGTTTTATGGAGGAAGAAAAAAGTTGTCTCATATAGTCACATGCATTCAAAAGACAAAAAGTACACTAAAGTAATAGTAGATCGTTAAATATTGTTTTACTCGGTATATATTTTTAAATTTGATCTTTTTTTTTAGGAAAATTTGATCTTTAAATTAAATTGTAAGTTTATATTACATGTATTATTGAGCTAAATTTTACACAATTTAAAACCATTTTATATTTATTGAGATTCACCAGGATTAAGGATTATGTGTTTTTATTAAACATCAATGATATTGATGAATCTCAATAACATATTAAATGATTTTAGACTTGTGTAAAATTTTACATGGATAGTCTATAAGATATAAACTTACAATTCAAAGATCAAATTTAGAGAACATGTATCGAGTAAAACGATATTTGATTATCTAACGTTATTGTTGTGGTTTGATCCATTATATGTACGAGTTTGCTAACTTAGACCAACAAAAAACGTGAAAGTCTAAGATAGCAAAAATGCACATTTTTCATTTGGACAAAAATATTCTTCATTTTTATTATTTAAAACTATAGCTTGAGAGTTATTTTAGTAATTTTCATTAAAACATATTTGCTAACTTGCATCAATATGCTAACTTAGATCCACTTTTATTTTATTACAAATAGTTTGAGGGTTACTTTAGTATTTTTCATTAAAATATATTTGTTAACTTGCATCAATTTGCTAATTTAGACCAACTTTCATTTTATAACAAATAGTTTAAAGGATATTTACTAAATTATTCCTTACTTTAAATTGGTTTACATTAATGGATATCGGGGACACCACTTGTGTACCATAGAGATACCAATGTTATATAACATTAACCAACGAAGGTGTGCCACATAGGAAAGTCTAAAAGAAAAAAGAAAAGATATGCATGTGAAGTGCTATGTGGCACACCTTCATTGATCAATATTATATAACATTAATATCCCAATGATACATAAGTGGTGTCCAACTATTGGTATTTTTATCCAAATAAAAATGTGCACTTTTGTTAATTTAGACCTTAAAAGTTGTTTTAAACCTCGTTTACTATTGAATATTATTGGGTCAACACTAGTTATAAGTGTCATTTAGGGGAAATTACTGACTTAGATAAGTGTCATAATAAATTCTTTTTAAAGTTTTTAAGAAAGAAAATGAAAATTGAAATAAAAAAACTTGTATTCAATATTATAGGATGAAAGAAATGTTCTATTTTTTTGTAAAAAAAGAAAAAGAAATGCTCTATTTAATTTTAAAAGTAGTCATAATAAAATAGAGCAGTATATATATGGAGGAGTGTTATTTGAATAAACATTTGATTGACAATTTATGAAACAACAATAATTTTACAAAGAAAAAATATATATTTATAAAAAAATTAAAGTAATAGAGAAATAAAATAAAAAATAATATAATTATAAGAGAGTAAATTGTCATTTCTCGTAATATTGATAGGTGTGTGGTGGAATATGGAGCTGGATGGGTTGGCTGGTTTGATACAGTGATGTATTATTATGGGAAGAAGATGACGAATTCAAACCAAATTGTCAGAAAACTATTATGAGCACACAGTTGAGTGACAAAAGGACGCAAGACTGCAAAAGTTTAAACCACTCACCACATCCCATTCCGCCCACACGCAAACAAATACAACCCCCACCCCATCTAGATTCTATATCGCTTTTGTTTATCTGCTTGAGCACACCAAGTCATGAACACATAAATACCATCTAGCATATGCTTTATTCAAAGGGTCATGTTTGTTGGGTCACGCTCGGGGATCGTCCATATTGAAGCTAAAACAATCACATTTGTAAGAGAGACGTTACACTCTAACCAAAAACCTTAAGACAAAGGGTTTATGAGTCTTTTTATTTATAAGGTGTTTAACCTTTACTCTTTTATCCGATGTGGGACATATAGCTCACACTTACACACAACACTCCCCCTTAAGTGTGAATCTATCTATTCGTCATGCTCCCCCTCAAGCGGAAGCTCTTGCTTGCTTGTATTGTCGTTGCTGGTTTCTCCGCAAACGGACCGACACTGTACCGTAGTTGCTGCTTTCTGTGCAAACGGACCGGCTGCCTCGGTCGTACCGTTCGTCGAACGGAGCTCTGATACCACTGTTGGGTCATTGGGGGAGCCTGGCGACCGTCCACATCGAGGCTAAAACAACCACACATACAAGAGAGACGTCACACTCTTACCCAAAACCTTAAGGTCTTTACTTCTAAGGTGTTCAATCTTTACTCTTCTATCCGATGTGAGACATATAACTCACACTTGCACACAACAATGTAAACCGGTGCCCCTGAGACACTGGTTAAGGAAACTAAAAAAAGTAAGTTTTAAAACGAAAGTAACACTTTTTATGCTTTTGAATAATTGAATGTACAAGTTCTAATGTAATACTTATTACATTTGACTTTTTATTCTAATAACAATCACCTTTATTCAAAAAAAAAAAACTACCTTAGTAATTTTATGATGAATTGCTATGTAATTTTATAAAGGAAAATGTTAAAAGTGTCCTCAGGAGAATGGATAAGAAGACAAATTTAGAAATGTTTTATTGGAAAATGCTAAAACGTAATAGATTTAACTTTTTAAAAATTAAAAAATTGTTGAATTCAATGAAAAATTATTATTTTTTGTTTCCTTACCTAATGCCTAAGGACATCGGTCAGCAAGACCCTTTTATAAAATACAAATAAAGAAAAAAGAACAATAACAGATTACCTATACCGAATTTCAAGTATCAAGTTATCAACCATTATCATATAGCCAAAATAAAATATACAATTGAAAAGGCTGCAATATAATATTGTTTAACCATCATCATTATTATATAGTCATATGGTTAAACAATATTACAAATATGAAGGTTAAACATTAGTTGACTTAAAAGTATGGAGGAGATGACATCAAATTGAGACAGTTCAAATTGCCTTGAAGCATCATTATTTCATTGTGGTCTTGTGAGGTCAATGTCATGATCCTCATGGACCCTCTGGAAGGGATATTCAAAACCTGCGAAGCTCGAAAACTCCAAACATAAAAATATACTAGTATAGGATACCGACATTTTAGATATTCATAGATGCGTACCAACGAATGATTGAAATTAATTATTTTGATTTTTAAAATATATTCTATCGAATACTTGTATGATAATATACAAATACACGCTAATATTTATAAAATATTCCACAAATACATATTCTAGAAAAGATGAAATGTCGAAAAAAATGAGACAGTATCTTAAAATTTCAATAGAAATATTTTTGATTCAATTTGGGTTACGAACTAGTAAAATTGTTTTTCGATAAATCACTTAAAAATCAATCATGTGTTTTTTATGGTTTTTTGTGATTACCCTCTCTTGTTTAGGGGGTATTTACCCCCTCATGATATCAATCAATCAAAATATAATATACATTGGCAACATTAAATCTCCAATAAATGAGTAAATTTTTTCTATAAAAAAATTAATTTTAATTATAAGGTACCTTTTAATACTTTTAATTTTTATTTAATTATAAACGAGATTACATTAGAGGTCCTTTATTTTTATTTTTTTCCGTTTAGGTCTTTTATCTCTTATAAAAGCACATATACATCATTTTTCTCATTTTTTTAATAAAAAAAAACATAATTTTATATTTTTAAATATATTTTTATTAAAAATGAAAAAAAACCAGAAATATGATGAAGATGTTCATCATCTTCTTCCTTTGAATCTTTACCATCTTCATTGAATCAAAAAAAAATCTACACAAATATATCTCCAAATATCATGAATTAATGTTATGTTCACTTCAAATCTTCTTTTAAACACAAAAATCAAAACCCTATAGAGAAAGAGATTTAGTTTCATCACAAAAAAAAAGAAGATTTAGTTATATAAATTGTCACACTGTATATTATTATTAATATTATTATTATTATTATTTTCTAACTCAATATTCAAATCTGACATAAAAATAACCCCAAAATTGAGAGCAGCTTTGCACATCAATTCTGTTGTTTCCATAACAATCTTAACTTTCGTAAAATCTTGCAACATTTGTAAAATTTAGGTTTTGATTTTTGTGCTTAAAAGAGGATTTGAGGTGAATATAACATTAATTCATGATATCTAAAGATATATTTTAGTAGAATTTTTTTTTATTTAAAGAAGATGATGAAGATTCAAAGGAAGAAGATGAAGATGATGAACATCTTCATCATATTTCTGAATTTTTTTCATTTTTAATAAAAATATATTTTTAAAAATAAAATTATGTCTTTTTAAATAAAAAATGAGAAAAAAATATGTATATGTGCTTTTAAGAGAGATAGAGGATCTAAACGGGAAAAAATAAAGATAAAGGACCAAAGTGTTACAAATAAATAAGATAAAGGACCTCTAATGTAATCTTGCATTAATTATATTTAGGTGTTCAATCTTAATTAATTTACACTACAGGACTGACTTAGAACAGTTAAAATTTCACATCAAATTTCTTTCATTTGAATGTCCTTAAATTTATCAATTACATTCATAAAATTTCTTCTTTCCATTTTGATTGTTCAATTTTGTCGTTCCAAACTGCCGCATTTTTCAATTTTCGTGAGAATCGTCGTCGTTCGTTTGATTCCAAATATCGTGAGAATTGCCGTTATTTCTTGAACCACGTCAGGTATGGTGACTTGATTTTTCTTGGTTGTGAGGTAGTTAATTATAACAATAAGTCATTCGTTGTACTTTGAGGACTGCTAGCAGGTGTTGCCGCTTCGATGTTGTGGGAGTTTGCTAGCATTTTTTTCGGTTGCTACTAAAATGGTTATGTCATGAGGCTTTTGTTCTTTTGTTTGGACGTAAAGGCTTTGGCTGATAGTGAGACAGGTCTATGCGTGTTAGCAGATTTTATGAGGTTGATTGCTTAAATAAAAAAAAAAGTCACGATACCTGATGCGGTTCTAGAAACAACGACAATTCTCATTATAATCGGAAACTACAGCAGTTTGAAACGACAAAATTGAACAATTAAAAAGAAACAGTAATTGATCAATAGGGAAGAATAAAGAAGAAGAAATTTAAATGAAGGAGATGTTTTTGTTGTCACGTTTGGGGTTCTGGAATGGAAGATATTTTATGAATGTAAGTTTGAATTTAAGGACATCCAAATGAAAGAAATTTGATGTAAAATTTTATTTGTTATAAATTTGGTCGTGTTAATTAAGATTGAACACCTTAATATAATTAAATAAAAATTAAAAATATTAAAAGTTACCTATTAAGGTTGAACATCTTAATATAATTAAATAAAAATTAAAAGTTTAAAAGTTGCCTTATGATTAAGATTAACACTTTTATTTTTAAAAAAAATTGATTCATTTTTTTAACATTTAATAATGCGAATGTATATTACATTTTGATCGATTAATATCATGAATGAGTAATTACCCCTAAACAAGATAGGGTAATGTAGGTCTCATCTTTTTTCTAAACGAATGAAACTAGAAAAATCAATCATGTTTTTTTATAGATGAATGAAACAAGATAATAATCACACATGTTGGAATCTTAAAATTACACCAGTGGTCACATAAAAATGTAACGCACTCAGGCAGCAGTAGTATTCCACAGTGAGCACGATGAGCATTACTAATCTAATCTGCCACAGCACAGACAATAGAGTGCAGCTGCTGCTGCTCCACCTGCCGGCCGTCATTTCACACTTCTGCTCTGCCATCACTCACTGATTTGACCCTTCTTCCATGTGGTCCCTCTCATTCTCAGTTTTCACGCAATTTTATATTATTTAATTGGGGGCGGTACCTTGGTTATAGTCCAATTTTGTGGGACCCACTTATGGTAGATGATAACGTGGCATGTTTCTGGTGAGTAGCCCCATCACAAAAGAATCTGTCGGCAGCAGAGACGTCACGCTGTTCTTTCTTACATTATTACCCACACGCAAACATCAACAATACTTTGGTTTTTGTTTTTTTTAACGTGAAAAATCAAAATAATAAAAAAAGTAGTGGGAAAAGAAAAAGAATAGTGTGTTGGTCTCCGTCTACCTCTCGTCGTTGTCGACGTTGTTGTTTGTCGTTGTCCATGTCTTTGTTGTTGTTATTGTTTTGTCGTGAATGAGGTGGCGCCGTTTCATGTTCATGATTATACCATTGACTGCGGCGGCATACATTTTTCTTCGGTTGGGGGAGCATGTGTGAATGATGCCGTTTTTCTTGAAAAATCTATTCCAATCAAGTCCCAACACATGCATATTTATTTAGAAAGATATTTTATAACTAGATTACAAATGAATATTGATATTGAGATAACAATGACAACTTTTAAAATAACACATTTATATCTTTAAAAAAAATTAACACATTTATATATTAATATTATGTTCTTTTTAATTCGCTTTAGTTTCTTTTTATTGTTGTTGAGGGATTATTTTTCTTTTTATTGTTTTTGTCTCGAAATTAAGAAGAAATCGTTGTTTTAAAATTGTTCTAAAGAGAGCAAGAGAAATAGAGAGTCAAAATATTATATGAGTATGAAAAAGAATTGTTTAAAAGATGTCATAAAAATATGGTTGTACAAATATCGTTTCTTTTGATTATATTTGTATTTTTTTACAAATAATATCATAGAAAATATGTTTAATTAGTATTTAATTTTCAATTAAGATAATAAGGTAAAATTTTAAGAAAAATATAAACTAATAAAAAGACGCTAATAGTAAACTATTAACTCATGAAAAAAATGAGAGTTACCAACGAGTATTTTTAACTATTAACTGTTATGTATAAGAAGTATATTGTAAACATTAGAGAGACTCTTATTGTTATGAAAATCTTTTTGGTGGGTTAAAAAAGAGAAACAAAATGAGATAAAATTACAAAGTCATGGTAACAAATCTCATAAGAATACTTGTTAAGGAATAAGAAAAAAGAGCAAATTTTGTATTGAAAAGTGTATTTTTAAACTTTTTAAAGGTTAAATCCACAAATTTCAAAATATTTTTATATTTTGAATACTTTTTTTGAAGAAATATATTTTGATTACTTAATAAGTACTCTTAGAAAGTTATTAGATTTTTACAAAATATTATGAAAAAAAATATATATTATATTATGAGAGACTTAAAATATTAAGAATAAGCTCAATTAAGTAAATGGTTCATAAAAATATTCTGAATTTCGTTTTTAGTCGCTATAAAATAATTCACTTTTTAGTCTCTGTTTAGCATTTAGTGACAAAAATGTTGAGAAAAAAATTTCAGATGACTAAAATTACCGATGGAATTTTTTTCCAATTATTAAAATGTGAGATTTTATTTTAGGGACTAAAAACAAAATTATAAATATTTATAGAAATTATATATTTTTTAAAGAATTATAGGGACTATAATCTTATTCTTATTTTTGTTTTGACAAAGGGACTATATTCTTAATTAACTCTAATATTAAATAGCAATAAATTTTGTAAAAAAATAAAATAATAATTAGTAGTATATCATAATTTGAAGTTGGACGCCCCTGCCGGCTGCGCATAGTGTGTTGCTTGACAAACACGTTGGAAGAAGGCAATCCTACCAGCAGATTATGTGGGCCTATAGTCCCCTTACCCCAATTCCTACAAGATTTTAGATTAGTTAATTAATTAATTAGCAACGTTTAAAGTAGGTTTATTTAATTTGTAGTATCAATTAAGTAAACACTTGCGCCAGAAGCATCCTTAACTTCTTCCATACAGTACTTAAACAAGAATATTGCCTGGATTCTGCACACACCGATGAGCCGTTTTCTTAGACTTTTAGACGATAGTTATGTGTAAACGTTAGTCAGTTGCATAATTATTGCAACCATATAACTATACGCAATAGCGGTGGAACTGATTCATTTAAGTTTATCTAAAACTGTAAACGAGCAAGTCAAATTCGTGGCCAAGCACGACTGCTATTGTTAAACAAGTATTAAACAAATATATATGTCCGTTCATCTAATCCAATTAACAATATACTTAAAGAAGTAGGAATATTTTGTTAGCTAGGGTGAATAATTAATAACATGTGGGCTGGAGCCAAGTCTTATTAGCTTGCATACATGACAGCTCTAATGGAGAATAAACATTCTTATGCAAGGTGTAGCACTTGGTGCAAAGACATTCAAAACCGCAATTCTCGCCTTCTCAATTGCAGCAACTCAGTCTCGTCAAGAGAAGGGAGGCCTTTTCTTTTTCAAGTTGCATGATATATGCACGAGGAATACTCCTACTTGGTTCAGAATATCCAGAGAAAGGCCAGACAAATATCCTACTCTCCCTTGTTTTGTGAGTTTATCACCATTAACAACCATGTTTTGACAACATATTTACCATCAAATAAAGATTCAACAAAATGTTGTGTTGGACGAAAGATCTTCTCAAGAAATATGAAGACACTCTTTTCAAAACACATGGAATATATTTACATACATAATATTACGTTCCAAGTAAAACGGGGCATGACAAAAAAACAGTATTTTGATTTCACTTAAAAAAGTGGTAGTAAGAAGAATTCAATAAACAAAAATGTTTGGTACTGTTATATGTGAGATTTAGATACTCTCCTTTTCACCCTCATGTAGGGAGCCAAGGCGACACAAACAATTTTGATGAACCTTGTACACAAACAAAATTGAGTAAACAATTGTTTGTGTCTCTATCTCTCTTCTAACAAGAATGAGAAAAGGAGAGGAAACGGAGAGGAACCAAATCCATGTTGTGTGTTGTAGATACTACATTAAGGACAAAAAATCTCCCGGCCAGCTACAAAAACGAGGTAATGTGGTAGCCAATTCATGACACTAGGGTCATATTCATGCATAAAATGCTAGAGAAAACACATTGTTGTTTTAAAACATCAAAATAAATTGTGCAACAAAAATACAACATACATTATGCCTTCTTCTTCTTGGATTTCAGCATCACGAACCCAATAAATATGCATAAGAGGCAAATAAGAGCAACACCAGCAGAAACAGGTATTAATATGGCATATTCTTGGGGTAAGAAGTACTTGTGTACGAAATGATCATCATCTACAAAGGGCTGAAAGAGCACAGTACAATAAACTTATCAGGAAGTTAAAATAAGGTAACCATAATACATTTAAAATACTTGGCATGTTACTAACCAGGATGATAACCCAGAAAGTATAATAAGTGAATA
>Ga0315913_1008846_pt1 | contig 11871 bp, 6 predicted proteins | sample MpolsnodulesMG_FD_207736 | JGI IMG/M metagenome (GOLD analysis project Ga0315913, IMG submission 207736) | Medicago polymorpha root nodule microbial communities from Los Angeles, California, United States - small nodules | ecosystem: Host-associated > Plants > Roots > Nodule | place: USA... | reverse complement strand
GACACATGTACTTCAATTTTATTTTATTTTTTGAATAAATGTACTTCAATTTTTTGACAACCCAAATGCTTATAATAAAGAAAAAGATAAAGATTATGACGTGTATCAATTGCATTTAACTATAGGATTCATAATCATATAGTAGTTAAATGGGAAGTTCTCAATAGACACAATAGATTAGTGGATCTTAACTATAGAATTCATTAATCTTTCACTTGTATTTATCTCTCATAGATGAATAGCAGTTAAATGAAGCAAACTCGAATCAAAAAATACTTTTTGACATGCTAAAAAAAACTAATAAACAGTCTAAACTTGATATGTTTGCTAAACGAGCGAGGTTGGATACGGTATTTAAATAAATTAGATCATAAGTCATATTGGAGGGTCTTAATCTATTAACATCGTATTTAGAAGATTCACTTCAAAACCCTCCCCATATTGTCTCGATATATTTGATTTGAACTTGAACAAATGTGTGTATGTGTTTTTTACTCACCTCAAAAGCATGAGCGAGTTCAATTAAAAAGGTCAAAAACAGTGACAACCTTTGCTTTCATGCATCTTCAACTGTATCTCATCTCTCTCCTAAGAGCTGCCATTGAAGTTAAAATGGAAAACGACCAATCATTTCTGCATAAAAACGCTGATTGAGTGAGTGAGTCTGCAAATTGTCGTGGGCTATTGAATTCCGGGTTTCACGTTGTGGGGCCATTATTAAATTTGACATTGGGACTTTCCTCACTGTAAAACGAAATTCACAGGAATACATTAACGCAGGTCAGGCTTTTATTTGTTTCAGACTTTAGGCCATGCAATGCCCCCTACTACATCTTTGCCTACTAAATTTATCACACACAACACAAACAATAATAATAATACAACTTCTTCTTCATGTCTTTTCCAACTCAACTTTGTCAGTGTCTAGAATTGGATTCTTTTATATCGTCAGTCAATAACACTCCGGTGGGACCTATGATATGAATACATATATACGTATTTTCGTACTAGTATGCAACTTGGGTCCGGGTTCTGCTCTAAATTCCCAGTACATACGCCCCTAGTATTAAAGTTAGGCTTGGTTTGGCTTATAGTAATAGTTGAGAGTTACAGGTTAATAGATAACCGATAACCTAACTAATAACTTAATTATAATGGAAGATCTTCCTTAGACCTAAAATATTATACGTCCACCCCTTAAAAAACAATTTTTAGAAGTAGGTTTGTGTTGTCACAAGATTTAGCATACAATTCAAGCGGCTCCGTTTACGGTACACAACCTTAGTAGGTCTCGTGCGGTGTGAGACATATATTATTTTTTTTGGTATAAGTGTGAGACGGATTATTATTTATAATTGCATGTTAATGTACTATCAATTATTTGCCCTAGTGATAAGAGGTATTATAATTACAATTACATTCACATATTTAATGGAAAAGTTAATTTAGGTGTTTATATTTAGTAAAATATCATATTTTTCTTGGCTTTTTCTCCTAAACTAATAAAAGACTTCTCGCATGGTTCGCGTAACATTGTGATAATTATATAAAAAATAATTATATTGGTAATATTATGAAAAATTTAAAGATAGTAAATGAATTATTAAAAAAAATAGAATGTAATGTCTCTATTAAAAAAATTATATGCAAAAAAATCGTTAAATATTTGCACCGCGTCTGTTGCAAATTATATGGTTGGTTTATACATATGACAAGTCTAATTATTATTATTATTATTATTATTATTATTATTATTATTATTTAAAATAGTTAAATATGTTTTTGTTCTCTGTAAATATACCAATTTTTCTTTTCACTCCCTCTAAAATTATAATTTTTTTTAACAAAACATGAGTTAAATATGAATTTTTACATTTTTGACGATTAAATATTCATACGTAATTCATGTTTTGTTTAAAAACTATAATTTTTTTGGAGAGATATTTACAATATTCTACACAATTTCGTTAAAAAATATAAATGCTACACATAAATTTACTTTAAAATAGGGACCAAAATCAGTGATTGAAAATTTTATAGGGACTAAAAATTGAAGAATAATTTTATATGAACTAAAATGAAAAGTTGGTATATTTATAAGGATCAAAAACATATTTAACCATATTTAAAAATACCATAATGTTCTTTGAAAAAAACCATAATATGTAATTACTAATATTATTTTTATTTATAAATATAGAGATATTACATTAAAACTAAATCAGAATTAATAAAAGGCATATGAGCAAGCTGGGATTTTTAAAATTTTCCAACATTGCCAAAAACACCTTTGTTAAATGTAATTCTAAAATAAATTGGATTTTTTTTAAACCAATATATATGTTTAAAAAATAGAATTTTATTGGGTCAAGTAACTTGTAAATCTCAACCATTCCAAATCATCTTAATACATCCAATGATTGATATCCATTTTGCAAAATATATATATATATATATATAATGGAATGGAGTAAGATATAACATCATTCCATTGTTTGGTTGTGTAATAAGTGAATGGAATGAAATGGAATATAATGGAACCCACTCCATCAAATACCACCCACTCTTTCAATTTTTCATTCCCCTAATGTGAGGTGTATGCAATGGAATGAAACAACCTTAATAATGTAATTATAATTTTGTCCCTATTTTTAAGTCAAACTAGCATAATTTTTTTCAAAGGGGCAAAACAGACACACAAAACATATGTCTTACTAGTTGTAATGAGCATAATTTTTGCTCGTTGAAAAAGAAAGAACCACTCGTTAGAAAGTACCTACTTGACCAAAAAATAAATTTTGACAAAAAAATATATTAAATGGTCAATAATGAAATAAAGTGAAAATTAAAAAACTAATTTAAAAAGATAGTGTGTTGATGGATGCACTATGAACTAGTGTGTATATCATTATAAAAGAAAAGGTGCTATGTATATAAAACGAGTGAATACTCGTCTCTGAATTTTCACGAATCGGACAAAAGCGTCTCCAATTCATCGAAATGCACACTTTGTCTCTGAATTTAACAAACGTCCATCAAAATAGTTCTTTCATCCAAATGCTTTGTTAGTGCTGCTGAGTTGTCGTCCTGCATGTCCTGTTGTCTTGTACACGTGTCAACAAGGAAAGCCACGTGTACAAGGACCAATTTGATGGAAACGCTAAAAATTTCATTTTTACTTTTTAAATTCAATTTTTTCATGTTTTTCCAAATTTACCCCTCTATTACCCATATTTTTCCATACTCACATTTCAGTCAGAACATCAAAAACGTCTCTGACCTTTCTCCTTCCCGCTAAAACCTTCATCATCTTCACCTCTCAAAAATCACCATCATCTTCGGCGAGGAACGTTGCAAAAGATTTTGTTTTGACAAAAGATTTCGTTGTTTCTTAAGGTAACGTCGTTCCTATTCGTTTTCCATTAAGTCTTGTTCGTTTTCTCCCTTTTTTCTGTCTGCTTTTGTGATTTTCGTCTTCAGTTTTTAAGCATTCGTTTTCAACTCTAGGGTTTTTATCATCATTATGTTTGTTTTGATGTTCGTTTTTGCTTGCTTTGATTGCGTTTTTTAGATTACTGATTTTAGGGTTTTGTGTTGAAGACTATAAAATTTCGTTTTTATGTTTGCTAAAAATGATGAACATTAGAGTAGTTATGAAGGAAGTAAGTGGTTGATTAAAACAGTTTATAAAAAGGGTTTATTTTGTATTGTGATTTACATTTTTATGTTGTTTTGCTTGTGATTATGACTAATGTTGGCAAAATCTTGTTGCTGAAAATGTTAATCCTGGAAATTTTGTTGCTGAAAATGATGGACAAGTTGCAAAAACTGCTGAAAATGTCAATGTTGAAAATGCTGTTGCTGGGAATGTTGCAATTCAGGGACAAAATGCTCTCAATGTTGTTGGAAATGAAGTAGTGTCTGGACAGGTATGACTGTTAAATCTTAAGGATCAATTTGATACTTAGTGATATAATTTAGAGACTTATTTGATTGAATGTTTTATAATTTAGGGACTGATATGATTGAAAATGTTGTTGCAGGGTGTTCCTGCAAGGAGGTATGACATTAAACGACCAATCATTTCAAATGAGGGGCCTAAGCAAACACCAGTGAGGGGTCATGCACCAACACATTCAACTGCTCTTGGCGTTATTAGAGTTCCATATCCAAATTATGGTCCATCCGGTTCAACTCAATCTAAGTTCATGGAGTTTATCCAAAACCCCGGATTTTCAAAGAAGTGATAGTTGATGCATGTTTAGATTATGCTTTTGGAATATTTTGACTTATTTAAATTATGCCTCCTAGTTGGGTTTCTTTTTGGTTATGTAATATTTAACTTGTAATGCTTCATAGTTGGGTTGCTTTTGCCTATGTAATATTTCAAACTTAACACATATGACTTATTTAATGTTATTTTCAAGGATGAAGTTGTGTGTTCTGTCATTTTTACTTTGTTCTGCAAATATATGCTTCAAGGATCAAATTAGATATATGTTTATATAATTCAAGGACTTATTTGACGGTTTTTAAATATAATTTAGGGATCGAATTGATAGTATGTAAAAATCAACAAGGACTTTATTGCATAATATTTTCTGAAATCAATCAATTTCGTCCTTCAAAATTTGTGTCACTATAGTTCAATTTAGTCTCTGCTTTTGTGGCATCTAACATGACAACCCATGTGAGAGGTTAATGACCACGTCATTACCGTTAACGTCCTAAATTGACGTAGGAACTAATTTGATTGAGATATGACAAACTCAGGGACAAAACGTGCATTTCGATGAATTGGAGGATGTTTTTGTCTGATTCGTACAAATTCAGGGACGCATTTGGGTATTCACTCTATATAAAACTTGGGCAATATCGAAAATGCTTATTGTAATTGTCTGTGGTACTGGTTTGCATAAATTAAAAAACTTAGGAAAATAAAATAAAATGATTAGCACGTGGTGTTGTAACATTTTTGTTTTGTTTTCTATTAGGAAAAGCAACAAGTTTCGATGGAGCGCACAACCCATTCGCCCTTTTTCGATGTTCTTGTCTGTTCCATTCCATGTCATCATACCTTAACGGCTACTTTTGTTTACGTTCCTAACTTGACACGTGGATACATCCTTTTCTATGACCATTGTCAACGAACTTGTTTCGTGCAAGGAATTCCGGAAGTGGAATTTGTTTGACCATTTCAAAACGGCGCCGTTTGGCATAATAATGTCTTCACGCAGCAATTAAGGACCAATTAACACTGAATGAATGAAGGAGTGAATTGATAGTGTGTCTAATCATCATCATCATCATCACGAGTCTTATACTACTACTACTATAGACTATAGTCAAGCTTTAGGGTGCTTTGAACTTTGAAGGGTTGCATTCACCTAAAGAGTGAGACCATATGATATGTGCTTCTTCTGCTTATTGGTTTCTTTATTAGTGATAAATATGAATGTGGAGCTCAATTAATTGGTTGTCATATCCTACTACTTCACCTCTATTTACTTTCTAGAAATATGAGTTAAGTTAAATAAGTAAGTGTAAGTTATGAATTATTCTAATCAAAATTTGAATTGGCAAATGATAGTTACTTGATGTCATTGACTTGAATATTTGCTTTGTAGTTTCACTTTGTACAAGACTAATCAATTATTTTATAAAAAATGGTCAATTACGCAACCCAAACAATAATTCGGACATTTTAATTTGATTCAAAACTAATCACACAACAAATTTTCATTACATCACGTGAAACAAAAAGTGAACAATAATGGCCATGAAGGGATGAAATTTTCCAATGAAAAATCAAGAAGCAGGGGAAGGTAGTGTGGTGGGATCAGCAGAGGAAGGGATATCAGGTCCAACACGACAACCTTCAAGCATGAATACAATATCATTAATAGAAGGTCTATCAAGAGGATCATGTGCTGTGCAAAGTAGTGCAACTTTAACACCTAACAAAAACTCTTCCCATTCTGATGATTCTTGATCAATCTCAAGCAAACCAGGTTCCAACAACTCCGAAATCAAACCTCTTTGTAACTGCTTCTTCACCCACTTCACTATATCTTCATCTTGTGTAAACATCACTGCCTTTCTCCCTGTCAATATCTCCAACAACACTATCCCAAAACTGTAAATATCGCCTTCCTTTGTTACTTGTCCGGTTAACACTGCTTCCGGTGCCACGTAGCCTAAAGAACCAACTGGCGTCGTTGTTGAGGACGACGCAGTTGCTTCTATTGGACTATTAACCATTGTTAACCGGTCAAGCCCAAATTCAGATAAATGGGCTTCAAAATCAGCATCAAAAAGAACATTTTGCGGCTTAACATCACCATGAACAATTTCCACAGAGTGTAAATAACCCAAGCCACGGGCAATACCTAATGCAATCAAATGACGCATTGGCCAATTCAAAACATGACCGTCTTGTTGTGAAGCTTCTTGAAGCAATGTACCTAAATTTCCATTTGGCATGTAATCATAAACTAATAGTCTTACATCAGGTGGTGGTCCTGCATAATATCCACGTAAAACTGTTAAGTTTCTATGCTTAACTTTGCCTAATGATTCTGCTTCTTTGCGGAATGTAGCTTCATCCATCAATGTTGATCCGTTTGGAAGTCTACGAACTGATAGAACCATTCCGTCTTGATATGAAGCTTTGAAAACAAGTCCATGTTTTCCTCTACTCAACACGTTTTCTTCATCGAAGTTCCTTGTTGCTTCTAATGTCTCAGCATATGTGATTTTGTTGTTGAATACTATGAGTTTTGGTCCTCCATTTTCACCACTTCCTCTACTGTTTCTTTCTCCATTTGAGCCTGCACTTGGACTGCGTTTCTTCTCACCTGTTACACCTTCTCGAAGCTTTCTTCGCCACCTTAAGAGACTATAAACATAGCCACAACAACACAATGCTAAAAGACATAGTCCTGCAGCTGCAACACCTATGATGATGATTAGTCTTTTTCTCTTTCGTCTTTTCGATTTTCCACATTCTCTATGCAATGGTTTCCCACATAACTTCTTGTTCATTGCGTATACGGATGGGTCATTGAATCTAGAACTCAGCATTGGTGGAATCTCACCATCGAGGTTGTTGTTGGAAACATTTAAATACTTCAAACCCGAAATGAGCGGAAGACCAACCGGAATCACTCCTGTCAATTGATTTGAAGAGAGGTTCAAAGTCTTCAAATTTGATAATTTGGACAAGGATTGTGGTATGTGACCAGTTAAGTGATTACCATCTAAATCAAGTGAATTCAAAGCAGAACACTTTGAAATCTCATCTGGGATCTCACCTTTAAATCCATTGTGTCCTAAATTAAGCTCCTTTAAACGTGAAAGTTTAGAGATAACACTTGGAACAATGTTACCTGCTAAACGATTTGACTGAAGCTCAAGCACTTCAAGTTGAGAACAACCACCAATGTCATTCGGTATTGAACCAGAAATGAAATTGTGAGACAAAGAAAGAACAACCAAGGAACTTAGAAAACCATAGGTTGTTGGAATGTTGCCAACAAAATCATTGGAACTGAGATTAAGATACTTTAGACTAACAATGCTGCTGAAACCCTCAGGAACAGAACCACTCAAATGGTTTTCATCAAGTGCCACAACTTCCAAACTTGGTAATCCGAAAACCTCAACAGGTAACTCACCTGAAAGATTTTGTTTGCTTAAATCCAACACTCTCAGTTTCATCAAATTCCCCAATGTAGCTGGAACGCTACCAGAAAAGCCACAGTGACTCAAATTAAGAACCTGCAAAGCCATCAAGTCTCCAATTTGAGACGAAACTTGACCGGAGAATCTATTATTGCTGAGATTTAAAACACTCATGTTACCTAACTGCATGATCTCCAAAGGCAAAATTCCATTCAATTTATTGTTGCTTAAATCCAAAATCTCTAACTCATTAAGCATTCCATAACTCTTTGGAATTGAACCAGTAAAAAAGTTACCACCAAGAGATAACTCCTTCAAACTTTTCAATTCTCCAAGAAAATAAGGAATGAGACCTGATAATCGATTTCTTTGAAGATCAAGAACCTTCAACAACCTACATTTCACAATGCTACTTGGAACAACACCAGATAACAAATTATCAGAAAGTCTTAACTCTTCTAACAAGAAAAGATCTCCAATATCTTGAGGCAGAGAACCTGAAAATGAGTTTCCAGAGAGATCAAGACCCTTCAAAGATTTCACATTGGTCAACCAAGAAGGAAACAAAGTGTGAATAATGTGATTCTCTTTAAGGTCTAAAATCTCCAAAAAATAATCAACACATTTTCCATTTTGAGGGTTTGAAATACCCGTGATCCTATTAAACCCAAGCTGAACAATACGAAGATTAGTAGCATTGTTATTATTGTTGTTGTCTTCATTGCAAAACAGTGTTGTGGGGACAAAACCAGAAAGTTGATTCATGGAAAGTGACAGCACTTGAAGCTTAGGCATAGTCCCTATCGTGGAAGGAACCAACCCGCCAATGAAATTATCCTCTGCACTAAGGTGCACCATAGAGGAACAGTTTGCAACAGCAGAAGGTAACGTTCCATGAAGATGGTTGTTGTCTAACCACAGATACTCCAAATGTTGTAATGCTCCAACAGTAACCGGTATTCCACCGGTGAACTGATTATGTGAAAAATTGATGAGTTGAAGCTGAGATTTGGACGAAAAGTTCCCCGGAATGTGACCGGAGAATGAGTTAGAAGAAAGATCAAGAAACCTTAGGGAGTTAGAGAGGTTATTGGGGATGGTACCAGAGAGAAAGTTACGAGCAAGGTTGAGAATTTGTAAGTTGGTGAGGGTGAGAAGTGAAGGAGGGAGATAACCAGAGAGAGAGTTGTTGTGAAGATAAACAGCACGTAAGAAGAGACAATGAGAAAGAGAAGAAGGTATGGAGGAGTTAAGGTTGTTGGAATGGAGACTAAGTTTACGAAGCTGTGAGAGATTAGAGAGTGATGAAGATATTGAACCAGTGAGTTGAAGACGAGGTAAACGTATAGTGTGAACTCTGTTGTTGTTGTAGTAACAGAGAATGCCATGCCAGTCACATGGTGCTGAAGGTGTTGATGGATCCCAAGTTGTTAAGGCATTGAGTGGGTCAAGAAGGTTTAGTTTGAAGGTTGTTAAGGCTTGGATTTCGGAATGAGATGAGTTGTTGATTTGTGTTGCTGCTGCATGTGTTAAGGTTAATGCAATGAAGGTGAGAAATATAGCCGTTGTTGCCATTTGTGTTTGTTTGTGAGTTGAAGGAAGAAGAAGATGTACTACTACATAGTAATAATAATGTTCGGTTTGGTGGGTGGATACTGCTGGGATTGGTGTTTGTTTGTATGTATTTGCTATTGGTACTAGTTATTCACAATCACAGGAGCGTTCGCTCAACTCTGCTGCTTTGGTTTGGTCACTGCAAACGCTGCTGTTCCCCACAACAAGAGTCAGTTGTTGTTGTTGTATTTGTATGTGTGATGTGATTCCCTCTCTCTTTCTTATTTTATGTTGAGTAATGATACATACACATTCTTATCTCGCAATACACCCTTTCACACCCATATAAAAATGTGACACGTGATTATGTTGACTCCACACAAGCACACTTTCTCTTTCATCTCCTATTCTCTCTTCCTAGTGCATAATATGAGAATAATGTGTGTCTATGTAACCTTTTCCTTTTTATGTCATGTTTGTAGATGATGTGAAAGAGTAATATAATAGTACAGTAGTATTAAAAGCCTTAACTTTTGGAACATGGACATAATGACTCTATTCATTACATTACATACGGATCATTTGGATATCTCATATCTACCCATGGATACAGCTTTTACAGTTTTACCCCACAATAATGGAATGGAAATGGATGACATCATCCTCGTTCGTAGTCGGATATCACTCAAATTTTCTCACTGTTGTGATTAAAATTTAGGTTAAATATATTTTTTATCCATATAAATATGTCAATTTTTCGTTTTAGTCCTTCTAAAATTTTTCTTTAATTTTTAGTCCCTAAATTTTTTTCCATCTTTTCTTTTGGTCCCTCTTTTAAAGTAAACTCATATGTAAAATTCATATTTTTGAATAAAATTTTGCAGAAAAATCCATAATATTATAAGAATCTCTCCTAAAAAAAAATCAGATTTTTTTAACAAAACATGAATTTAATATGAATTTTTATATTTTTTACGATTAAAAATTTATATTTATTTTGTGTTTTGTTAAAAAATTCTAATTTTTTTGGAAAATTATTTTACAATATTCTACGTATTTCTGCACAGTTTCATTAAAAAAAAAATACAAAAATTAATTTAAAAATAGGGACCAAAAGTAATGATTGAAAATTTTATAGGAATTAAAAGTTGAAGGAAAATTTTAGAGGGACTAAAATGAAAAGTTGGTATATTTATAAGGACAAAAAATATATTTAACCCTAAAATTTACAATTGAGATTCTATTTTTAATTTTTTTGGAATATAATCTTCAATTTTTAGTAAGAGAGTCTTCACGTCCTTAGCTCAATATAATTAATTTGAGTTGAAAAACAAGAAGTTAGATGTCGGCTTTGTTTGGTCTCTCAAATACGATTCCGTCGGTTAATTTAGCTCATTCTTGTTAATTTTAACTCAAAAGTCAAAATGTTTAAAGTGTACCAAAATTATAGGCGACACTATATAGTTTTTATTAGTTTATTGAAATTAACCCTTGGATCATTTTGAAATAAAATAGACCTTGGGCCATGTAATACCATTGAATTTAATAATAAACCACAAACACATGATTTTTCTTTTCTTTTTTGGCTTAAATATTGCATTCGTCCCTGCAAATATGTCTCATTTAAGTTTTGGTCCCTATAAAAAAAATAATTTATTTTTGGTCCCTGCAAAATTTTTTGTTTTTTAAAATAGTTCCTCCAAGGACTATTTTCAGAAACAAAAAATTTTGCAGGGATCAAAAACTATAAAATGGGTCCAGTCATCATGTGTCACGTATACAAATCATCACAAAAATGAGGTCAGGGACTATTTTAAAAAATAAAAAATTTTGCAGGGACCAAAAACAAATTTTTTTTTACAGGGACCAAAACTTAAACGAGACATATTTGCAGGGACGAGTGCAATATTTAAGCCTTCTTTTTTCTTCATCTTCTTCATTCTATTTCTTCTTCACCTTCATCAATCTTCATACACATTCAAGCCCAAGAAAATGAAAATTAAAAACTGAAATTCATTTTTCAATCTTCATCTCTTCTTCTCCTAAAACCCATAAATCCCTAAATTACTTAATCTTTAGTTTACAAATGCATCAACTCAAAAACACCAACAACACATAATCTCAACATGGGTAATATATATTTTATTTTAGCCTTTAAAAAAAAAAAAATAGAGAATCTCATCACTACACCACCATCATAATCAATAACAATTCTAATTCTTTAAAAAAAAAAAAAACCTTAAACCTGAAATGGATAGAATTTAGAGAAAGTATTGGATCTATGATCTGTAAACAAAACTTAGGCAGTGTACTTTTCCTAAAAAAAAAAAAAAAAGAAACTTAGGCATGTACCTATATCACCGCAAACACTTTGATAGTGCAGTGTGAAGCATGTAGGACAAGCGATAAATTGCGGTATGAATTCGTACCCAAGCGATGCATCCTGGGTTTATTAACTACGGATAAAGCCTTAAAACTTTTAATCATTAGGGGGGCCAAAACAAAATTCATAAATTCTTTAGGGGACCAAATATAGAATTTAACTAATCACAATTTAATACACAATATTAACAACTCCATAACAAATTTATTTGCATAGGATTTTTTTTCTTTCTTCGTTTGTTTTGCCCAATG
>Ga0315913_1008841_pt1 | contig 11876 bp, 5 predicted proteins | sample MpolsnodulesMG_FD_207736 | JGI IMG/M metagenome (GOLD analysis project Ga0315913, IMG submission 207736) | Medicago polymorpha root nodule microbial communities from Los Angeles, California, United States - small nodules | ecosystem: Host-associated > Plants > Roots > Nodule | place: USA... | reverse complement strand
AACGAAGCAAAAGCAAAAAAAAAAAAAAAACTAACCAGTCTTGAACGGCCTTGTTTATTGCATTCTGTCTCGACAATTTGCAAGCCCGTCCTGAAGGGTTCAACACTTTATGTAGGATTTGATAGGTAACCTGCTTAGTTGGTTAGTAAAGGTAGGATGTGGTGTATATAAGGGTAGACTGTGGGGTGTGTGTGTGTGTGTGTGAGTGTATATATAGACACACACGACGTCGATGAAGGGATTAGGAGGAAGAATCTTGTCATTTGTAACAGATAGGGCCTTTGGGCATTGGCAGGGGTAGACCGTCGAAGTTCTGCAATCTATTATTCCCTTTGTTCCATTTTAATGTTCAGTTTTTTAGAGAAAAAATTGTCTATATTTATTTGTTGTATTCAAATTTGAAGGTTATGTTAACTACTTTTTTTTGTCAATTATACCTTTACCTTATGTATGTTTGAAATTTGCTTATTAATCAAAGCTATTTTTTTATTTGTGCAAAATAATATCAAGACATTTTATTTTTGAGGGGAACAATATTAAAAGACATGTATATAACAGAGAGTATATGTAACAAGTGGAATTATTCCCAAACTATTTTTACTAAACAGACCAGTTTCTATCAGGCTTTTCCTTCTTGTCCAAGTTACTTTTCAGTAAATATGAATTATAAGGGATTACTCACTACAAAAGTTATATATATCAACAAACTTTCAATCAAAGGTTTTGCACAAATTTTTTGAAGGATGTGTATCTTTATTTTATTGACTACTTATGCTTGACAAGACTTGAGATAAGTAATTCCTTTCTACCCTTTTCAGGTTTACAAGTTAAAGCGGATTCTGAGAATATGAAGCATGCTGCAGCATCTGGGAAATATCTTGAAACAAGAACTTGATCACATTGAAAGACTGTTAGTTTTCTTTGACATGTATAATGTTGTAAGAAAAATTTAACAGTAAATATGATCGAGCCTCAACGTACCTATGGAAGTTCAGAACAATCGGATCCTAGATTCATGAAGATGCAAGGTACAGGAATATGACTGCATATTCTAATTATGCAAACCCATGATTTTGGTTGTAAAGTGTAGATCCTACTGATCCAGATACCACAAATTTCGTATAGGTTGTAGAAAGAGTTGCTAGAAAATCTACTCTGATGATGATATAGTTTAAAGGGGAAGGAACTTATGTGTATAGAACTTTGTTTTTAGCTTTTCCATTTACTTTCATAGAGTAAAGAGTAGTAACTAAAGTATTCAGTTGCTGTAACATTGATTGTACCTGAAGTAAGTTATACCTGAAATATCTGTAATATTGATTCAGTTTAATTGTTTTAAGGTATATGTAAATTTCATAATTAGATTTAGACGGTGCATCAAATATGGTAGATGGACTATGACATTAATGGCCAACTTGTGTGCAGAAGAGAACTAATGTCTTCGTCTGTTTTTTTTTTCTTCTTTTTTCCATCTCGTTTTTATTTCCCTTTCTTTTCTTTAATTAGATAAAAGGGCAAAATTGGAAGAAAATAGAGTTATGCTAAAAGTTAGTATACCCTTTATAACTGTTTTTTTGGGTAGATAGACGAGATGACAAAGCCAGTGTAGAGGTACCGGGGTTCGAATCCCGGTCATGACGTCCAACCTAACAATTTCGTCATTTTTGTTAGTTGAGCTAGGACTTATGGGACAATATACCTTTTATAAGTATAAAAATTTAATTTTTTTAATTGAGTACATGATAACAAGTCATTCATATAAATTTCTTCAAAAAATAAAAAAAAGTCCTTCGTATAAACTTTTTCTTACTTTCTTAATAATTTTTTTCTTTTGAATAACTAATATCTTTTCTTTTGTTTCTCCTTGTTCCTTCATATCTATGTGTATGACAATGAAGAGGGTGAGAGATGGTCGCAAAATATATAAAGAAATTTGTAATAATTGTGCCAAATTTGAATGAAAGTAGGTTTCCTAACACTGAAAAGGAAAATTGAAGTTGTTGATTCAGGAATGAAAGTTCTCATCTCACATAGTTGAAGGGAATTGATGAGAAGAAGATACTACTCAAATGAAGGGTAAAAAAGACAAATGAACCAGATGCATACCTGCATAAAAAAAGACGCATGTTTCAGAAGCTAAGGATATATACTTCACTCATTATTGATTCAAAAGAAGAAACGAGTAATTTGAGTGGAGGGTCCGCAAAGAACCGAATGGGTTGTAACCGTGTTCAATGGGAAGAGAAGCTTGTTGAAATGTTTTCACCAAACAATCAAACATACACTTCTTCGTTTTTGTTTAATCCTAAATAAAAATATTATTTGACATAAAGTTGTTTGACATAAAGTGTAATTGTAATTGATGTAGTTTAGGTATGAAGACATTAATGAGTATATACTCAAAGTTTCTCTTTAGCATATTATAACTATATGAAACAAAATAACATAATGAAAATTGTTTAATATGATAATCTATATAGCATCGACAATTAAGATTTAAGGCGTATCTAGTGTCTATAAATGGACAAAGACACGACATCTATACATTTAATTGCATTTAATCACTTTTATTATTTTTCAGGTTAGAATCATTGGATTTTTTTTACTCTAACCATGTGGCTCATATGTAGGGATGTCAATGGGTACCCATGGGTACGGATAGTATAATACTCGTCCCCGCCCTTTGGATAAATATGATACCCGTGCCCGCCCCGTACCCTCATGGATACCCACTATGCGGGTACCCGTGAATATTTAGGTATCTATGGGTACCCATGAATTTTTGAATTTATTTATTTTTTAGTACAAATAATAATTTTTTTTAATTACCAAAAAACTTCAACTTTTAAACATCCATACATAATCTATTCGAAATTTCATAAATCATACATAATCCATAGAAAATTCACGATTCTTACATAATCTATGATGTGAATGAAGTAGAAACACTGAATTTAATAAGATGAATTAAAAAAATCAAAAATACTCCCTTCGATCCTTATTATAAGAAAAATTTGACTTTTTAGGTTCATTATGCAAATGATGTATCTAGTCTACATTTATAACGAGATACATTAATTATTTAATGAACCTAAAAAGTCAATTGTTTCTTATAATAAGAACCAGAAGGAGTATGTTATTAATGAAGAATATTAGGTGGACAATAAAATTTCCTTCAATAAGGTAACAACTTTAAATAATAAAATAAGATATATAAAGATATTTTAATAATTTACTTAATTTATTATCAGGTATGGATACCCATGGGCATTTTTGGGGGTATGAATCGAATTAAAATTATGTAATAACATACTATACTACTACTTCAAAATACCCCAAGTCTAGGTGAAATTTATCAATTTGTTTCGATTTATATTACAAGTTAGATTCTATTTGTTTGTTTTGTTGCAAATTCCAATTTGAGTATAAAATCTCATGTTTTCATAATAGGTATTTCATAGACGTAGTTCGGTAAAATTTCATGTGATTCAGTAAAGTAAAAAGACCAGAAATTCCATTATTGCTAAATCGATTCGTGTGATTCAATGAAGAATGACAACAAATCATAGGATATTTTCTATAAAATAATAGATACAATCAAGCTCGTGTCCGTATTCATATAATCATGGGTAGTTAAATACCCGTGGATATCCGTTTAACTATCCATCCCATGTCCGCGACGGATTTTACCCACAGGTACCACCCCTGCTCATATGCCTATCAAACAAGAAAGGAAGCCAAGGCCACGAAAAATGAAAGACCAAACATGGAAGACCAATGTTTTATATATGTATCGCGAAACCATAACAACAAGTTGATATGGCCGAGTTGGTCTAAGGCGCCAGATTAAGGTTCTGGTCCGAAAGGGCGTGGGTTCAAATCCCACTGTCAACATCTCTATTTTTTTTCTTTTCTTTTCATTTTTCCTTTACACTTTCCATTTCCTTCAACTGTATTTCTATTTCCATTTCCATTTCCCCTTCTAGCATTGAAGAATCAATTAATATATACCCCATATTCTCTTGACATGAAATGTAAATTATGTATAATTAAAGTTGTTATTACGTATAAAGTTATGGTGATAATTAACATACGCTATCCCTAAAAAAAAAAAAAAACATTAACATACACTAGTAATGCATAAACCAATCACGTTACGTATTCCACATGTTCAAAGTTTATAATCAACTAAATACATTCTTTATTTTTTTGTCAAGAACTAATCGCATTCTTATTCAATAGAAAAAATAAATTATGATGATTCATCTGTATCAGAATTACAAAAACCTTCTATCAAAAAAAAAAAAAAATTACAAAAACCAGTATGACAAATTTTTATGTACAAATATAAAGATAGAGAAAAATGAACATTTATATTTGCACTGTTTTACATTGATAAAGCTGATTGGGTTGAGAGCATAGAGAAACTTCATCACCTTCTTCTAGTTTCAACCTTGTCTTCGCACCAGATACACTCAAATAATGTATTTGAATTATTTATTGAATGTATGAATAAAAATGATTTTACGTTTGTTTTTTTAACTCAATGTTTCTTCAATTTGATATAATCAATCCAAACACTAACGAATTATTTGAATAATCAATAGTACCAGACACAGGGCATGTACTTGGTTAATGTCACTACTCGCTAACACATTCATGGTTTACACTTTACAACGACAATGTCGGTACAAAATTTAGCTGTGATATTCATATTTTGTAGTTTTATTAACGAGTAAATGATCACTTACCCCGTCAAGACCCCACTAAATTTTGTCAAAACCCTCCTGAATTTTGCAAAACTTTGAAAACTCCACTGAAATTGTCAAACGTTTGTCAAATACCTCATCCGTTAGTTTTCTCTGTCTAACCTGTTGACATGATCGTTAACTGCTGACATGACACTTCCACGTGTGAGTAAAGTTATGCCACATCACAAAGGTAACATCTGCGCATACCCTCTGAGTGATAACCCTATGTGCAAATACCCCTAATTTTTTTTAACACTAGTGACCAAATATCCCGCTCAAATTTAAAAATTACGTGCAAATGCCTCCCTCAAATTTAAAACTTAGATGACTCTTAATGCTTGTTGTTCGTTGTCGTTCTTCGTCGCAAATAGCAATATACTTTTTGTTTGTTTGTGACTGTCGCTGAATTTCAGTAGGCTCTTTAGCGAGTTTTTCGAAGTGTGTTTTGTGGCCTCTTTGTTGTTATTTGAAAGTTACTTTTGTTCTCTTGAAAAGACACTTTTGCAGGAATCAAACAATATGCCTGAAAATAAATCAACTGTTATTCCTGCCTAGGGTACAAGAAATAGCTGGGTTGTCCATACCAAAGAAATAGCTCCACTATAATCAAATAAGGGTACAAGAGAATCTCAATTTGTTATACAACTAGTGCAACAACCAGTCAAATCATCAAAGCAACAAAGCTTGCAAATGAGAATAGGAAAGATGAAAAATATCCAAAACTGTTGCTTCAATGCGAAGCAGATTTCTCTTCTCAAACCTCGTTTTGTCGATTCAAACTGTGAAAAGGAAGACATGCTGTTGTGGACCTGCTGTCCAATGTTCCGCCTGATCCAATGCTTTACCGAGACAAGTTTAGGAAAAATGGGATTTGCTTTCACTCTTCTTTTCTCTTTTTGGTGGTTACTGTTCTCACAAACAAACACTCTACTTGAAACCCTAATATGAACCCTCCATTTATACAAAAGAGACATAATGGACTAACGAGCCCAATAGCCATAAACCTGAATTTTTCTTAAGCTTGGGTCAGTTTTAGGGCATTTAGATATGCTGAGTGCTGGAAGTTTAAAAACATGTAACTTATGACCTTGGCAGATATCTACAAAATTCGGTAGATAATCCAATCTTATACCTGCCAAGTTTGGAAGCTTAACTTCCATTTTACTTGTAATGTCGTCTCCGGGACCATGTCTAAACACCTCTTGAAGTTGAGTAGCTTTTAATATTCGAAGAGTCCCTAATTGTGGAAGCATTGTAACCATGACAAAAGGGAAAAGACTTTTCAACTTGTTGCAGTTATAGACTTCTATATGTTTAGCTTTGGAAAATACAATCCAGCATCAGGAAGCTGCACAAGTTCTTCATCTGCTGCAACAATTTGTTCCAATTCTTGGCAATTGTAAACCACAAGCGACGTCAACTCTGGTAGGCTTCTATGTGTTTCCATGAAGAACAGACATTTCAAATTTTCACAATTACCCACTGTTAAGCGCTGAAGACATTGGAAACTCCGAATCTGTCTTGGAGTAGGACCTACCCATGGAGGCACATCCCTTATCGTTCCTTATTTACACAGAATGCCTCAAACCATGCTTAGCAATTTGCACGATTAAAATATTGGATACTTCTAAAGTGTTCATTCTCTACTAGATCTTTCACCCATGCGATCCACATACCAATTATATTTTTGGATTAATAAACACCAGAATACCTATTTAGAATGATACAACCAAATAATTTTAGAAATAGTAGAAATTAGTTGAGATAAAAAAATATTGCTAAAAACATTTTTTCTTCATAAGAATTTCTATTTATAATGATACAACCTAATAGTTTTAGTATCTTGTATTGAATTATAAACATCCTCATTCAATAACGAAGATTGCAATTTCATCCAATTGTGGAACAACTAAAATAGAAGTCGTACAAGCTCATAAAGTTTTTCAAAGAAATTGGAGTCGTTTTACTTAACGCGTCTAATTTGTCATACTTCATACAAATTGAATCAACTCTCTCATGTCCAATCTTCCTACCAACAACCAATAGTTAAACCCATATCTAACACCCAAATATCATGTCAAAAAGTAAATAATTTCTAAAAGGAAAATACCAAATAAATTTGAAAGGACTAATAGAGAGAAAATTGCGAGCGTAATGAACCGTGAGAAGTGCATAGTACACAAAAATCTTATTGATAATCAAAATACTGCAACAAAAAAAAATCAGATTAAAATTACATTCAACGTTGAACCACATATTAACTAGGATGAGAGGATGTTAAAAATGACAAAAAAAGAAATTCTGGCATTGAAGCATGGATATGTACTCAATTTTCTCTTGAAATTGTAAATTCTAATGAAAACTGTTCTTTACATATACAGAGTCACTAGTAAGTAGTAATGCATAACCAACCAAAATTCTATTCCACATGTTCAAAATTTATAAGCAACTAACAACATTCTTATTCAATACAAACAAACAAAAATGATGATCCATCTGTACCAGAATTACAACACATTTTTATATTCAAATATAAAGATAGAGGAAAATGAACATTTATATTTGCACTGTTCTTCAACAACAAATTCAAAATTTCAGTCAGTAGAGGAACCATATTCACATTAGGTACAATTAAATAATATATGAATAAAAATGATTTATTTTTGTTTTCTTAACTCAATGTTTCTTCAATATTGAAAACTAATCAATCCAAAAAGGAATGAATTTTTTGAATGATCAGTTGTGTCAGACTCAGGGCATGTACTTGGTCACTGTAACTAACACATTCATGGTTTACAATGACAATGTTGGTAAAAAATTTAGCAGTAACATTCATATTTTGTACAAAATTATTATTCTTTTCAAAAAATAAGAAAAAGTAAAAAAAAATAAAAATTAAGTCACCTGAGAGGTTTAATGGCATCTAACTTGAAAAAATGAAACATATCAAGAAAATTCAGCAGATCTGATCCAATGTAGTTTCTGTCAAGTTTGGAAGCACGGCTTTCATTTTATTCCTCTTATTGAGTAGATTGTGATATTTGAAGCTTGCTTACTTGCGGAAGCATTCTAACCATAGTAACAGGGAAAAGACTTTTAAACAAAGATGAGATGACCGACTTGGCCTAAGGCGCCAGATTAAGGTTCTGGTCCAAAGGGCGTGAGTTCTTCTCTAATCGCACTCTCAACGTTTCTTTTTTTAATTTCTTCTGTTTTTCCTTTGTCCCATACGTAGTTGAGTACGAATGGTTCTTCCACATAATCAGTTTTCCTAGAAGTTGGGAGCCGATAAAGAGAATCTTCATTATCTTCTGCTGCCCCTTCTTCATCCTTATCAACAACAAACTTTGTTTTTCCTTTGTCCCATGCCAAGTTGGGTACGGATGGATCTTTCACATAACCACTTATGCTAGAAGTTGGCCGAAATTGAGAATCTTCGTCATCTTCTTCTGCCACTTCTTCAATGTCATCCTTGTCAACAAAATCAAAATTTTGGTCAGTAGAGAACTATTTCACACCTGGTACACTCAAATCATCTATTTGAATTCTTTATTTAATGTGCAAATAAAAACTACTTTTTGTTGGTTTTTTAACACCCCCACCTGATTATACTTAAAAAGAATCTATTTTGATTACTGAACAATAATCAGTCCTAAACAAAAACACATTCAACACTATTTGGAATAACCAATAGTGTCAGATTCAGAGTATATACTTAGCTACAATGACAATGTTTATAGCTTACCAGATTTGTGGCCTTTTATTAGTTTTGTAGCTTTATTAATTGTCAAAGAGGAGTTATAAGAACTATTCAAAATGAAGCTTTGGTCAGTATTTTATCTAATTATCCTAAATCTGAACTAAATAATGTTGTTTTCTAAAAATAAAGGAAAAAGTTAAAAATAACAAGAGAATTTTTGTTAGTATTCCTAGTTAGCAAGGAAGAAAAGTCACCTGAATTTTTCTTAAGCTTGGAGCAGTGTTGGGGCAGTTATATATGCGGAGATGTAGAAGTTTAACAGCATGTAACTTACAACCATGGCAGATATCTACAAAATTCGGTAGACCGCTCAATGATATCTTTGTCAAGTTTGGAAGAACAATTTCCATTTTATTCATAATGTTGTCCCCACGACTATGCCTAAAAACCTCTTGAAGTTGAGTAGCACCTCTTAAGAAAAGAGAACTTAATTGTGGAAGCATTGTAATCATGGCAAAAGGGAAAAGGCTTTTCAACTTGTTGCAGTCAATGACATCTATATGTTTTAGCTTTGGAAAATACAATTCAGCATCAGGAAGCTGCACAAGTTCTTCATCTGCTGCAACTACTTGTTCCAATTCTTCGCAGTCGTAAATAATAAGGCTAACCAACTCTGGTAGGCTTCTACTTACCTCCATGGAGAACAAGAACTTCAAATTTTCACAACTATCCACTTTTAAACGCCGAAGACATTGGAAACTCCAAATCTGACTCGGAGTAGGACCTACCCGTGAAATGGAGTACAATTGAGGCACATCACACAATTCCAGTAATTGCAGGTTTGAGGGTAAGTTCTGAAATGGAATATTACAAGTTAAATAATCAAATAATATTGGGGTGGGTAGCATTACAAATATCAATAAAAAATAGCTTAAGTACCACAAAACAGTAAAGCATTTCAATAAGAGTACGCACTTCATTCGGATGATGTTGTCTTTGATCGTAGCCAACCTTCAAATTCAACCATGGTATAACCAATTTTGGACAACTCTCCACGTTTAGCATCCTCAGAGACTGAGATGGCCACTTTTCTTGACAATTCTCTGGACACATCCCAATGAGATTTTTAAGATTAAAAAGTTTGAGAACTTCCAAATGAGGAAGCATGACATGGTGTGATGAAAGGTGTTCTTCATGATCACATTTACCAAACACGTATTTCAGCTTAGGAGAAAGTGCGATCTCCATCTTTTGCAATTGCGTAAGTCCTTCAACATAACAAATTGGGAATATCGACTCTAAACTTGGACAATCAATAATGTTAACATCCCTTAGTTTGGTTATCAAAAAATGAGAATTCATTGGAGCTGGACTTATTTCCTCACTTGTATTACTACCACCATGTTGGCTTCCACTAGCAGCAATTATATGCTTCAATTCATAGCACACACTTATTTTTAGTTGTTCTAGTTGCTGCAAACTTTGAGCAACAGATGCTGAGAAGAGTACTTCACCGGTCCTGCAATCTGATAAGCTGAGAAACTTAAGATTTCGTAACTTACATTCCCATGGAAATTTGATCTGTAATTTCATGCAAAGATGTATGTCAAGTAGTTCTAGTTTCTCAAAGTAGCGTAGTACTTCCAGAGGTGGACCTCGATACAATTCTGTCAAGTTACTCATAGACCAAAGGCGTAACTTGACCAACCTGGGAATCAAATCATCTTCCTTGAAATCATAGGTTGCATCGAAGATGCATTCTATCTCTTGGCAACTTTTAAGATGGAGAGAAGTCAAGTCATTCATGCCTCCCACAACTCCAACCATATCTGGGATAATATTTTGACATCCTCCATGAAGGTCTTCCAAAGAAATAATTTCAGCTATTTGTAGAATATTTTTCTTAGATGCCTTCAACTTTGTGATATTAAAATCTTTTACTCGTAGAACTCTCCTTTCCTGAAGGATTTGATCGTCAAATACAAGATCTGAGAGATGGATTGGATTTTCAAGTACAAACCTTTGTAGATTAGAGTGAATACCAATATCCAGAATGACGTCGTGAACAAACCATTTTGGGTAACATGCTGAAGCATATAACTCCTCTAGCTGTGAACATTTCCCTATTGCTCCATTATAGTTGTTTCCAAAAATACAACACTCTGACAAATCCAGCAACTTAAGGCTCATGAGTTTTCCTATTTCGTTAGGAAATTCATTGAAGCCACAACATCTCAAGTCAAGAACTTCAAGGCTTGTTAAGCTTCCTATGAAAGAAAGGTCACCAAGTTCCAATCCATTCAAGCGCACTGTTCGAACATTTGTCAACAATTGGATTGATGGAGAAAATGATATTGGTACTCCTCTGTAATCAATGGTTAGAGAAAATACCTCAAGCTCTTGCATTCCTTCAAATGTTAAATGCAATAAATCCCAGTAATGCAATAAATCCAAGTAATCCAATGATCCACGAGCACTTATATTTAGCAATAGCATTTTAAGATTTGGAGCCTGCAATTGACAAAAAGTGGGCTTTTTACTATACCACCATGAGGATAATGCAAAACAATCTCTTATTTTGTTATCCTCTGCTACAATGCTAAGTGGTTTGTCTACATTTACCAAGATTTTGCAATTATCTGATGCATTTGCAATCCACAAGACTGCATCACGCACCATGTCATGCATCTTCACGGAACCATGCATCAGCAAACAAGAATCTAAAAGTTTGTTTATGTCTGCTTGAATCAAGCTCCTCATTGATTGTAACGTTAATCTTTCTCCCGCACCTAGTCCAAATGCATACCTCATCAAATCTTCTGTTGGTATGTGATAGTCTTCTGGAAAAAGAGTACACATCATTAAGAGAAATTGTGCCTGCTGCCTTTGCAAATAATCATAGCTTAATTTAAGGCAACTTAAAGTAGTCACCACTCCTCCTTCATCATTGGATGCCTTTGAATCCCTCAACTTATCAAACGCCTGCTGCCACCACTCAATTCCATGCCTTCCTTTTAACGACGACCCTACAGTTTTGATTGACAAGGGAAGTCCTTTGCATTCATTGCATATTTCCCGTGGCACACCATTCAATGACCTAGAGTATTCATCATCAATTATTGCAAACTTTTGGAATAAAGTCCAAGATTCATCTTCAGACAGAAGCCCCAAATGAATTCTCTTTTGACATTTCATTGATGTACAAACACGCTCATTTCGAGTGGTTATGAGGACCTTCCAAGTGTGCTCGTTAACATTGTTTAAGAGAATCCCTATATCCTTCAAATGAAACTCTCTCCATAGATCGTCCACTATTATAAGAATTCGCTTCTTTTGTTTTAAACACAACCATAAACGTTGTGCTCTTCCCTCTTCACTTTCTTCTTCCAATTTCAAGTTTAACATATCTGCAATTTTTCCTTGAA
>Ga0315913_1008840_pt1 | contig 11876 bp, 5 predicted proteins | sample MpolsnodulesMG_FD_207736 | JGI IMG/M metagenome (GOLD analysis project Ga0315913, IMG submission 207736) | Medicago polymorpha root nodule microbial communities from Los Angeles, California, United States - small nodules | ecosystem: Host-associated > Plants > Roots > Nodule | place: USA... | reverse complement strand
AGCCATGAGATTAGACTTGAAAAAACTTCAATCCTTTGATTAATATTTTGTAAATCAGTCTGTTAATAACTAATGAAATTTCAATCCTTTCTTCTGATTAATTCTGTTAGTCAAACAGTGGAGAATGATTTTACAAAGTAAGGCTGTAAAGGAATGGTGTTAATCCAGAATTCCAGATCTAGGTAGGAAACAATATTTTATTGAAGAGGAAATCCCAAAAATGACCCTGCATTTAAATGAATTACTTAACTACAATTTACCTCCAACTTTAGGTAACCATTGTACAACCACCTACAAATACAGGTCATGTAGTTATAAAAAAAAAAAAAGTCTTTTATATGGTCTCCTACCGTGGAAGACCTATTCACCTCATGCACCCTAAACGGCGCCGAAAATTATATTCAAAGATACTTTTAAAAAAATGTTTGGCTAACATATGAAATTATTTCTTCCTTTAATTGGGAATAAAATATTGGAAATATGTAAATTATTTGTTTCGAGAATTATTTTCCACCCAAGAATAAAATTATATAACCCTAGTAACAAAGACAGGGATACAAATTCCCCATCCAAATATTATCAGAAATCTAAAGAGATAACTTGAAACAAACCCTAAACTACTTTTTTTTTTGTTGAAGGAAAACACTAAACTACTAAAAGTAACTTTTCATTTTCAGCTTATTTCAACTTGTGAATAAAAAAAATTACATGCTGGGTTCTTTTTTTTTTGAAAAATTACATGCTGGGTTCTTAAAAACCCCAAAAAATGACATAGGCATGTGAGGATTATATAGTGCAATCATTCATGACTTCAACACATTCTTATGCATACTATCACAAATTAATATCCACCAGCACAGAATACATCATCACATCCATGCAAAGACAAGTACTAAAGTAATTTGTTTCTTGTTCAACTATCTTGTATCCTATCCTAATAGAAAAGCTTTCTCCAACATATTCATGCTTTCAATATACTAACTTTGAACCACCAAAACAAAAGGCTAGAAACCACAAATACTAACTATACCATGTCCGCATGTGCTGCTGCTGCCTCTTCATCAAGACCATCCACATCCGCATCCACATTCTCGTTTTTACCCTCATACTGCGCATTAAGTTAAAGTGCTATTACAAATGCATGCTACAAGTATCAGTAAACAAAATTTACCTCAAAGAAGAACTAACCTGCGAATAATTGCTGCGGGGAATCAAATCTGGGGCAAGCATGAGAGATATGCCCTTCACCTGTAATGCCATTCCATTATCATTTTCTGTCCTTGAAGTTTCATTGGTATCAGTTCTGTTATCATGCTCAATATCAACTTCGTCGTCGACAACATGAGCTGCCATGCTAGTTGACGGCATTTCAATCCTGGATTCCTTCGGCTGTATATTCATGGTTATGAAAGGAAAAATGTCAATGATGATGACCACAGTAACCTTTTGAAAATCTTATGTAGTTCAAGATATAAAACTAGCTGTTTAATGTATGACTGTAGCAAAAGAAACCGTCAACACAAAAAGAATGCAACATATAAAAACAAGCTTCGTTTTCTCAATAGCCAGCAGAGGCAGAGCTGCCATGGAATTAATTGAATTAGTACCTTTTCTGAATGAATGTTGTTAGAAGAATTCCATATTCCTTTCTTGTGCTTTCCTTCAAGATCTTGGTGCCTAGTTACTTCAATTCCATTATCAGGGGCCTCCTCACAACTCTTGTCAATCGATTGAGCAGACAAACTCAATCGAGACCGCTTTCCGCTTCTTGCTGTTTCTACTGAATGCCCTGCATGCACGTTTGTGAGACATCAGCAAAATAACAAAAGTGCATTTCCAATAACCATGCTCAGTGGCAAGATTAAGGGAAAAATTGAAGCATATTATTTGCACTGCAAAGAACAACATTAAAAATGTCAAAAGAACCGAGAGCAAATGTGCTTATGTCCAAATAAAATTATTAGTATATGTAAGCAAGCTAACAATCAAATATTACCCAAATTCAATTAGCAGACCATCTGGTTTAAAACGACAATCAAAATCTGTAATAAAATTGTGAATATGTGTCTTTGGCAATCAGCAATGTATCAAGCAATCTTTCATATACTCTAGTGCAAGGTCGGGAAAAATTAAATATTTACTTCCATATACACAGACCTTTATGTTCTTTCTTTTTCAATATGAAATGAAACGAGAATACGAGGTGTTAAATTTTCCGTTTATGATTAACAACTATTAACATCTAAAATTTTTAAAAACTAGAAGTCCAGAATCATACAGGTTACAAAACATAAGCCCTCAACAGCCAAATCTACATTATTCACAATATACAAAAAGTCAGATACTAACTTCAATTATAAGTTGTCTGAATATATCCATCCCCCACACAGATGAAAGACATTTTCAGTTTTGCACTACCCAATGTTTTGCTTAGCAAAGGTCACATTATTTCTGAAAATCCAAAATAACTATATTTACCAAACTACTACCTTGTTGTAACTCTTCCACAGAATCTCGTCCTGCATGCAGCCTTTTTCTGCCAGGAGATCCGCTGTTCTGTTCCAAATTATGTTTGGTGATTGGAGGAAGACCAGTATTTTCACCATTGCTTACAATATCAACGCTTAAATCTTCCTCATCAGCACCAATTCTAGAAATGTCTGAGAAAAGCTGATCTCCGAACCTTTGAAGTCGGGCCTGTGATCTACATACAGAACAAACAAATTAAAAACAAATATCACTCCCAAAAAATTAAAGAAAGAATGTATTTGAGAAAACAAAGCGCGTCAAATCATATGAATTGATTGAATTCATACAAATATCATAACTTGCCTCTTCAGTTCATCTTGCAACTCCAATTTCTGATTGTGCATTCGAACAAACTTCCTTATTTTTGAAGTAATTCTGGATTTGACATAAAAAAAAGAATAAATAAAAATCAGGAAAGAGAATAGCATTATCAAGAATTGTCAAAATAATGGAGATGGACAAAAGAAGATATATCAACATATACACTCTGAACATTCCAGTACCTTTTATACTCCCCGTCCTCTATGTTCAACTGAGCCTCAAGTTCCTGAATTCTAGAATTAAGGCTATCCACTTCTTGAACACTCTCATCCAGGAAGACCTTCAAAAATATACATTTGTACATTGCAAGTCAAAAAGTCTGAATTGAATTTAATCCAACCTTAAAGTGGATAAATATCTCAATTGAAAAAACAAAGGATTTTCTTTTCACATTTTTTCAGGGAAATGGATAGCATGTTCAATTTCATTAATATTCTGAAGACGCCGGTAAATGAAACAACTCCCAAAATCAGTATCAGATTTAAGCCTCAAAACACAGACTTGGAAATTACAACTGAATACCCCTATAAGATGATTTTGCCCTCCAATTTTTCCACTCCGAACAGGGAAGCAACTGACAAAGTGAGTACTCAACCAATCTATTTTAAAAAAAGGCATGATTAACGAGTGCACATGCGTGCCTTGTGGATTCAGCTTGGCAGAAGCAAATTTCTTTAAAGTATTTTGAGTGTAAATATATTCCGATTACACTGTTACTATTCCCTATCTATTAGGCTTTCATAGTCGCCTTAGGCAGAATGACTTGATTCTATAAGTCTAATACCATGGGATCATGCTTCCACTTGTTCCCTTGTATGTACTTGTAAACCCCTTGTGACTTATTCATATTCATGTTGGAAACAGAGATGTCTCTGGTTTGATCCCTAATTTTTGTCTCCCGTTTCACTAATTTTTTGTTAGGGTTTGCTGCTGTGAGCATCGAACCTTTGTCTAGTAATTTGTGGAGCCTTTATGGACTCCGGGTGAATTTTTTCAAGAGTAAACTATTCGGTATAAACCTGGAAGTCAATTAGTTAGGAACCCATCCACTGCTCATTTTAAGGGTCGGACCAACTATTAGGAACCCAAGAATTGGATTCCTCGGAAAGAACACTTATATTAAGAAATAGGATAGAATAGGAGAGAAATCTCTCCTCCAAGGGTTTCCCCTTCACAATAGAGTTACTACTCTTAACAATGTTTATAATATTCAATAATGATCAACTCTACATTGTATTCCCCTAGTTATACAAATAGACTTATAACAACCCCAACTAACTATCTGACTTTTATACAACTCTTAACTACTTTAACTACACTAATTGGCCGTTATAATATATCCTAACAAATATGAAGAGGAAACTTCAATTCTTCGTTTGAATTAAATTTTTTGCATTGAACTTTGTTTAACAGGATCATTATGTTTTGTTTAATTTCAAAAAATACTTGTAAGTTTATATAACACCACATTAAGGCTTAATTAATGATTATCACTTTTTCAAAAGGCTTATTCAATCACCCAGTCCCTTAACTTAATTGATTGTCTCAATTTGGTTCCCTAACTATAATTTGTACCAATTTGGTCCTCTATGTTTTGCTTCGTTACTAGTTTTAGTCTTTTCTGTTAGTTTCTCTCAAAAAAACGTTAACTTATGTACCAACTTGGTCCCCTATGTTTTGCTCCGTTACTAGTTTTAGTCCTTTCTGTTAACGTTTTTTTGAGAGAAACTAACAGAAAGGACTAAAACTAGTAACGGAGCAAAACATAGAGGACCAAATTGGTACAAATTATAGTTAGGGGACCAAATTGAGACAATCAATTAAGTTAAGGGACCGGGTGATTGAATAAGCCTTTTCAAAACATAGACTACAAAACCTAACGACCATCCCTTTCATTAAAAAATTATCCACATAACTACAGACTGCATATGTCTATACTGCAGTAGAATTGGAAGTTGATAAATTAGTGACAAAATTTCGGTATTCTAAACCAATATGTTTAGGTTCCAAACAACAAAGACATAACATGTGCTTTGTTTTACGTTTACTGCAGTTTAAAAACAAAATTGAATGGGACATGGTGTGAACAAAATTGTATATTTTAGATGCTCCAAGAGAATTAAACCAAATGACACAACAAAGCAATATGGTCAATTCTGTTCGAGATTTTTGCTAGCATCGAGAGTGTGAAAAAAAAAATGCAATTACAAGAGACAAAACTAACCGATAGTTGGGATTTTCGGTTCTCAAGAGTTTTGATATCAGAGTGTACTTTCTTCAGCTGTAAACATTTCCAAGAATAAAAATAAACATGTGATTCACCGAACAAACAAGAGAATGTATTGGATATATTTGTGAAAGAAAGATTAAACAATTTCTAACCTGATCCTCAAGAGTATTTCTAGAACCAGAGGAAATCATTTTTTCTTCTTTAACTGGATCATTAATTCTCTCAGAGACTTTTAAACTTCCAGAAATATCACTTTGGCCACTGATATCCTGTTTTCTCCTATGTCTTCTGTCACTGCACCAGGAGTTGCTGATGTTTATACTAAATCATAGACGAGGATGTGAAACAAAAAGAAATATTTGATGTGCAAATTAAAGGTTGGCCCTGACGGAGATATTACATTCATTAAGTAATTTTGCATGCTGTCTATTTTGTAATGGAATGAATCAAATGGTTCTATTTTGTACTATTTGGTTCTGCACCTTTAGTTGAATCAAAATAACCACATTCTTATATCAAATCATGCTATGTTCTGTTTTCAAATGTACCAAACATAGAATACAATTCCATGTTTTGACATGTCTCATCTGAACACATCTAGCAAATGCCAAGTGTATTGAGAGTAAGAATAGATTTCAATTATACAAACTCCCTCAACAAGTCCTAGGTATCAAACCCCGTAACTAAAATTACAAAAAAAGCACTTAAACAATAAGCCCATCATCCCACAGCAAATAAGTTTCATGAAGTATAAGTTGACAATTAATATCAAAAACCAATGAACATAACACCATCCTATAAGTTAACAATTACAAATGATATATTGAATGATATTACTCCTAGAGTATTCAAACTTCCTAGGCTAGTGCTTACTAATTGAGCATTCAATGCACTTATTGTAAAACCATTATAAATACAAGGTGTGTGATCTCATTATAGACACACAAATTTACAGAGTTAACATATTTTTACAATACATAATACAAGGACACCAGATACATCGACACGCGTAAAAAATTTGAAAAAATAAATCAATTGAACGTAATAACATGAGGCATTAATTCATGGTGACAAAGTATATATTTGTCACATCTGGCATGTTTCGCATGTTTATACTGAATTCGTTCATTTCTTATTAATCATTCATGAGGCATTAATTTTTTATTTTTTTTAAAGTTTACCCCCATCCTTCTCTAATCTCCTCCCCCCTTTCAAAGTTTGTCTCTCTCAAGTACATGTCAAAAGTAGTAGCATATTTTAATATGAACATTCAACAAGAACAAAAGTAGTAGACAATATTGGCAACAAAAATGAAAGGAGAAAAACAACATTGTCAAAAGTATTCATGTAAATTTACCTTCTTTTCTCCGGAGACCTCAGTGGACTATATCCTGCAATTACAATTCATGGAACATTAGGAAAGAGAACAGGGTATGATTAAATAAATAGTATGTTCAATCTTTGTGGGTATGCGCGCGTGTGAGAGTAGCTCTCATTTATGCCAGCTATAACTTCACAGTGAAGCAATGAACACTCTACTTCGCTTACATGATCCACAACAAATTAGAGTGAAATAGGACAGGTCTCTGACAATATCTTGTTTAAATGTCTCATAAAAATGGAAATATCAGATACATTCAAGATTTAAAAGAAATCAGTCTCACAAAATATAAAATGTAAAATTGCTATCATGGCTTTTTCAAGTGACTTTGAGCCTTCCTCTCCATGGCATGACTAAACTAAAAAATGATACTAAAAACGAGAGCAAGCAGAAATAAGGATCTCGTGTCTAACCGCGAATGGTCTGCCGACCTCTTGCCTCTCGAGCTGGTGAATATCTTGGAGGTGATAAATGCCTTCTATCAAGTTTATCTCTCAAGTCATTATTACCTAAATAGTCTCTCTTTCCTGCAATAAGAAAATAAGCTTTAGTATTGCAGACTAAAATCGAAAGCAACAGATATTTCAGAAGCTAAAAACAGAGCACATAAACTGCTTATGAATACCAAGCTTACCAATATCAGGAATAACAAGAGAAATATAATAATGAATAGTATAAGTGCCTCCCATGTAAGAGCAAAAAGTAGATAGAAAATATCACCCTCATATTATGACAGATATAGTAAAACCCATGTATGTTCTTTGAAGTGTAATCAAGGTAGCAATGGATTAACAACAGTTCACATCTTCATCTTGCTGAGAAGTATGACATAATATATAAACTCGAATGGAAAGTCATATCCAAGATGCTTAAGAAATAAAGATCCATCCGAAGGCTATGAGATTTGATATCTACTGATATCATCTTTGTTAATAATTCCATTTTGTCTATGTCCATGTAGCCATGAAGTAACAGCCAAAAGGAATGTCATATATCATAAGAGCCAAAACGAAGTAACAGCCCAAAGGAATATCATAAGATCCACATAAGTAGTGGAATTCATATATGAATTGATTGGGAAATTCGTTGAACTCTTCTGATCGAAATAAGAAGCTAGCAGATAGCCAGATACATCCATGTAAGCCTGATTAATATCCTTTAGGAAACACTTGTTCTGCATATTTATGGAATGAAGCATATAAAACATTGCCAAGAAAATACTATGTCAAACAACACCAGCATTGCCTCTTAAGATAAACCAATCGGCAGAATTCATTGCGAAGAATTTATCATTTAAATGAAATATCCGCACTGCTGGACATGCTACAGTCTACATGATAAAGTGGACAGATGTCCTATCGTTGAAATTGAACATATCAATTCGACATTAATCCCTTATGCCATGTGTAATTGCATATGTATGCTTTGATATTTCCTTTCACAGAATCAATGGACGTATGAACCATATTATTAGATAAGCATCCAGATCCTCTGTTTTAAGAGTATTGAATCCAGATAAATAAATGGAATAACAGTGTGCCGACTAAACAAGCTGGAGAAGTGAATTAATTAGATTACAGGAGATGCCGACAATGTGTCACCACTATATAATTTATTTCCTCAAATTTTCTTCATGCAATGCTTCATTTTCTAATCATTAGTCAATTTTCCCCATGAAACTTAAGTATGTTATCACAAATATGAGATGTAACTCAGACTCCCCATAGATTAAACTTATATCATGAATAGTAATAGATCAGCTTGTGTAGAAATCACAGTACAAACACAGACAGACACAGGACTAGTAGACTACAAAATAGTTCAAGGACATATCTACAGCCATCTATGTCTGCAAGAAGACACATAAAGAGCTCTTCAAAATGTTTGTAAGTTCTTCATTCAGGAATATTCTTCTGAACTCGGCAATCCAGAAAAGAAATATAGTTTGTCAGGTTCAAGAACCGAGATATAAAACAGGTAAAATACTTACACTGAAGTACACCAAAATCCAAAAAATAATTGAAGTGCAAATTGATCACTGAATTATAGTCATTATAGTCATAATGTAAGTCCGCTGTGGATTGCAGAGAATAGCGGTTTGTTCAAATTCTGTTACGCTACAGCACTATATCCACAATAGCCACTATTTGATAACACTTCGTACTAAATATTGTACCGCAAAACAATAGTGATTAGTTCAAATTCCGCTACGCTATAGTACTTATTTGAAAATACTAGATTTAGTAATCAAAGTTCTATATTTAGGCCCATTTTGGACAAACAACTTAACCTACAACTTATAGCATAAGCATTTATCATGATAAGTGTTTTTATATAAGCTATTTCTATAACAAAAGATAAAATAAAAAATAGTTTTTTTTATAAGCTATAAGTTGTTTTCATAAGCTATCCTGGAGAGCTTATAAAAATAAGTTAGAGAACTTATAACATGTCACAAGCCCTTTATGTAAGTTCTCGCAAAGACCCTCACTTCACTAGTGCTTAGGCCAGTAGATAAACTCAAATACTCAATCCAAACAGGCCCTTAGGAGTACAACTAATAAAAAAACGGTCTCCAGGTGCACTAAAGCTCCCGCATACGCAGGGTCTGGGAAGGGGTCCCACCATTTAGTGTATTGTGCCTAGCTTTACCCTGGTTTTTACACAAATCCAACCCTATCTCAACAAAAACAAAACAAAACAAAATAAAAATAGAAACATGAAAGATTGAAAATTCACCATTATAGTTGGAAGAAAATCGTCGAAGCTCGGTATTCCCATGTGCAAAAGAACAGTTCTGGCGATTACATCGACCATTCTGATAAAGCGCACATAACTTCGTCTTGAACTGTTTTCGTTGATCAAACATCTTCAACTTTGAACAATTCGATCGGAAATTTTCCAAGTTGCGCCGAACCTGAGATAAAGGGAATGAAGTAAATTAGTAAAAGTAAAGATTGAATAAGAAAAAAAAGGTTCGATGGGAGAATGAAAATTACCTTGAAGTTGAAGAAGAATGAAGGAGTGAAGAAAGAGTGAGGAAGTACAGCTACTCGTGGACTTGACTCTTATGCATTTGGGGTAGACAAGTGGTTAAATACCATACCCAAATGTTTTTATTATTTTTCTTATTTTAGGTTAAATATGTTTTGATTTTTATAAATATATCAATTTTTTGTTTTAGTCCTTTTAAAAAAATTCTTCAATTTTTAATTTTTATAAAATTTTTAATCACTACTTTTGGTTTTTAATTTTAAGTTAATTTTTATATTTTTTAATGAAATTATACAGAAATGTGTAGAATATTGTAAAAGTCTCTAAAAAAATTAGAATTTTTTACAAAACATAAATTAAATATGAATTTTTAACCGCAAAAAATAAAAAAATTCATATTTAATTCATGTTTTCTTAAAAAATTCTACTTTTTTTTAGAGATTCTTATAATATTATAAATTTTTCTGCAAAATTTTATTCAAAAATATGAATTCTACATATGACTTTACTCTAAAGGAGGGACGAAAAATGAAAATAGAAAAGTTTTGAGGGACTAAAAGTTGAAAAAATTTTTAGAGAAACTAAAACAAAAAATTAACATATTTACAGGGAACAAAAATATATTTATCTCTTTCTTTTATATAAAAAAAAAAACCTAGAATCTAGGCAGAAAACTCACTGCTAAAGCTTTAAATGATAACAGAGTTGAACATAAGAATCAAGAACATAATCAAAAATATTAGAGAGATATTTAATGAAAGATACTTTGCTAAACTACTAGCAATCTGGTTGGCATTCAGAAGCACATGAGATCAAGTTAAAACACATCCCATTTTATTCTAATTCAAATTACTCTTAACTAGAGGACATGGGTGATATGAAGCGCATTCTTTATCCAACATATCTACTGCAGTTTGAGATTGAGAATGTGATTCAACAACGACTTTTTTGGACTCTACCGGAAGCTAATATAACACCAAGAAAATTGGGCAAAGCTCAATCATGTGTAATAGAGGATAAACCCAAATTGAAAGCAAAAACATAGAGGATTCTCGTCATAAAACACACCTCCACGAGTTGCTCTGCTTGATTGTTGCACGACAACACCATCAGAGTTTAACTTGTAGTGGTCGAGAGGCGGTGGAATTCAAGATATACCCAAATGCTTTTTTTCACCATTGATTTATTAGTTTTAAATTCAATTGCTTTGATGTATGAAAATGAAAATTAATATTGTGGTTGGTGGTCCACACTATTTACAATGTAGGTTGGGAAGTTGAGTGTATCAACTTGTTTGAGTTAAGGATAAAAGAGTTAGAGGTCTAAGAAAACCTACGATAAAAAAAACTAACATAACAATTAACATATTAACAATTATCATTCAAAGAAAAAAATTACATGTGAGTCTCAAAAGAGAATTATATCTATATATTTATAAAATTATAATGATTTTTTATTAAAAAATATAATTAAATCAAATAATGATCTAAATAATATAATTTAAATAATTTTTTAAGGAAAAATTTAAATCATTTAGCGAGTTGATATTAGGTTGTTGTCATTTTTTTAGGCAAAAAGGGGTGCAGAGATCGTCTGCGGCAACCTAAATAGATTAAAGATAAAAAAAGAAGAGCAATACAAATCATTGGGGGCCATAAAACCTGTTCCAATATAAAAAAAACAAAGTAAAGCAAAACAACCTAAAGGTACAAAATAGCCAAATCCAAAATAGAGGGAACAACCACACGTCACGTACGCAGTCCAGCACACCCGTGTACGGGCACAAAACTGAATTGCAAAAAAAAGAGTGGTCTGTGAACATTCGAGCACGAAACTCAAGTCATAATCGGCAAATAGACTCGTCTCCACACAGTGTAACAAATCCACATACCACAACTCTGTCTCAAAACACCTAAAAACAAAAGGCAACATAGACCCTTTCGAGCCAAAACAATCGGACGGTGAATCTAAATCAACAAAGATTTGTGAGAATCTAAAAAGATAAACATGCGAACGCCAGTACCCGATGATAAACACAACGGTAACCACCTTCGAGGTAGCCGACATCGGCTTTAAACAATAATTTCATGAACGGACTGGATGTTGTAGATCCAACAACAAGGGTAACCACCCTCTAGGTAGCATCCACTCTATTGAGGTGTTTTGGGTTGTCCTTTTTAAGGTGTGGAACAATCCGGTTTGTAGTGACCATTACACCATTAGGCTTATCCATTTTTTCTTTTTCCATCTTGATGATGTTGATTTGTTTCTGAAACTTCATGAGATCTTTGTTAGAGGGCTTTACACCATTACACTTTATGTACTTTTTTGTATTTTTTAACAAATAGTCTTATATTTTTGTAATTCGATCCATTATCTTTGTTGGAGCTTGATTAACAATGGTGGATTTTCACTGATCAC
>Ga0315913_1008834_pt1 | contig 11887 bp, 5 predicted proteins | sample MpolsnodulesMG_FD_207736 | JGI IMG/M metagenome (GOLD analysis project Ga0315913, IMG submission 207736) | Medicago polymorpha root nodule microbial communities from Los Angeles, California, United States - small nodules | ecosystem: Host-associated > Plants > Roots > Nodule | place: USA... | reverse complement strand
TAGTGTAGGTTTCAGAGTTGATCCTAGGATCTTTACGATTATGTATGGGCAATAAATAAAAAATCTCTACTGTAGAATCCTTGTGCATAACAATGATGAACTACATAATTGGAAAATAACTTACTAGAAGTCTAGAACAATATTTGACATTCCTTTAGCATGTACATATCATATGTCATAACGTGTATACACAATGTTAAAAATGGAGACTGTCTGCGAGGTTATATAACTGTCTTTTTCAACCTACATCTACCTAAAAAGCTACACATAGTTGTTAAGAATGCAAAGCGAATGTATGTACTTGGATATGCAGCAGTCAACAAACCCTATGCAACATTCGCACAATTCTTACTCACCACATGCTCGTCATCAGCACGATAGAACTGCAACATTTTTATTGGCTCCACATTTTCCTGTAAGCAAAGCCATCACAATATATGTTAGAAGATCAAACACTCTTCATTATCTATGTTTAGATGAAAATCAATGAAGAAGTATGAAAGACCTCAGCTATCTCTTCAGATTCCAAAGGGAAGTGAAACCCAATTGAGCAATTCTGCAAATCTTCAGAACTCTTGATCCATTCTTTGCGTTGTAGAATTATCTTTAATTTCAGTCGGAACATCTGCACAAAGATTATTAATTCCAAATGAACTATTTTTCTAACACAAGACACTATTCACCTAAAATTAAGATATCAATGTTCAAAGAAAACCAAAAGCGAAGAGAGATTATATAATATGAGAGATTTAGAAAGAATTGTCCATGTAATGAACAAACCTGGGACAGAGAGCACAGTTTTGGTTGCTCCAACCCATCTGCAATGATCAGACCAGCACCTTGACACTCTGGACAGAAAACATGTTTTATATCCCTGTCTTCTTTACCAGAACCTGTTACAATCTTTTTCTTCCCTTTTTGACGAGCATTTTGATTAACTAAACGATCTGTGATCATTTCATATTCACACAAGAGTATCCAGTGTATGACGCAGGCCGTATGAAACACATGAAAAGCCTGCATATAAATGCAAATATAACTTTTCTGTTTTGATAATTGAAAAAGGGAAATGCTAACTAAAGGGCACAAGTTAAGGAACTAGAGACAATATTTTCTAGGAAATTGCACTATTCAATGTTTTTCAAGTTTAAATATTTATATTTTCAATACAATTTTCTTTTCATAATTCAAATTTTAGTTCCTTAACTTGTGCCCTAGCATGACCCAGTGAAAAATGAATGGAACTCATTTCCAAAGTTTTGAATACATATATTGTATTGTGAATAAAATGCAGTTTCAACTTTCAATATCATAAGTTTTTACACATGCTTACTTTATTACTAACAAATACAATATATAGCAAAACAAGATCAGAGCATTAATGAAATGATTTTACCCCAGTTGGATTCCGACTGCAGCAAACTACTCTTCCAGTCTTCAAATTCAGAAATGTTGCTACATCTTTACCAGGAATCATGTTTTGTTGACAGATGTTGCAAACTTTCTCTGCTGCTAAGCGCTCTCGCCTTCTGATTGCCTTCCTGATAGCCCTGTTTGAAACAAAGTTTGTTTGAAGAAGCTGACTGTTGGATTGATCAAGCGCCAATGTTGAGGGGCCATTCCTCAAAGGTGGAGACTCTTCTGAAGCATACTGCCTGCGGATTTCATCAACATCTTCCACGTCAGACGATGGTTCTTTTCTCTTTCGACCACTTTCCCTCTCATCTTCCAGTTCTAGCACAGGGGAGGATGGGAGTAATGACTTAGCATCCTCAACCTCAAGCACTTTGTCCCGACCCAAATCATAACTGTAAGGGAAAACTACAACCGCAAAGTCATGATCTTGAACCTCGGCATCATCTTGTTGATTATTCTCTTTTCCTAACCATTCACACCAAATTCTTCTAATTTCATTTCCTAAAGAGCCATCCTTCTCAGCAAACCTGGCAGAAATCTTTCCCAACCCAACTTTCCTTACTTTCACGTCGATAGCTTCACTTGCAATCTTCAAACATGGAATCACCAACATAGAACCATCAGCTTGTGTATCATCCCTCGCAATTGGTTGAGCATCTGACTGAGCCTCTTCATTAAAAGCCACAATGGCACGACAATTGTCATTGCCACTTTCAATTAGCTTCAACAATCTATTTCGGTTGCCATTTACAGTTTCCGGTTCTTTACCATCATCACTCGAATTATCAAAGAATATAAGACCATCACTAAAAGGCCACGGATTCGGCTTCATCAAAGTACGTCTAGCATAATCCAATCTAGACCTATGAAGCTTACCCTTCAAATGATCATACACAACACTATCACTATAACACCGAGCAAGACACAAAACACAGAAATATATAAACTTTTTCCCATTTTCACGTAACTCAATGTAAGGATGCCCTTGAGCTCTAATGTGTCTCAGTATAATCCTCGCACCTTTCTCTCTCAGATTATTCGAAGCACCAACATTCGAACAAGACCCCAATTCCAACTTCCCACCCATTTCAAATTTTTCCACCAAAAATACGAAATTTGAAATTCAATAACCAACAAGAACACAAATTCAACAAAAACTTTCTCTGAAATTCTAAAAAATAATAATCCCCTAACCTATTATCAAGATTTCAAACCCTAGAAGCATACCACAACAGTAAATTTCTCAAATTCAACAATAATTTACTTTCAATATGCAAAGATTGGATAAACAAATTCATACCAACAGAAAATATTTGACAAATGCAATAAATCACGAGTAACAAATCAACAAACCCTAATTTTTGTTTCTTCCAATTTCAAGCAAAAAAAAAGGGATAATTAAACAATTGAAAAGCGAAATTTGAAGAAGAAACCTTAAAACACAGCAGTGAAACTATGTTTACTTTGCGTAATCGGTATAAAATTTTTGGGTATTCGAGGAGAACGAACGAAACGGAAAAAAGCGGAGAGAATGATGGAGAGGATTTGAAACGAGCGCAAATCTTCCATTGACATCTCCATGTGTCGCCGGTGAGGAAGAAAACGCGTTAGGGTTAGGGTTTGTTGTGCGAGAAAACGAGAGAAAGTGAAGGAAAATGAAGAGGGAAAATTGGAAGAGGAAAAGAGAGAAAAGAAAATGGTTATGAGAGTGATTTTCGAATTCTGAATATTTTTTGTTTATATGGGAAATGGGTTTGTGCAATGATGAAAGTCTGAGGAGTATGGGAATTAAATGGTGACCCTTGATTATTTATTATCAACGGTGGTTGGAGTGGAGATGAAGTTAATGCATTTTAGGATAAGGAAAGGTTAGGAGTAGATTCGAATTTTTTGTGTAGATATTCCTCTTAGCGTTTACCTTTGCTTTGCTTCAATTAATTAATAAAATCGTTCTCTATCATTGTTTTATTTTAACAAAAGGGCATTGTTATATCTCTCGGTAGAATGTTTAGCCAATTAGAATGATAGTTGTCAAAAACGGATTGTTATTCTTTATTTTTGTTTACTAAGCGGTTGTGTCAAATAATTATGAAGTAGCACTAAATAATCATACAAAATTAAATGGATAGAAATTGGTTAGGTCATTCGCTAAATTTCAAGATTTTGGTTTCGTTGGATCAAGCATTACCCTTAACACAAAAGGGCAGTGTTATATGTGCCGAGAGATTTTCTCACGAGGTGGTCCCAAATAAATGTTTAACCGATTAGAATGATTGTTGTTAGGAAAAAACGGGTTGCTATTCTTTATTTTTGTTTACTAATCGGTTTTGTCAAATAATTATGAAGTAGCACTAAATAATCATACAAAATCAAATGGATAGAAATTGGCCAGGTCATTTGCTAAATTTCAAGATTTTGATTTCGTTGGATCAAGCATTACCCTTAACAAAATCATCAATTATTATTTGAAGACTTAATTATTTGAAGACTTAATTGATTTTGAGTCGTTGAACACTCTGTTTTTAATATTTACTCTTTTTTTTTAATGAGAATTGATAGGAATAATTACTCTCCTTCAAAAACAAAAAAAAATTACTCTATTAATAACAATGGATTAATGGTTTATTTATGAAGAAATTTAGTGACTTTTCTTAGTGTAGAGATCATATTATCTCTTTATTAACTATGGTCCGAGATCTAAGTGTTGTGTCAAATTTTTTTAGAGACTAAAAATGTATCTTATTTTCCTCAATGATTAAAGCAGGTCTCGTAATACGTCACTTACTTTTCTCTTTAAAAACAATCCATCGCTTTCTACCTTCTTCTTTGCGAAATTCGAACTTTCATCTTCAGGATGTACTTTTGGATAATGGGTGGGGGTATGCTGAGTCTTCACAATTGCACCATCAAGAGGCTCTTGTTTAGCAATTCTTGCTTAGCAATCGTCGGGGTTGGCCCGACGCAGGAGGCTCTTGTTGACAATTCTTGGTTTCTCCCTCTTGTGGTTTCTTTAAACGTGTTTGTGTTCGTTTTGTATGACCACAAAACTAGTCAGTCTTCTCTGTAAATTTTTGTTCACATCTCTAGGTGATTTCATGATATAATATTTGTTGGTTTTGGGTTCGATTAATGTGAATTGTGTACGGGTTTGTTGGTTTATGATGTGTTCAATTCGTAGCTCAAATTCAATTTGAGTTACAATTTCGTCTTTCCACTAAAGGATTTTAGATCATGTGATGTGATTATGGGTTTTTGAATCATGTGTGGTGGTTGTGGGTTTGTGATCCATGGGCCGTCACTGTTAGGTTGTTTTAAGATCCTTCAACAGTTGATATTTCTTCTTGTGGATCTTTTTTCATGTTGACGGTCGGGTTCATTTGTCGGTTTTTCAATATGAATCGGAGTTTGTTTGGGCTCATCCTTGGTTTTGTGCTCGTGAACGTTCTCACACCACACTTTTTTGCAATCTAGTTTCACGCCCATACACGGGTGCAGTAGGTTGTGTTTGTGGTCGGTGTAGTTTGACGGTTTGTAAGATCCATTATGGTTAATATCTACATTTTTTTTTATGGTTTGATTGAGTCAAATTTATGTTGTCAATCTTTTGTGATCACTTTTTATTTTTATCTATCTATGAATATGATGTTATCGAAGATTCATCATCTATGTCCTATTTTGCCTTTAAAAAAACGAGTCTTGCAATCTTTCTTCAAAGCAAAAACATATCTCCACTTTAACATTAAAAAAGTTACACACTAGCAAAACAAACGCAATGGAAATTTTGTTGGAGGCTAAACTGTACCACTTTTTTATCAAAACTTTTTATAACAATAAACTGAATCCCGTATTTATTTTTTTGTCAGAAATAAGAATATAATATTTCCCTTATAAAACAAGAATTTAAGATTTATCACTTGAAACATGTGATTTTGTTTAACAACAAGGCAAGCAAAGGCTCTTATTTTTTAAAAAATGTGAAGCGATGGCGTGAAGGGCAACTAACACATCCCTTTCCTGAAGCTGAAAGGCATCTTCTTCACCAACCATTTTCTTTCTTTTTACTAACCTTCAAACTTGGCAATTTTGAGTAAAACAAACTCTTATCCACGTTCTCTTTTAATTTTTCTTAGTTCTTTTTTTTTTTTTTTTTTATCTTTTACAAAAAAGACCTTAGACCAATCGCAACGAAAATATATGACTTATGTATGTCCTGTTAAAAACTGAGAAAAAAATAAAAACTGTTGCTGCCCAGGATCGAACTGGAGACCTTTAGTGTGTAAGACTAACGTGATAACCACTACACCACAGCAACTTCGATGATTACGAATTATCTATATTGTTAATAACCGTTTCAATGACCTCTACAATCATGGATGAATAACAGAGGATTTAAGTATGTCTTCGTTGAGTATATCTTTATAGGAAAAGGCTAATTGTTACGACATGTAGAGCGACGAATAACAACGAATGGATGACAGCCGTAGAATATGCTATTCATTGTAATTCAGTTTGAATTTTATTTATGTTAAAAATAAAATACCATTGCCCCCATGTATCGTGTGTCAGTTGTGCATCATTTTGTTCGCACTAAATAATTTTTGTATGACCATTTTTAAAAAATTGTATTTTACCATTTTGTGTAGTAAAACATTCTAAATTTTTATATAACCATTTTTTAAAAATTGTACTTTACCATTTTATGTGGTAAAGACATTCTAAATTTCAATTAACTACGTAAAAAGATCAATCATCCTGTTTTGTATTAAAATTTTCATAGGGTTGTTTTGAATTTACCCTATTTTATTTGCATTCATAGGCGATGAAAATAAACATAATTTTTCATACCACAATAAAGCTAAATATAATAACATTCTTAATTGTACAATAACCGATATATTTCATTTAACGATACAATACTCAAATTCATAACAAATGAGTGCATATCTCACAATAAGTTGATTGTACGCATTCTTACAAGCAATTCACATAAAACTCAAGTGAAAGAAGGATATGTAGAGTATTTATATGTTTGATCAAATTGAAATTTTTAATTAACATGAAGTAAACAAATTTCAAAATATCCACTTTCAATTATAGAAAAAAAAAATAGAATATCGGTTGTGAGTCGTTACCATCCACCTACGAGAGAGAAAAAAAACACGCACATGAGTTAAATAAAATGAAGGATATATATGGGTCATTTACTTGAGGGTCTTGTTAACGAGTGCCCCCCGGGACACTCTTTAAGCCTCCCAAATTTAGTAATTATTATTTTAAAAAATCAACTATTACAATTTTCAACGCATTCAATACACAACTTTTCATATAAAACTTACCATTTAAAATGCTTAAAGAGTGCCCCGGGGGCACTCGTTAACATTTTCCTTTACTTAATTAACCCTTCATTTTAAAAGCACATAGATGAAATCTAGAAAACATAGCATCAAAACTTGGGATTTTGGAAAATTCTATCGTCCTGACTTCTTTTCACAATCCCAACATCAAGGGAGTCTACACACAAGAGTTCACTGTAGAAGAAAAAAACAACAAAAAAAAAAGAAATAAAGAAAACTAAAGTTTTATTAAAAAGGTAAAAGTTTAATAGTTCTTTACCCCCTCTAATATATGTCATTTTCGGGTTTGCCCCCTGTAAAAAAAAATCGATTTGGTCCTTGTAACAAAAATTGTTTCAAAATACCCCCTGAGTCATTTGACTGTGCATATTTGTTGATGTGGCACACCGAGTCACCTTTTTTTTTTCCTGCTAAAATGTCATGCTGATTGTATTATTCATTTTGTTTTTCATTTTTTTATGGGTACACGCGGCATTTGTGATTTTTTTTTTAAAAACTACGGAAAAATGAAAAATAATCAAAAAAACTCTGGAAAAATAGAAAAATATGAAAAAAAATTCATATAATTTTTCCAAAGTAAGAAGTTTTATTTTATAAAAAAATGAAAGATTCTGGAACTTAATATATTTCAAAATCTTTGAAAATAATTAGAAAATACATTTTGAAAATTAGAAATTAAAAAAATTTCATATTTTTCTTTCGAAATTAAAATAGTTCATTTCCAGAATTTTAATAAAATCTTTTTCAAAATTGAAAAATTAGAAAAATAATCATTTTTTTACGAAATTATGAAGTTTTTTTTTAAAAAATAAAATAAAATTCTAGAAATTAATTTTCAAAATCAAAAGAATTAGATAATATTATATTTTCAATTTTTTTATAATTTTAGTTTAATTCAGATTTTTTATAATATATTTCAAGAAATTTAAAATATAGTAAGTTCGAGATTTTTTTAAAAAAAATCTTCATAATTTTGAAAAAAAGAATGAATTTTCCAAAAAAATTCCAGAATTTGATTTTTGATAAAATCTACTTAATTTTTCCATAATTTTTTTCATTTAAAAAAAAATCACAATTGCCACGTGTACCCATAAAAAATGAAAAACAAAATAAATTATACAGTCAGCATGCTGCATCAACAGAAAAGGTGACTCAGCGCGTCACATCAACAAATATGCACAGTCAGATGGCTTAGGGGGTATTTTGAAACAATTTTTTTTTACAAGGACCTAATCGATTTTTTTTTCACAGAGTGCAAACTCGGAAATGACCTATATTCCAGAAGCTTATATTACAACTCAATATATAGTCATTTAGGCTATAATTTCATGCATTAATAATTCACTAACATATAAGTGCTTATTAATACAAAAAACTATTGGAAGCCACAATGCATCAGTTACTCTTGAAACTTATTAGGTCTTGCTAATCACTAACCCTAATTTTTTCCCTCTAATCACATCTCATTAATTGTTAATTAACCCTAAAACTATTTCCCTCCTTATGTTAGAATTTGAATTTCAAATTTTGCATTGCAATCTGTTATTTTCCCTATTATTCGTGAGCATTTATTGAGCCTCAGGATGTGTTTGTTTCAAGGGTAGCAAATTTATTCTTAGGAATAACATTCCTTGAAATATAATGATTGAAATTTTATTCCAAGAAATTTAGAAAAAAGATGTTTGGTTAACATTATAATATTTCAGGGAACCTTAAAAATAGGAAATATAATAGGTAATTACACATAATTTTATTCTCATTTCCATGAGAACTTTATTCCCACCATTTTCTTCGGGAAAACTTTTCTATTCCCAGGAATATTTTATACCCGGGAATAAAATTTAGTAAACTTGTAACAAACACAGTCATATGCATATTTTTATGATTTTATTCTAAGGAATCTACAAATATAACTTGAAACAAACACACCCTTAGTTATAACAGTGTTAGTTGGAACGTCAAATGCAGAGAAAAACGTGGTAGCCTTTTAGTTCAGTCTTTTATAATATCCCATGCATACCAATCAGTTTTAAAACCTTAGATATTTCCAATGCATACATTTATCTGTATCTCTTCACCCTCCCTTCCTACTATACGTGTAAGCCAGAGTTTGTTGACACAAAACCTTTCATCTTCATTGAAAGGTTTTATTTGGTCATGCATCAGGTATTTTCATTTTATTCTATTTTTTTACTTGAATTTATGATTGTTTAATGGAGATCAGAGAAAGACTCATCGCTCATCACTCTTTTACTTGCTTATAACCATAACTAAACTGTGTTACAAAAAACTGATTATGTTGTATTCAGTTCTAACCGCATCCATTTATCTTTTTAGGATTCAGTTTAGTTTCGCAACTGGTTGAATTACTAGAAATCCGTATCCAAATTTGTTACCGACTGGAAAAACAGTGTTAAAATTGCTTTTGTAATATATTTTGAAGTCAAATTGTGTTTATAATACAATTTGTCCTCAATGGTGGTGAACGTGGCCTTCATAGGTGCATTTGTTACTTTTCACCATTAAAGAAACCAAATTATAGTTTATTTATTGTTTCTTCTTTTGACAAAGTTTATTTATTGCTTCTTTTTTGACAAAAGTTTATTTATTACTTTTGTTGCCACATCCTTACAAGAAGCTGTTGGAATATTTAATTATAATTTATTTTATTATATTCCAATTTAATTACAAGAAGCTGTTTATGAAATTATCCAAGAGAAGCTTCATGTAAAATCTTTAAAATTGAATTTACGTAAGGTGAAAATAGTATACCGTTATGGATAAATTAAAATTGAATTTATGGTGGATGCCACCATTGATAAATAAATACTCTAAAACTGATTTGATTATGATTCATAAGTCAAAATTAATTGTCGCAATTATCTGGAATGGTACGATATCGCAGTGATCATATAACTTTCAGGTTTATCTTTATACGCAAGCTCTTTTTTATTTTTTGCGTGAAGAGACAACAAACACATTTTAACAAAACCAGTTAACTCAATAAAATCCGGTTATAAAACTGATTATGTTTTCTCAAACCAGTTTGGAGAAATGACTTTTAAATCCAGCCCATTTTATCGGTTAATATGTGGATATGGTTTGGATATGAGAAAATCCAAACCATGAACACCCCTAGTTTCTATACGTGAAGTATAGATATTTTAAAATGGATGACGTATTAGTATTCGATATGTATCTTGTATCGATACCTTTCTGTTACACCTTAATATGTATTGAAAGAGTATCCCACGATTAAATTTTATTTAAAAAAATAATAATTGTGTGATACTTTTTAGATACTTCAGAGATATGCGAAATATATGACAGTGTAAAACGATAATAATTGTGTATCAATATTACTTATATTTATATTTCTCTTGTTGTCTACGGTCTATGTTTGTCTCTTTTTGTTGTTTTGAGAAATATTGTTGATTGTCATGTTAAAGCAATTTCATTGTTGTGTCTTGTATAAAAAAACTGATTTAAAACAGGTTTGAATTAAAAACCAAATTAAAATCCGGTTTGAATAAAAAAACTGATTTGAAATTGGTTTTAGAAGAGAATCCAGATTTTATGAGAAACCGGATTTAAACTGGATCCAAACCATATCCGAACTGGTTTAGATAAGAGGTTTCAGAAACCAAACTAAAACTAAAATTTGATTTAATTTTGGTTTGGATTGTAACCATGCACACCCCTATTTGCAATGCCTGATATATCGCATACAAACAATGATCTTTCTACATCAAAATTGGTGATGGACAAACTTTGGGAGATGGTTTTGGGTTTACAACGTAGTGATTCGTTTCCCTTTATTGCCATCCACATAGGATAGCATGCCGACAAACTTTGGATGAATAACCCAAACCACGTGGAGATGCTATGGATGCCGGATGATCATTAATGCGTTAACTAATGTGATGTTAATAGTGAAACTAATTAATTTTTTTAAATAATGCATTGGTTGTTTACATCTTTTATGTTTTAATAGCACTTTTTTCTTATATTTTATCACATTCACAAAAATTGTTCCTCTATTTTATCACGCTTATGAAAATTGTTTCCCATTTTAAAATTGAACTTTTTAACCCTCGTGTCACATTTTTTGCAACTTCACATATTTGTAATTTTAATAATGGTTAATTGTGCGCAAAAAATGGTATATTTAAGGCCCAAAAGCGGTATTTTATCTTCGAATTTAAAATTTATGCAATAAATCATCACTTTAAAGGTTAAAATTCACCAATTTTAGAATAAAAAAAATATGAGTTGAGACCAAACTGCAAAAAATGTGATACTTGAGGACCAAAAAGTTTGATTTTAAAAGATGATAAATATGTTTTCGTTCCTATGGTAAAATAGGAGGTAAAGAATTTCAATTAAGCTTATGTTATATATTATCGGTTTGTATCGACTCCTCTCGTAATATGTAAAAAAATCAGTTTGAGAGCGAATCAATTTGCATATCGTGCTTGACACAGGTTATTTATTACATTAGTTATAAAAAAAGTTCTCAGGCGAATCAATTTAGTTTGGTTTTATTTGACGCATTGTTTGATGATTTACTTTAGGGTCCGTTTGGTTCGAGAGTTTTGGAGGGGAGGGGCGGGGAGGAGAGATTTTTAATTTGAAGTGTTTGATTCAATTTTTAGAAGGGGAAGGAGAGTAAATCTTTTTAAAATTTGATTGCATTGCCATAATTATCCTTAAATTAATTTCAAATCTCAATATTAACCTTATAACAACTTTTATTATTATTTATTATTATTAGGTTATCTTATTCTTATAACAATTATTATTATTATTTTGTTATATTTTTTTTAACAATTTTTATTATTATATTATCTATAACTCTTATTTGTTACATCTAAAACCACTTCTACTACTACTACTTTGTTGATGTCAACGGCCTTATTATTATTATTATCTTATTTTAATTCAACTTATTATTGCTTGTTGATCCTTTTTTTTTAATGTTAATTCACCGGTTCATGTCTTGTTGTGGAAAATATATGAGCCAGTTTGAGATAAAATAAGCAGCTTAGAAGTGTGTTTGTCATTGGTTGGCCTCTGAAATTGTAAAATCAAATAGTTTCTTTTATTTAATTAAGTTT
>Ga0315913_1008833_pt1 | contig 11888 bp, 5 predicted proteins | sample MpolsnodulesMG_FD_207736 | JGI IMG/M metagenome (GOLD analysis project Ga0315913, IMG submission 207736) | Medicago polymorpha root nodule microbial communities from Los Angeles, California, United States - small nodules | ecosystem: Host-associated > Plants > Roots > Nodule | place: USA... | reverse complement strand
TGTGTCATTTGAACAATCATTTGAGTGATAATTTTGTGACAACCACTAATTTACAAAGGAAAGTGGATATTGACACGAAAACCAAAGTAATAGAGAGAGAAAGTAAAAAAATAATGTGAGTATGAGAGATAAAGTTGTCACATAGGTTGTCACAAAATGGTTGTCAAAAATATCTTCTTTTTTTTGGGATGGTTAATATATGCTTTTGTATCTTTTACTTTTTTATTTTATTTTTTATCTTTGTCTTTAACCTATTCATAATTAGAACAAGTAATTAGATGCACGTTTAATAAATTAAATAATTGTAATAATAAAAATTTAAGCAAAAAAAATTGATTAAAAAAGTTTCACGGAGATCAACCATCCACTTAACATTTTTTCTTATAAGCAGCAAGGATTTTATTATGGCTCCAAATTGAAGGAAGTTTGTTTGCAGTATTTTCAAAATGCGATGCACCTTCTGCACCTAACCAAGCGAAAATGCAGCCACAAAGACATGTGAAAAACATATATATGATTCAAACTTTTTGTAACACCAAAGCAGTATATGCCAGTCTCATCATGCTCAGAATTATGAAGCATTCCTCTAGCTGCCATCACTGAATGAACACGCTCTGTTTTTATGTGCATAGTTTTTTAGATTTTAATTTAAAGGAAGAAATAATTTTGATTAATAAATAAATTTTGAATAAAGTTTATGTTTTATATATCAGCAGTGCTATATCTCGCGGTTTATATCATAGCAAAATCGTCCCCACGTATTTACCACATTAGATGCTTGTTTGGCGGAAAAAACGTATGGTGGGATTGAAAAGGGAGTTTCTGCGGAAAAAACGTCCAAAAGTAATACAACTGTTTGGGATGAATTCGCGTGAACAAGCATTCCTCTTTATATATTAGTCCCCCGATCTCAATTACAAGCAAATTTTTACCTTTTAGATTCACTAAATGAGTGATGTATGTTGTTGATATTATAGACCACATACATCACATTCAATGAATCTAAAAAGTAAAAAATTTACTTATCACTGAGATATGAGAGAGTACTAAATGATATAATTGACAAAAAATGGTTGTAAAACATTCAAATTTAAATTAGAAAAAACTATAGGAACCTCAACAAAATCAAAAAATTTCATGGTGGGAACCTCGTCGTAGAGATCTATCGACCGGTAGGGAACTGACTAAATAACTGAGACAGAAATTTACTTGTAGTTTGAATTGAACCAGCTACTTATGCAGCAATTCTTTGACTTTGGTCTTTAATTGGTGATAGCTAGCCACAGTCACAAAATTTTATTGCCGCCCTATCCGTTAGTCTTTGCCTCCACTATGCCATTTGTGTTCATAAAATTATAGAGATGAAAATCTAGTACTTAATCATTGATAAAAGTTCTTTTTGTAGATAAACCTGTACCCCTCTTTTCTATGATGTGCCAAATGTAAGGTAAAATAGCTAAATTAACTAATATTTTCAAGTTAATGAACTAAATTGATAATTTGAAAGATAAATTGATGAATCAAGCTAAACCTAATGGTCCATTACTAGTGTTAGCTCACATAGTGCTATATATTACAACCGGTTCGGCATATAGTTGGCATAATATATCCCACCAAACACACTTAAGATTATGAATTGAGTTAGTGATGTAGATGCTCTCAAAAAGGTTATTTTAATTTGCATTATCCACAACTTGTATGGTAGCAAGACGTGCCATATTAATTGTCTTCAACCATATACTCCTACATCTCTTTCCTTAGTTTAAAGAGAGAACAAAAATGAAAATGGTATGAGTAAGACACTAACATAGTTACAATCGCATACTGCTAGTCTGGCGGTGACTACTAGTGGTCATATTTTGTAATGAAGTATGAATTGACTTAGTTTGGATTTTAGTACAAAGCGTGCGGTACGTCAAAAATAAAACCAGACATTCTTTATCTCTCTCTCTCTCTTCCCTCTCTCAAGAAAGAAAAAACATGTACACTGGAGTTTGAAATTTGGAACCCATACACTTTATACAAAAAGTTAGCAACAAAACTGATACCATAAAAAATAGTGGGTCACGCCTCACTCCTACCAATGTGAGACAATCCCTGTGTGTTTTTTTGTTTTACAGTTCAAAATCATAGATATATAAGTGTATGCTAGTACATTTGACAAATCTCTAAGTATGGAGATTAAACCCAATGCTTGCTTGTGTATAAACAAAAGACCAAGTGGGGCATTTTTTTTTTGAAATTTAAATTAAAGGTGAAGTAAGTGGAAATAGAAAAGGACCAGACATAATAATAAAAAAGGAAGATTATGATAGGGCAGGATCCGTAGTACACTCTCACAATCAGAAATTAACGATTCTGGATTAGCCATGATATAACGTAAAAGTTGATAAAAAGATTATTATGATATCAAATGTGGAAATATAGCATGGAGGGAAAAAAAGATGGACTGGAATTAGAGGGTCAAGATCTGATTCTCCGCTGTGTATATGACATAAAAATAGGGCATGCACTTTTCTCAACCCCCATTTTTGTCGTTTTCATTTCTCTATATGAACTATATCGATCTACGTGCTATACTAACCTAGGATTTCTTGTCTATTTTCATTTTTTTTTCCTATTCAAAATACTATCGGTTAAGTGTATGATTAGTATTATGACAGTGTTTCAAAATCACGGCAATCCATCAACCGCAAAATGTAGCTTTTAAAGAATTATGATGGGTCGTCGTGATTCTTGCACGTTTATTGTGATATCTAGTATAAACTAATCGGTGAATAATCATATATTTTGTTTATAAGTTGTGAAGGCATCATATATCTCTTTCAACAAATATCACATGTATAATATTAAAGTAATTTAAAAATAGTAATTTTTGTATCAAAATGTGGCTTTTTATTGTTAATGGTAAATCAAATTGATTAGAGAAATACATTTCAAAACTAAATTAATTAACAAAATAAACAGTTAACAGTGCTATATATAGCAACAGCCCATGTCACGAAAATATCACAACCATATACTTGCCTTTGACTTCTAAAAGCTTTTTTAAGTTTTTTTTTAGAGGAAAAGCTTTTTAACTTTTTTTTTCTTTTTAAAATAAAAAAGTATAATGGGTAGTTAATTGTTTGCCTATCAAATTTAAACTCATCATTTTTACCTCAAAAATATGTCTTATATGCTTCCATGTGCTATGCTAATCTGCTTTGCTTCCATGCTCCTACTAAATCTAAAATTTTAAATAAATACTCGTCACAAGTTTTGGTGTGAATATTATATGAAAAAGATGAGTGTACTGTATCATCACTTTTGCAATGTGGACGATTCAAATAAAAAAGAGCAATTTGTAAGTTTTTGTGTGAATTTATCGAAAATGTTTTTCGTTAGATTAATTATTTCCCTAACATAGCACATTAAAAAAAACAAAAAACAAAATTGATATCTAGTTTAAGAATTGTCTAATCCGATGGGTCAAGTCTTACCGTACATTTGTGGGGATCCCATAGCAAAAGAAATATTTAAAGACCAAATACAAATAAAATAGGGATTTACCTTTTTTTTTTTGAAATTTAATGAAGGCATTATGACATAGATCTTTCGTTTTGTCATATATATAATTTATTTTTCAGTGTATTGAGTTTTAAAAAGTTGTTTTTCAATATTTTGTGTAGGCCATTACCCACACTACCCACAAAGCGGGTATGTCATTGCAAAGAGAAAAATGGTATTTTTTTTTTTGACAAAAGAAAAATGGTATTTGTACACTATTTTGTGATAATTTTGCTACAACTTTCTTTTATATTTTTATTGTGTTTTTACTCTTTCTATTGTTTATTAATAAGAAGAAGACTATTTCAAAAGTTATCACAAAATAGTTTTACAAATATCATTACTCTTGCAAAGAACAGTATTCTATGCAAAAACTTTCAAACGCTAAAACAAAGAGATTGTGAATGTTTAAAACTGCCCATATACATATTAAATGTTCGAATGAATTTTTGTCATCGAAATTGTACTTAGAGACAACTCTAAGTCTCAGAGTGTCTCTCTCTCAATATACTCATATCACAATATATATTTTTAAATAAGTCACTCTAACAAGTCACGTTAAATATTTGTTGAACATATGAAGTATAACAAAATGTTCATTTTTTAAGGCAAATTAATCTTACACCATGCACTAATTTATTTTTTATTATTTGATCAATAAGTCTCGTCACATTTCATATGATTCATTGGTGAGATTTATTAATTCAATGGTGAGAACAAACTTATGTATGATGCATGTATGACTTACCTCACTTTTACAACGTAGACTTGAGCCATTTTTATACAAAAGTCACATTTAATATAATTCTTTAAACGATAGAATATAATGACACTTACCACTTCCTTATGGCTGTGGGTATAATATCTTTACTTTTTATAAAAGATACTTTATATCTTTAAATAAAAAAAAAAGATACTTTATAATTGATATAAACATAATATATTTGTTTCCATCAATTGCTCATTTTTGAAGTACTCATGATTGAATAATCAATATTAATCGAAGTTCTTTAATAAATTGAGAATGAGTTCAATCATTCAACAAAAATCCATCTCTCCTTAATTATTAATGCTATTGCAATTACCATGATGAAATTAAAAAGGAACCCGGTCGCAGATTGATTTATCATGTATGTATATCGGGAAAGAAATGAGAAGGCTCAGAGGAACCGTGCCGTTTGGTTCAGACTGTTGGGACAAAAATTGCACCACTGTGTAGTAGTCCTATTAATACCTATTCTGTGTCCTCAGTAAGCACATCGTAACAAGAACATAGTTGTAAGTTGTAACCACTTACAAGTACCACACAGCTGTACCAAACACTCTCTATAACTGTTATAAAATGAATGCTCCTCCTATCAGTATACTCTAATTAAAAACAGTACTCACAGTATTTCATGGAGTATTAATTTGGAATATTTTTTATTTTAAATTATTTGTTGTTTTTTTAACCAAAAAAAAAAAAACTAGGCAATCCATTGCCTAAACACCTTAGAGGAGTCAACCAACTCAGTGAGGACTAATTGCGGAAGAGTATATATTCAAAATGTTGACATTCACGGTCCAAAACTTTGCCAACCATTGAGCAAATATATCGTCTTTCCTCAAAATATGAGTAAATGAAACCAACTAAGAGGTGAGAGTTTGCTTCCTAATGAGATTAAGAATAGTTGTTTGATGATAGAAAGTCAAATATGATGATCATTTACGATCAAACCCAGTACAATCTTGGAGTCATGTTTCAAAATAATATAATTATAACTTAGGTCCCAAGCCAATTGGAAACCTCACCAAATTGTTAAGAATTGGCCAAACAATAATTTAGACACAAAAAATAAACTTTGATATATTTAGAAAGAACAAAAATATGTTTAACTTTAAATATTACATCCTCTGTCTCAAAATAACCGAGCCATTTGTAAAAAAAAATCCAAAATAAGTAAGTCATTTTAGTTTTCAATACAATATTAATTACTTTCTTTCCTTTATAATTCTAATTAATATTACTTTCATCACTCTCAATTCAATATATTCCACTTTACATTTATGATAGTGGAGAATGCATCAATACTTAACAAGAGCACTTAAAACAATTTTTCTCTCTCCTTCATTTATACATTTTTCTTAATATGTGTAAAATAAGCAATGACTCAGATAATTCGGGACGGAGGGGGTATTGTATATGAATGATATCTTTGACAATACACTTGTGGATGTTTGACATTTTTTTTCTTCAGAAATTAATTACAAAGACTAAAAGCGGTTCACTTAAAGCTAATATTTGTAGTTTATTACTCCCTCCGTCCCATGATATATGACACAATTGACCCTATTACGCATGCCAATATATAATTTTGAGCTTAAATATCTTGAATAATATATTAGAAAAAATTATGAAAATTTGGTATTTTGAAAATACTCACCGAGACGAATTTAACGACATCTTATATGATATTAGTTATCTTTGTATATTAGTAGAAAAATATGGTCAAAGTAAGTTAGGTCAAAATTACACATTTTCAAATGGGTCATCTATTGCAGGACGAATGGAGTATTTAGAATTGATTCTAACACACAACTTTGTCATTCAACTCACATTCACATAAATGTATTCAAATACAAATCATTTTACATACGATTCACTTTTATATAGAATAAATTTTACAGAATTATTTCACTCAAAATCAATTCTTATCAAATCAGAACTCAACATACCTCATATTTATTTGGGTCTTGTTAACGAGTGTTCTAGATCACTCTTTAAGCATTTCTAATGAAGAAACTATTGTTTAAAAAAAATTAAAAACTTCAATTTTCAATATAATAAATGCACAAACTTTCATAAAAACTTAAAACTTAGTGTTTAAAGAGTACCCCGAGAGTACTCATAGCATTTCCCTATTTATTTTAACAAGATCAAGTAAATAAATTGCATTTAACTATGAAGTTAAATGAATTTGAATCTCATTCTCAAACTCAATCTCATAAGATAAGAGTTATGGCATGCACCCTGAGCAATATTGGTCGTTGAATTGAGATCCAACGGTTTATCTTACACCTTCAATTTAACACAGCCAAACCGATCTCGATCGTCCATTTATATCGGATGGCCAAGATGTATCACTACCGTAGCATTATACGTATTATTGTTTTGTGTATACTATCCTGTAGTATTGAAGTAATACATTACAAAGTAGAGATGGGACGACAGAAACAGAACAAACAGCCTCCTCCTAACCTATAGAATCCTACTGTGCAAGACTGAAAGTAGTAGGAAAGGAACACATTCACCTACAATTTACTGCCAAATTTTAATTTTATTCTGTCCCTCATTATTTTACAATAATAAATCCATTTATGTACTAGACTAGACTCTACTCTACAATTACAATTACAAACACCACTTCACTCCCATCCCATCTCTCCCCCTTGGTTTCCTAACCCAACTTCAGATTTGAATCAACTCTAAAAATAAATATCATTATTCCTTTGTACCCTCAAATTCTCTCCCATTTAAAAAAAAACATCTTCAACTTAAAATTTGAAGTACTTGTTTGATTCTTCATTATTATAGCATTTTCCATTTCACAACAACTTCAACTTAGTTTTATGTGATGATGGCTCCAAAATACTTACATGAACTACTAAAGGAAGATCAAGAACCATTTCTTCTCAACAAATACATTTCACATAAACGTAGTCAAATGAAAATCACCACTTTACAACTCAAGAAAAAACCATTCAACTCAAAATCAAACTTCAACATGAATCTTTGTAAAAACACTTCTTGTTTTTTCTCATTTCCAGAAACACCAGACTTCAGAAAATCACCACTGTTTGAACTAACTTCCCCTGTTAAAAGTCCTTGCAAAATCCCTTCTAGAACAGCAACACTTCTTCTTGAAGCTGCTCTTAGGATCCAGAAACATTCTTCATCTTCTTCAAGTTCCAAAAACAAAACAAAAAACAAAGGCTTTGGGCTATTTGGTTCTTTGTTCAAGAAACTAACACAACGAAACCAGAACCGGAAGCATGAAATAGAGAATGAATATGTGTCTGTGAGGGAGTTATTGAAGTTGGATTCTCCTGTGAAGCAACGTAGAGCAAAAATGGAAACTTCAAGTAGTGGTTACTCATTTGTTACTGATCATGAAGCTTGTGCTTGTCACCATCACCAACATGCTTTTCCTGAAACTCCTTTTCATTTTGTTCTTCAAACAAGTCCTTGCTCCGGCAGCCACACGCCGGAGTTAGCGTCGCCGAGTCGAAACATAACAGAGGTTTGTTCTTTTCATAACTTGGAATTTCACTTGTTAATTTTTTATTTTTCGTTTTGAATGTTTAATGGTTTTGATTTCCAGAATTTTGATAATTGTACTTTTCGATTGTGTTTCTGCCATGCAAATCTTTCTCTCTCTGTGATTGTTTGTTTGTTTGTTTGGTAAATTACTTTCTTAAAAGATGACAAATTATGTTTTGTTTGTTCTTTTGTTTGTTTTCATAGTTTCAGTAGATCCACATGTTCTTTTGTTTGAATTATTACTGTAGCAAAAATCACAAAAATAGTTGATTTTTTTTTTCAGTTCATACTATGCAGAAATAGTTTTTACTATTTATTAGCAGAGTTACTTATAATTATTTTTTTGTCAATTGTAGAAACAGATTATTTATTACTAACATCTGTGATTCTGTACAACAAATACTTATACTTGTTGAAAAAGTGCTTAACCAAGTTAAAAAACATGTTATTGAATGAGTGTTTTTGTGGAATTTAATATAGGACAAAGAAAGTAATGAAGCAGTTGAAAGTATCAATCAATTCAAGTCAGGGGAAGAAGAGGAAGAAGATAAGGAACAGTGTAGTCCAGTCTGTGTTTTAGACCCACCATTCGAGGATGATGATGAAGTACATATAAACGATGATGAAGATGGTGTTGATTTTGATTTAGAGAGCAGCTATGCCATTGTTCAGAGTATGTCACAGTTATATTTATTTTTTCTTGTACCATTCTTATTTGTTGATTGTATGGTCGTTTTCTATCAACACAAACTTGTTTGTCTCGTACAAAAACACATTAAGAGGCAACCTTGGCCTTGTTGGTAAGGATTCAGCTCAGATCCTACAAGGATCGCGATCAAATTAAGTTGTCGATGTGAGACCCCGTTGATAGGTGATATATAAGTACATTTGTCAGCGTTGTCTGAGTCATGAGACTTTTTCTAACCTTGATCAACGCGCGTGATCAAATTCACCTAAATTTTTTATTATTGAAAAACAAACACATTAAGTGGGGCTAGCTAATTGCTGAGGTGATTGTGTTGTGTGTGCTGAATATTTGAATCGTGCCATATTTAAAGATTACAGCTGCTCAACATTCAATGTGGACTTGGCCTAGTGGCCTACTCTTTGTTTACAACTACATATAGCTCATTCTGTTATTAAATAGAATATGACCCACAAAATTTCATTTTAGGAGATCTGTTTCAGTTGAGATCTTTCAATCAATATGTTGGATAACATTTGAGCAATCAAACCCTTATCAAGTCTTATAAATTTTACTTGACTTTTTTGTTTGTTTTGATTGGCAAATTGTAGTATGTTGGTAAATGAGTGGGTTATGTAACTTATGTCAGTGACCTGATTAATACTCATTGGGATAAATTTTTTGGTACCTTAAATTTTGTTGTTGAGAATGCAGTGTTACCAATAATGTTACATGTACCATATCCTTAAGACAAGTAATTTTACATATGTACGGTTACACCAATCAGTTTACTGTTCTATTCTACACATACTTTCACTCGACAATATGGATATGTTAATGTGCTAGTACTTAATATGAGTGTTGTCTAATATAAGTACTTCACAGTCTATTTAAGATGAGAAACAATAACTTCTGACTTCAAGTCTTTAAGATGCTGTGATGTTGAATAACAACAATTATTGAATTAATCTAACCAAGATATTTTACAGGAGCAAGGCAGAAGATATTGTACAAGCTTTGCAGATTTGAGAAACTTGCAGAATTGGATCCATTAGAACTTGAGAAAAGAATGCTGGATCAAGAAGAGGATGAGGATGAAACATATATGGAAGAGGACGATATTGATGACGAGGAAGGGGAGGTTTCATTTAAAGAAAATGACTTCAAAGAATTGGTTTTTGAAGCTGTCTATCTGTCAATGGTCCATGACAGACAGCAAATCCCACAAGAATTTAAGAAACTGATATCTGATCTAATTCTGGAAGAAGAAAGAGAACTCAATTCTTTAGAAGATAGCGACGTGGTGATAACTAGGATATTGAAGAGGTTGGAATCATGGAAAGAAGTGGAGTCAAACACAATTGATATGATGATAGAAGAGGATTTCTCTATAGAGGATGGAGGGTGGAAGAAAAATGTTGAGCAGATAAGGAACATGGCTGGGGAGATTGAGGTTGCAATCTTTAGCATTCTGGTGGATGAATTTTCAGAGGAATTAGCATGTTAATGGGGGTAAATTTTGAAACTAAGTATGAATGGATAACCTTTATTCTTTATCTTAGAAGAGTATAGTCTTACATGGATTGTATTATTGGGATAGGCTAGTTAGTTAGGGAAAAAAAAAGTGACCAAAGAATATAATTTGGGTTTATGTACATGGTGACTCATGTTTGTAGCTAGATGTGGAGATGCCCTATGTCTCATTTGCTTAATTAAGTATTATAATTTTGATACTTCTTGACCACAATCTTACAAGTATCTACTAATTTTATATGTTGTTATGTGTTATAGTAACAAATCTAATAATTAGGTCAGAAGATAAACTTGCAAAAACTCGATGATTGATTCCAGAGTTCGGCCACTTGTAACTACATTTCTTACAACCGAGTAGTTGTTGTCACTTTATGTTATACAACGAATTAGAGTTACGAGAGTACAAGACTTTGTTTAAAAACTCGGTTTCGGTTTACATGATTACCACTCCCCAGAAGAGGTAATAATGTAAGGATCCTGTTAGTCTGTTCCTTATTAGTGAAAATGAGTTATACTCAACATTATGAAGTGAGAATGGAGCAGAAAAAGCGAATATAAATTCAATGCATCTAATGTTAATGTCTCTATCCTTGGTATACTTTTAGTACAAAACGCACAACCATGTTATTAAGTGTTTGGTAATTTATTGAATGCATCTTTTAAACACCTTTGGGCTTTTCAAGGGAATAAGCGTTGGAGCCAGCAGGTGTAAAAGATAAAAGATAGAATTACAGTTGTTGGCAGAGAATCAAATAATTTGAGGAGCTTTCTCTAGGAAGGAGCAATATATGAAAACGACTAATCACTAATGAGTCTAATCTCATGTTACTTTTCTTTTCCAATACAAGGTCCTTTTGTTGATATGTAATTGTAATGGGTAAATGACTTGTCAATTTTACAACTTTGTTTTTGGTTTTACTTTTTCCTTTTCCAAGTTGTGTTGATCACTCTTGGTAGCTTCACTGGTTAATGATTATGCTTTTCAATTTTTAGTGATAAATCACTATCATTTGTAACCCCTTGAATATGGGATCCAGCACCTTTTTCTTTGCTGAATGATAGTTATAGATTAATAGAATGGGGTTGAGCATTTTCAATCAAAAGCGTCATGATTTCTAGGGGAACATTGACAATTATTCCTTCTTTTATTAAAAATTTTGTTATACAATACAATGTAATAAACAATTGCTCCTGTTTGTTATAAGCTGGAAAATTGACTCTAAGGCCAATACTAATGTTAAAATTTCAGAAATTCTATTCTAGCAAAGGCAATTATACCATAATAATTATTAGTATAATTTATTAAAACATTCTTATTAATTATAGTTAACAGAATAGTTAAATGAAGTAAAATTCAATAAATAAATTAATTATATTAATGAAAAAAATTGCATTGATATTCTAAAATGACAATTATTTTAAGACTTAAAAAAATGTTAGTGATAATTAAAATGACATGGTGGGACACTAATGATGAATTTCCAGTTTGTGTCCAAATTTCCACATACGATCATTCTTTCATTACTTTTAAGTTGCAAGTGCAATGATTTTGTTTTCAAGTGTACTTGAACCAATCCATAGTACATAAATATGGTTTGTTCTTCATCTGGGTAAAGACAAATTTTGGAGCACACAATTTTATTTTCCTTCTAAATGAATATTCCATCATCTGATCATGGTTTCTAAATGATTTTATATTTTGGTTTCATCAATAAATGAAAACTCTGGAACTCCGGTTTTTTTTAGTTTTCAAAGTTACCAGAATATTTTTTCTTTCCTGATATTAATTGTGAGAAGCAAAATTGAGATTATGAAAAATGT
>Ga0315913_1008827_pt1 | contig 11894 bp, 7 predicted proteins | sample MpolsnodulesMG_FD_207736 | JGI IMG/M metagenome (GOLD analysis project Ga0315913, IMG submission 207736) | Medicago polymorpha root nodule microbial communities from Los Angeles, California, United States - small nodules | ecosystem: Host-associated > Plants > Roots > Nodule | place: USA... | reverse complement strand
CATAAAATGGCCATTAAGGACGAAAAACAAAATAAAAAAATTTGTGAGGATGAAAACATTCAGTTTAATTTTTTAGGGACTAAAATCAAAATTCGCTATATTTATAAGGACGAAAAACTTATTTAACCCAATAATTAAATGGAAAAAAAATTACATAACATTAAATAATTGAATCTAGGACATGATATATAGCCAATAAAACCCTAGGTCATTGGAGTGTTGACCTAAAAATTATAGTGTGAAAAAGAAACACGACAATAAATAGTTTTGAGTTAGGAAATTAGGTTTTAGTTTTACCCTCTTATTGATCAGGTTGAGGTGGGTTGGTTGTTGATGTGGAAGGAAATGCAGAAAAACCATTAGGATGACAACAAAAATAGTGTTCTTGCAAATGCTTCATCACAGCACCCCAAGTGGGAAACACATGTTTGCATCTATGACAATGTGGGGATACGTCCGTCACTTCACAAATATTACTCTTCCTCCTCTTCATAGCTGGACCATCTCTTCCTCCTTCCCAATCAGCTGCCAGCTTCCCATTCGTACGTGCTCTGAACTCCACCAAGACTTCGAGAGCAGTTTTCAGGACATCTTCTTCCTCCATACTTAAAGAACTCTGAAGGGTAGTTGGGTTGATTTCTTTGGGGAATTCATCATCAGAGGGAGGGTCTTGAGGGGACTTGTTGTTGGTGGGGGTTGAATTCTTGGAAGGGTTAGGGTTCTGCATGTTGAAAATGAAAACAAATATGAAGAAAAAGACAATGGAAGAATGTGTTTGGGTTGAGTTATGTGTGTGTTTTAGTGGTCTATTTATGATGGTTGATGATGTTATACGATGATTAATGTAATACGATTTTGTATTTGATTTTTAGGTAAAAAAAGATGGCGGGATCGGTATCATGTATTTTAGTAAAGTTTTTTTTAGAATAAATGTATTTTAGTGAAGTTTTTTATTTATTTTATTATTTTGTCAGAATATTTTTTAAAAGTTAAAATGATATTCAATGTACATATCGTTTGGCATTAGATTTGTTAGGACAAATCGTAAATACCGTGCGATTTATTACCAACTGGATAAAGATTCCAAGTATTTGATAAGTAGATATTTCTACAATCTTAAAAATCAAATTAATCTATATCACATTGTTCATGCTAGTACATTGTATTTATTTGAAGGATCATAATACATTGTATTATTAATTATCACATCACATTGATCATAATACATTGTATGTATTCGTAAATTTAAGCTGGATATTCGTCATAATTTTCAACGGTGACCTGTGAAATTTTAAAATGTTACCAAAATTAAGGTTTCTTTACTTTTTGAAAAATAATTTCTATTTTTATTTTATAAAATTTGTGTTACTTTTAGAGCGTAGTTTAAATATGAATCTGGTCCAGATTGTACATTTGTACTACATTTAGGAAATTTAAATAAAATAGTATTTTTGTTCACCAATTTCTTATTATTATAAAATTTATTTTTATTTAAAATGATAAAGATATATTTTGAAACATTTTTTAAAGGTCCACATCGGACACACTTGTTAATAAGGAAAAAATGGGCTTTCAAAATGAGTCGTTGTGAAGAGAACGAATAAAATGTTAGTTAGGAATGATGGATTTTGATAAACAATGAAAATAACTCTTTAAAAACTTTCCTTATTTTTATGGAAGGATCTTGCTAACAAGTGGTCTTAGACATTTGTTAAAGATTAAAAAATACAAATAATTGATAAATTTTATGTAAAAAAATGTTACTTTTTAAAATTTCAATGCATTGAATACGTAATTTCCGAAGACAAAGTTTCTTCATTAGATTTTTTAACATGTATTTTAAGAGCACCTGTTATCATTTTCCTTTAAGCAAATACAAGACAATAGTTTATTTCAAGGGTTTACTTTCTCCTTGTTAACAAGTAGAACAAGATCAAACCTTGAAAATGCAACATTGTTTTTTTTGAAACCCATCAAAATTGGCACTGAAAAAATCGAATTTGAGACATTGAGAGAGAAACACACTCCAAGGTCACAACTCTCAATTCAACACCATCATACCAACCCAACTGGGTTGGAATTCAATATAAATTTCTTGAGGTAGAGTTTTATCATCCATTATGATCTTATTGACTCGAGAGATTAATGTTGCGGTTACGTGCAAAGGATCCCAATTCATACTAAAACAAAATAAAATTTTAAAAAATAAAAATGAAAATATTTGTAAACGCATCATCGCATATTCCTCAAAATTAACAAAATATTTAAAGAAACATATTTTAATTATTTTTACTAGCGAAAAGACGGGCACGTGCGTGCCCGTCTTTCCGCTCTTTTTATTGCACTAACGTTTGAAAATTATGAACGGTGTTTCTTTTATGAAATAAGACTATAATCGGTGACAAAACTCCTACATCTAGTGTTTTGGTGTTGATGCATTCTCATGATTATATTTCAAACTAGAACCTTCAATTAAGGTAGGAGAAATCCAACCAATCACATCTAAACACATCATATGATTTAAAGATGTTATGATTGTATACGATATTTTTCTGAAACGGAAGAGAATGATTCAATAGTCTAAATTCGAGTACAAAAGGTGCTTAAACTTATATACAAACAAGAATAAAGAAGGGTTAAATATATTTTTGGTCCCTATAAATATGTCAACTTTTCATTTTAGTCTCTCTAAAAAACTTCTTCAACTTTTAGTCCTCCAAAAGTTTTTCATCTTCACTTTTGGTCCCTCGTTTAAAGTAAACTCATATGTAGAATTCATATTTTTGAATAAAACTTTGCAGAAAAATTTATAATATTATAATAATCTCTCCTAAAAAAAATAGAATTTTCTAACAAAACATGAATTAAATATGAATTTTTATATTTTTTGTGGTTAAATTTAATTTATGTTTTGTTAAAAAATTCTTTTTTATTTTGGAAGATATTTTTACAATATTCTACACATTGCACAATTTCATTAAAAAAATACAAAAATTAAATTATAAATATGGACCAAAAGTAGGGACAAAAAGTTGAAGTAAAATTTTAGAGAAATTAAAATGAAAAATGAATATATTTATAGGGATCAAAACATATTTAACTAACCTAATAAAGAAAGATAAAACAATTAAAAAAATTACCATGAGGGATGGAATAAACACATCTATCCCCTACAAAGGCAACCAAGATGGTGTTAGCATACCACTCATAAACAATTAAATTTTATATACCTTTTATTTTTTTTAGGGGATCTGCATTTCATGTTTATATATTTAACAATGAAATAAATCAAAATTTATTGATACTTTTATAGATTATTAATATTAATATAACTTTCTTGTAAATAGTTAGTAACTAGTTAGTAATTAAGGAAACAGGTGACTTCACGACTTAAATTAACACAATAACTTCACTCTCCTTTCATCTTCAAAAGGTAGACGCTGATAGGGCTGTCCGTTTGTAGAACTACCGAGAGGGAGAGTGTGTTATGTACTTCTAAGACTCATAGAAGAGGAAACCTTGAGGAACATTGAGAAGTCATACCTTTGGAAATATAAGAACACTAATTTAAGTCTATATTTCAATTACCTTCGAGCGAGTAAGACCCCCATGAATCGTCATGTGGATCAACAGGTGCAACTCGATATGCGGACGAAATTGACCAACATCTTTGAGTGTAAGACCCCATACGTAAGTATCATCGTGTGACCAGCAGGTGCAACTTGACAGTTGTTTAGGTTTAATGTCCCAATGAACTCATCACTTAAATAATCTACTTGAAATACGATACTTTACTTACACTTGCCTAATTCGAACATCAGACACTTAAATTAAAATATATGGGCGTCGTGATATGGCATTTTAGAAGCCTTTTTTCCTGATAGAACTCAAAATGGTTCTCTAGTTGAAAAAGACATAACTTGTCCATGAGTAGTTTCCACGTGCTTTTGAAAGACGTCTTGTCAACTCTACCGGTTTATTTTCTTTTATTCTTTAAATCTCGTGCATGTATTATTTATCAAATTGAATCTCTCTTTAAATTTTTTCTTTGGAGTGGGTGTGAGCAAGCCCAAAAAAATAAATGTGTTAAGTGAGATACAGTTTGTATGTGTCAATTTAATATTGCTATGCTAGGTAAGTAGTGTTGGAGATGAGGTGGATAAGGAACGTTTATGGTTTAAGGTGATTCAATCTAAATACTATGGATTAAGGGTTGGAAACGAGAGTATACGAGGGTAGGAAAGGTAGAAGAATATCCTTATATTGGTGGGGAGTCATTCAATGTATTGATTATGGTGAGGAGTTGGGAATTAGAGAGGGTTTAAAGATTTTTTTGTTAAAAAATGATGATCATGAGTTTTTCTTTAAATGGAAAATGGTAATAGTTAGTTTTCTAGATTAATATTTTACTCATTCATCTGGAGTTGACTTTTCCTTTTTGTTAGATCCTTGGGCGCACGGGGTTTCTTAAGGAGAGGTTCAATAACTATATGGTTTGTCTTTGAATAAAATGTTTGTTTGTGAGATGTTTAGGAGGTGATGACTTTTAATGGGGTGGATGGTGGAGGATGAGTTAGTTGCTTGTTTGGGAATAGAACTTTTGTTGGAGTACTATTTCTCTCTTTTGCAATTTTTTTTTTTTGAAGGATCAAGTTTGTGACATGTGGACTTAGATGTTTGAAAAAGTCAGACCAGTTCTCTGTTAGAGGGGTATTTTAGTTCCTCACTCAAGCGCCTTCAGACAGAAATTCAAAGATTAGAGTATAATTTGGAGGATGCATTTAGTTTGTACCACCAATTTCTTTGCTCCAACTTGAACCACTTTAATATAAGTCATTGATATATTGTTAATATATTGTAACGGTTTGGATTTGTAGTTGGTTACCTTTTTGACAGTTTATTAATTTCTAATGCTCACATGGACCTTGTAGTAGCGAACTTTCCTTTTCATTTTTACAGGCTACACAACGCTGAGTAATTCGCACCAGCTTCGCTTTTTTTGTTCAACAAGAAGAGGAGGAACATGGAGAGAGAAAGGAAAATAAATTAGAGGTAATTTGGACCACATGATCATCAAACGATGGAAACTGAATTATAAATTTTGACTTGAAAAAACCTGCTATAGTGGGTTATTATAGTGGTGCAAGTTGGACCAATGTAATTGGTGGTGCAAACTAAATGCACCCTAAATTCGAATAAGAAAGTATAAGTTTCTTTGTGTGTTTGGCGTTTTTAGAGAACATGTTACAAACAAAAGACAATGCGGTGAGACGGATGGTCTAGATCCTAATTCTCTTATGTGCTTGGTTGGATGTGGTACAATGGAAACTATGAATCATCTATTTATTGAATGTGTGTTTTTTTATCGAAGTTATTTGGAGCGTTATTTTAAATTGAATAATAATTGTTTGTGCTTTAACTAATGATCATATTAATCATTCCATCCAATTTTTAGAGTCATGTGCAGGCATAGTGTGAGTCATGTGTACGTTTGACATCTGTAGGTGTTGATGATGTGCGTGGATGAGAGAGGATTTTTTATGTGATAATGAGAGGGGTACTATATGCTTCAGTTAGAGTAAAGACACTCAGAGAGGTAAACATTGGGCATAGTGCTAATTTTCCCTTTTACATATACTAAATATTATGTTGTTGTAAGTTAAAAATCATTTTATTTGACCAAAAAATTAACTTGATATTATTCAACCATGCAAGGATAATTCTTGTTGTGTGTAAGTATGAGTTATATGTCTCACATCGCATAGAAAAGTAAAGGTTGAACACCTTATAAGTAAGAGGACCCATTGTTAGCGCAACACTTCAATGCTTGTTGAACAAGCAATGAGATCAGAAGCAGTTTTGTGTTTCTAGGGTTTTGCAGATTTTGTTTATTGTGAATTTTAGAGATTGAGAAGAGAGAAAGATTATGTGATTGAAGAAAAGTAATTGTATTATTGAATTGATAAGAAAGTACAATGAAAGGTAGCTTATATACACTATTTAGTTAGGTAGCTTGAAGCACAAGAATTGTAACAAACCCTAACATTTATTAGCTACATTCTAACAAACTAGTAACAAACTTCAAAACAAACTAACTGAAAGTGTGATTAACCACTTAAACATGATTATCACTAATGTAAACTTAAATTAGCAACAAAACTAACACCCATAAACCCTATCATTCCTTCAGTTTCTCATCAATGCTTCTCTCTCTCAAAATCTCAAAAACCCTAGTTTCCTAGTTTTATGTTTTTAACTATTTTTGGATAGTTCCTTCATAGTTCTTCACCATTGTTCCATCAAAGTGGTATCAAAGCCCCGGTTCGGCGAAGGGTACACAACCGAGGTAGCCGGTTCGTTGCACATAAAGCAGCAACGGTGGTATAAGCAGCAAGCGGCTCCTTGTGTCGGTCCGTTTGCGGAGAAAGCAACAACGGCGATACAAGCAAGTAATAATAGCTTCCGCTTGAAGGGGGAGCATGATGAATTGATGGACTCACACTTGAGGGGGAGTGTTGTGTGCAAGTGTGAGTTATATGTCCCACATCAGATAGAAAAGTAAAGGTTGAACATCTTATAAGGAAGAGGATCCATAAACTCATTGCCTTAAGGTTTGGGTAAGTGTGTGTTGTCTCTCTCACTCGTGTGGTTATTCTGGCCTCGATGTGGTCGGCCCCTCGAGCTCCCCTCATGACCTAACAATTTTGTCCAAAAAGAAAAACAGCAAGTGTAGTTTTATAAGTTTCATTTAATAATTGATTAAAAGCAAACAATATTGACCAAAAAAAAAGCAAACAACAAAAATCCCTATCAAACCAAACATATATGAAAGTCGCTTAAAAAAACAAATACATTATTTTTTACTCTATATAAAAAAACATTATGTCTTTGTATGTTATAATAATGAGTGAATATGATGTAAATTGAGAACTTGGATTTATCATTTATATGTCTTGTGATCGGTGTATCTTGGCGCATGTTTTGTAGCTTTGTGTTTAAATTTTTTGAAATACTTTTGGTCCTAGATTTATCTTTTTAGCTTATTACTAAACTTTGAGTCATAATTGAATTCTAATGTATTTTTTTGATTAATTTTATGAATTATTTGCACGATCAATCTTGCTCGCTTTTCAGGACATAACTCGAGTTTTGATTGTCAGAATAAAGCATATGAGTATGCGTTGGAAAGGTTAAAGAAGATCTACAACCCTCATGTTGATTTCAAAACCCATTTCAGATGTCCTATATTGGTTGAGAAAGAGAATTAAGGGACACTAAAGACGATTACAAGTTTTGGGTCGTTTGTTTGGGAATAGAACTAATTTTATTGGAGGGTTTCTTTCTTTTGCAAAATATTTCTTTGTAGGATCAAGTTTGTGCCAGGTGGATTTGGATGTTTGAACAAACCAAACAAGTTCTATGTTAGAGGGGTATTTTAGTTCCTCACTCAAATGCCTTTAGACAAAAATTCAAAGGTTAGAGTATAATTGGAATAAGGAAGTATAAGTTTCTTTGTGTGTTTGGCGTTTTTAGAGAACATGTTATAAACAAAAGACAACATGGTGAGATGGATGTTCTAGATACTAATTCTCTTATGTGCTTGGTTGGATGTGGTGCAATTGAAACTATGAATCATCTATTTATTGGATGTGTGTTTTTTCGAAATTTTTTGGAGCGTTATTTTAAATTGAATAAAAATTTCTTGTGCTAAAAACTAATGATCATATTAAACATTCCATCCAATTTTGAGTCATGTGACCAAAAAATCAACTTGACACTATTCAACCATGCAAGGATAGTGTTATTATAAGTTTCGTTTAATCATTGACTAAAAGCAAACAATCATTCCATCCAATTCTAAGTCATGTGACCAAAAAATCAACTTGACACTATTCAACCATGCAAGGATAGTGTTATTATAAGTTTCATTTAATAATTGATTAAAAGCAAACAATATTGACAACAAAAAAAAAAGCAAACAACAAAAATCCCTTTCAAACCAAACAAATATTCGGTTGTATATGGGTTACCGATGTACCATATGAAAATCGCTTCAAAAACTGTTAAGCTATGTAAAATATAACGTAAGCCATGTAATCACAAAAACAAAAATCGTTATTTCTTTTTTACTCTATGAAAAAATACATTATTTTTTCCTCTATAAAAAAATCATTTTATGTCTTTGTATGTTATAATACTGAGTGAATATGCTGTAAATTGAGAACTTGTTGCAAGCTTTGTACTTTAAAATTTCCAAAGCTTTTCGGTCGCAGTTTTATATTTTTAGCTTATTTCTAAACTTCTAGTCACATTTGAATTATAATGTTTTTTTTTATTAATTTTATCAATTATTTGCGCAATCACCTTTGCTTGCTTTTCAGGCCATAACTTGAGTTTTGATTGTCGGAATAAAGTATATGAGTATTTGTTGGAAAGCTAAGAAGAAGGTGGTTGTACGATTTGATGTGAAGTTGCTATGGAAACAATTGAAGCCATTTTCAACTTTGTTATTCATTATTCTACTTTAATACTCGAATCCAAAACCCATATAATAACCAACAAATCCACCAAAAAAAAAATAAGAAGTTGAACTAGCAGCATATTTGTCACATCGATCATACATCATTCTTCTTCATTATGAGGAAACTCGTTCAAGTCAATCCTAGACCTTTGCCTTCATCAGACTCGGATGCAGCATCATCAGAGGAGTCATCTATCTCTATTGCTTGGCTTTCATCATCATCTAGTAACAAAAGAAAAACATTCAAAATTATAATTATAATTGCTTCATTGTAAAATCATTAGTTTGAAGAAAAAGCAAATCGTCAAATTAAAAACCGATAAGTTAAAAAAAAATTAAAGATATATCTAGGACTAGATGCCTACATGAATTAGATCTCATAAAATTAAGCAACACTCAAAGTGAACATATATATGTTGGTGTGTATGGTGCAATCCTTTATGAATGTTCTATACACAAGTACTTTGAAATCAAAACAATTAAATGAAGAAAAAAAATTACATAACATTAAATAATTGAATCTAGGACATGATATATAGCCAATAAAACCCTAGGTCATTGGTGTGTTGACCTAAAAATTATAGTGTGAAAAAAAAAGACATGATAATAAATAGTTTTGAGATAGGAAATTAAGTTTTAGTTTTACCCTCATATTGATTAGGTTGAGGTGGGATGGCTATTGATGTGGAAGGAAGTGGAGAAAAACCAGGAGGTGCTGAAAACCCATTAGGATGACAACAAATATAGTGTTCTCGATAATGCTTCATCAAAGCAGCCAAAGTGGGAAACACATGTTTGCATCTATGACAATGTGGAGATACGTCCTTCACTTCACGAATATTACTCTTCCTCCCCTGAAGGGTAATTGGGTTGCTTTCTTTGGGGGATTCATCATCAGAGGGAGGGTCTTGAGGGGACTTGTTAGTGATGGGGGCTGAATTCTTGGAAGGGTTAGGGTTCTGCATGTTGAAAATGAAAACAAATATGAAGAAAAAGACAATGGAAGATTGTGTTTGGGTTTGTGTTAGTGTTATGTGTGTGTTTTAGTGGTCTATTTATGATGGTTGATGATGTTATACGATGATTAATGTAATACGATTTTGTCTTTGATTTTTAGGTAAAAAAAGATGGCAGGATCGGTATCATGTATTTTAGTAAAGTTTTTTTTTAGAATAAATGTATTTTAGTGAAGTTTTTTATTTATTTTATGATTTTGTTAAAATATTTTTTAAAAGTTAAAATGATATTCAATGTACGAGAAATGTTAACAACACATATTCTAACACACACTTTTCAACGCACTCTCTTTGATTGGTTAAAATTCACATAAGACCCGCCAAATTGATATGGGGCCCACATGATTTGGTGGAACCCATGTCCTCTCAATGTACATATCGTTTGGCATTAGATTTGTTAGGACAAATCGTAAATACCGTGGGATTTATTACCAACTGGATAAAGATTCAAAGTAATACAATCTTATCGTATTTGATAAGTAGATATTTCTACAATCTTAAAAATCAAATTAATTTATATCACATTGTTCATACCATTGTATTATTCCGTAAAAATAAATACATTGTATTATTTAATATCACATTGTTCATAATACATTGTATTATTGATAAATTTAAGCTGGATATGCGTCATAATTTTCAACGGTGACCTGTGAAATTTTAAAAAGTTACCAAAATTAAGGTTTCTTTACTTTGTGAAAAATAATTTCTAGTTTCATTTTATAAAATTTGTATTAGTTTTAAAGGGTAGTTTAAATATGAATCTGGTCCAGATTGTACATATGTACTCTTGTTAGTAAATTTAAATAAAATAGTATTTTTGTTCACTAATTTCTTAATGTTATAAAATTTATTTTTATTCTCGCAAAAAAAATTATTTTTTATCAAAATTGATAAAGATATATCTTGGACCATTTTCTAAAGGTCCACATCGGACAAACTTGTTAATAAGGAGAAAATTGACTTTTAAAATGAGTCGTTGTGAAGAGAACGAATAAAATGTTAGTTAGGAATGATGGATTTTGAGAAACAATTACTCCCTCCGTTCCTTTTTAAATGTCGTTATAGAATATTAACACAAAAATAGCGAAATGTATTTTTGCACATTTTCATTCTATTATACCCTCATTTTAATCCACCAATATATTTCTATTTTTTAGCACACATTTTCTCTTTCCAATAAATTTAATATGTTATATTTCTTTCGTAACAAACATTTGTTAGTTACTATCTTTTTCTCCAACAAATTTTGTTTTGCACACTCTCTCTCTCTCTCATAACAAACAATTGTCAATTTTCTAAATATTGTTCTTCTATCTTATCAAACAAGTCTTCAATTTTTTCTCCCTCTTCACCTCCCGTCAGTCGTTCCAATGAGTCTTCCACCCTTTCTTTCTTTTGAACATTCATGGAGTCTTTTATTTTATTTTTCTCTCGGATCAGTTCTCATATTTTGCACTTGAAATTTTTAAGAATTACTACTCATCTTATTTATAGAATTTTAACTATTCATGGAACCATTATTATAGGTAACAACATTTTGTTTAAATTTTAAGATAACAAGAAACAAACTTTGTTTAAAAAAAAACTTTAGGTTTCAAAATATTTAGTTTTCTTAAAAAAGATAAGTGTAATTGACAAAGGGTATAATTGACAAATCATACCCTTAAAATACAAAAATGACAGTTAAATAGGAACGAAAAATCCGTACTAGAACGACACTTGAAAAGGAACGGAGGGAGTAAAATAACTCTTTAAAAAATTTCCTTATTTTTATGGAAATACAAGACAGTTGTTCATTTCAAGGGTTTACATACTTTCTCCTTGTTAACAAGTAAAACAAGATCAAACCTTGAAAATGCAACATTGTTTTTTTGAAGAAGTCAAACTAACCCACCAAAATTGACACTAAAAAGAATCGAATTTGAGACCTTGAGAGAGGAGCACACTACAAGATCAACTCTCAATCCAACACCATCATATCAACCCAAGTAGGTTGGAATTCAATCTTGTTAAATTTCTTGAGGTATAGTTTTGCCATCCATTATGATCTTACCCGACTTAAAACATTAAATGTTACGGTTGCGTGCAAAGGATCCAGGTTCACACTAAAACAAAAAAAAATTAAAAAATTAAAATATTTGTGAACGCATTATCCCATATAAGGAGACATATTTTAATTATCGAGAAATTCTTGCATGGTCTTGCCCTTAACACATCATCCTTGAGCCCATCCAATCAAATAATTTCTATTAATAAATTAATAAAATAAAATAAATTAAATAGGTTTTATGGGGAAAATACAGCACATCTGTTAAAATTAGAAGGCAATTTTCTTCCCTCGCATTCCATAGTGC
>Ga0315913_1008824_pt1 | contig 11898 bp, 2 predicted proteins | sample MpolsnodulesMG_FD_207736 | JGI IMG/M metagenome (GOLD analysis project Ga0315913, IMG submission 207736) | Medicago polymorpha root nodule microbial communities from Los Angeles, California, United States - small nodules | ecosystem: Host-associated > Plants > Roots > Nodule | place: USA... | reverse complement strand
AGAAAATGTTTTTCAACAACATGAAAAAAGAAAAAAAAAAAAAAAGGAAATAGCAGTCACACTAGATATGGAAAAAGGAATTATTTAGAACGTAACATACCCCTCTCTCCACTATTTCCATAAAATTAATAGTGGAGATTTGAGAATTTTTTTGGTGCAATTTGAAATTTTTTATTCAAAAAAATTAATTAATTTTTTATTTTTTATTTTTAAAATACTAGTAGTTAAGAAAATCACGAAACTTGAACGGAAAATCCCACCTTTTGTTTCTTCTAAGAATCAGTAGCTATGTTCCTATGTGGAGATTTCTACGTAAACTTTGTTGCACATGAAACTTGAATAGCCATTACCCAATAATGCATCATATCCATCCAAATATTTTAATACTCCAAAGTTTCATGTGCAACAATCAAAATTACATTTGTTTTGTCGTTGTTTAAGTTATTTTTAGATTTTTATTTGGCCTTTTGAGTTTGTTTTGTTTCATTTTGATCAAAAGCAAGTAGCGGTCGTAAAGGAAAAAGCGACATAGATCTTCTTAGAATTTATGGTTGGATCTAATGCAATCCAATAAAACCGGTTTGTATTTATTTATTGAGAGGAACATGCTTATAATATTTCATTAGATATCAAATCAGTAATACATGATGGTGCATCAATAAAGATATGGGAGCCAGCTAGAGATGTGCTTATTCGGACTAAAACATGAGTGATCTCATTAGCTTGCTTTCGAGTAAACTCGATCTGGGAGTTTTCAAAAAATAAATTACAAGAGTGGGTACAAGCCCCATAATGGCCCCAAATTCTCTGCTACCTCTATAAAAGTATTCAACAACTTTCTTCGAATCAACCTCGAAGTCAGCATTTGCTAATTGTAGTTCATGGGTCCATATAACATGATATAGTTAACGTGCCTCCCTTATATCCATTGAGAACGCCAGAGCAAGCCATAAAGTTTTTGCAAGCATGTAAGTAACGACATCATCACAAATACACATATCATTCCCCATTCCATTACGAAATGCAAGAAAGACGTGTCAATGTTGCATTTCTACCTCCTAGGTGTCGGACACTTATACCTTTGCATTGTGGGTGGCATATTATGTTATTACCCTTCGTTACTTGCACCTGAACTGTTAATGTTGACAGAGCTAGCATCGCGACCTCCTTGCTTCTGATTCACCAATCTCTTGTCATTGAGCATATGCTTTGCTCGCTCCAAGATAATTGGCTACTAGCCTTGTTCGTGAAGATTTCTCTAACTTATAAATATATGTTCAACCAGGCCATCTTTCATCTAACGTGGGACTCTTAACAGCGTCGTTGACTCAAACTAACATACTAATAGCCAAATATATTAAATAAAATTTAGGGGAAAAAAACATGGGAGGTAAGAAAGAAAACCATAATGGTCGGTAACAATAAATTTATTGTCGTAAAAATAAATTGTTCTGAATCATTTGTAATATCTTATATTAACTTAATAATTACTTATTCATGATACCATCAATTAACTTAAGAAGAATGCTGATGAACACCCTTAAAAGTCTAAAAAAATAGATATGAAAATCGGACTACTTATTAAATTGAAAAAAAGTAACCATTTATATTTTTAAAATAAATTTTGAAGGTGAGAAAAACACAAGAAGGGGGGGTTGAATTGTGTTTTCTTTTTCTTCGTTTTCTCCTACTGAAGTGATAATCAGAATCTAAATGCAGCGGATAAAACAGAGAGAGAGAGAGAGAGAGAGAGAGAGAGAGAGAGAGAAGAAAGACACAAAGCAATTATACAGGTTCCTTCCACAAACCGGAAGTAGTCATGTCCCCCTTGCACTTCCAAGGAGAGTTCACTAGAAATGTAATATCTGATTACAATTGCTCACTGCTACAACTAGCAAGAGACTTCAAATTACTCAAGCACAACTGCAAGAGATTTTCTATGCTCCTGAACTAAATCAAGAGACTTCCTAAGCTCAAGCACACAAGCAAGAGACTTCTATTCAAACAGAATTACAAAGAAATTTGTTTGAGGTTGAACACTTGATATACAATCAGTGGTGTTCACAATGCAAATCAGATACAGACTCTTAAGACTTTAGAATTTCTAAGATATGAACTTTGATAAGAAATTCTAAGTGAACTTTTGATGCAGAACAATTTCAATAGAGGTTTGACACTTGTAAACTGTTGTTCTTGAGTCTTTTCTTATGTGTGTATCCAAACAGCATGTCTTCACTCCTTTATATAGAGGTGAGAAAGATACGTTGGAAATTGCCAGCACATCAAAAAGAGTCATTTGAAGCTTGATCGAATCACCAATGAACTTTTTCCTAATTTGGTTATTGTCCTATAAAGGATCAATTTCAAATCCATTCCAAGTCTAGAGGAACACTGGTGCAGGCATAGCTGTTTTTCTTGTCCTGTTGCAGACATAAATCAGAGTAGTGGAGAAAGTGGTTGTACACTTTGTATAATTGTCCTTTGTCAACTCTCTCCAACGAAAAAGCATCCAATGCCTTCAAATCCATTTGAATTAGCCGTTGCTTAGTTCTTTCAGTCTTCTGCAATGCCAGACGAGATTAAATCATTTGAACAACCTTTGAAGCTTTAATTCTCTCAGCTTCTGATGATATTCAGCTCCTGATGATCTTCAGATCTTCTGATGAAAACTGCTTCTGGTGATCTTGCTTCTGATGAGGTGCTTCTGATGACGTCAGCACTTCAGGAGCACTTTGTCTTCAGAACCTCTTTTCTTCAGATGCTTCAAGCTTCCTTGTTGTTGATTTCATTGCTCTCATTTGTTCTTCTAGAACCTATGCTCTAAAAAGACACTCTATTTTTGTTTATGGTCTTGCATACTTGAACAAATATTAGCATATCCAATTGACAATTTCTAATACCTTGTTATCATCAAAACTCAAAGGGTAATGTTAAACACATTTTGTTCCAACAAATTTTTCAAGTGTAAAATCCTTAACCATTGTCCTACGACACTTGTTAGCAAGACCCTTAACTTGATAATTATTTGGAGATACATTTTAAATTATTTCATGAATCAAAATTATACGTAATAGGTCAAATTTAGTAATATATATTACAAATACAAACCGGTACTAATTTTATTCACGGATTTTATTAGCATTTAATATGCTACGTCATCGACTAAGTCACAATTATATTTATGAAGAAAAGAAAATATATTTTCATGACAATAACTCTCATATAGAAAGAAGAAGAAAAACTTCAAGGTTCAATTGTCACAACCAGAAAATCTGTGACTACTGACGTATATAGAAGACCAAGATAAAGAAGAAGAAAAAATGTTAAAAAGACAACTAGTTGATGTGATTGATGTTTCAAGTCAATGTTAGGGTTGGTTGACAATGCAAGAAAGTTAATTCTAATGGACAACATGCATAACCACATGACTCATAATAGTAGGAACCGGTCCAAAGTCGCTCAAAATTTGATGAAAAAAAACTGCTTAGACTATGTGCATGTTTAAGTTTTCCCCAACGTCAAAGTCAACACGGGGATGTGGATGAGGGTATTGATATTGCTAGTAAAAGCAATATTATTTTTAATTTGTTGTGAAATTAACCAAAACTATAGCAAGATATAGTAAAATATAGAAGAATGGAAACATGGGAGAAATAGATAATAAGAAGAGAGGTCTACATTGTTCATTTCAAAGTTTACTTTACAATGCTACATAAGTCTATTTATACAACACAAATCTTGTACCCCACAATAATCAATAATACAATATTGGGTTAAATCATAATAGTCAATCGCGGATAGAGGCGCGTAGCGGCCGACCCCAAAAATGAGATAGTAGGATAGCGGATAGTGCTATAACTGCTATTTTATAAGCTATAAGTATTAACATTTTGTAAGCTATGAGTAAAAAAACAGTGGAGCGAGATTGAAGAAATGAGTAAATTTTTTGACATTAAAGCTGGGAATAAATTCAAATCTGAAAGGAACATCGAAATCTAAAAGGAAAATAAAGAAAAGAACCACAATGAAGAGGAAGGGAATCTTTTCTTTTTTTTATGAGGAAGGAAATCATAATACAAAAATGAACCAATAAACAATCAATAAAACATAGACTTCAATAAAACAACAAAAAAAAAACGAGGAAGATGAGAAGAAAACAAACAGAGGATGAAGAAAACAGCGCACAAAGGTGGGAGAAGAGACAAAATGCTGTAATGTTTTTAGGGTTTAAAGGAAATCTAAAAAATACCCTCAATTTTCTTTTAAAATCACAACCATTTTTGTAATTTTCCCATTAAAATGAAAGGTGGTTTTGGATTTCGCAACCAAATCCGCACCGCACAACTATGTCATTGTAGCAGCTGAAGCGACCATTATTTAAAACTGTAACGCTACAACGTTAAGCGTAGCTGTTTGTCACTGCTAAGCTACGTGCGGCCGCTATCGGTCGCTATTGATTACTATGGGTATAATATTTTTTACTCCATATAAATATTCAAACTTTTGTATATGTGGCTACTGGCTACTACTATTTTACATGTTTGTATGTCCCCAATAATTAATTCTCGTTGGCCACACCCTATAGGGATCATAAAATCAATTACGGTAAGTCCCGTTTGAAGAGACTCATGACATCATGAAAAATGGATACAAATTTTTGAAATTTAGGACTCCTACTAAGTATTGAAGAAGCAGAAAGAAGTTTGGAAGAAGAAATGATCAACCTTATCTTATGGTCGAGACCGGTAAAAATGAAGCTCTTTAAAGTAAATCCAGAACGAGTCCTCTCTTGCAGGAGGGATGGGCGAGAAAGGGGGGAAGTCCAATTGCTTAAAAAACATTAAACTAATTCTTGTAAAAATAATTTAGGAGGTAATAATTTGGCGCTTAAAAATTGATATTGAATTCATGTTTTATTAAAATAATTTTTTTTGGAGGGATTCTTATAAAACATTAAACATTCATGCAAAAACTTATTCAAAAATATGAGGGGTACACATGATCAGACTTAAAAGCAAGGACCGACAGGGCGGATGAAATTTTTTTGTAAGACTAAAAGTCGAAGAAATTTAGGAGTACTAAAATAAAAATTTAGAATATTTATAGGAATAAAAACATATTTAACCACAATATTCACATAAATTGGTGTATTCTAATATTCCTATACTATGCAAACATAAACATATAGTAATATTATTCTTACAACCCGTAATTTTAAACATAAGAGTGTATATTTTTAAAACAAATAGAACGTCACAGTCTTTCTCAATTAGAACTTACTAAACAAACATTGTCTTTTCTTTAGGAACATCATTTTTTAGAATTAAATAAATCAAAGTAAAGCGTACCACAAAAAATTGGTATCTTTATCTTTATATATATAAATGATAGACAATGTTGCAAGTAGTCTGATTAACCCTAATCCCGCTTTTTTTGATTAGCTTAAAAAATCTAAATGAAAAAAAGCTTTTGCAAAGATTCAAACTTGAGATTTAATGGTTACTTCTCAACATTTTAACAACTAAGCCACTGACAATTTTCTTGATTTAATTTTGTTTCCATTAACTGATATAAAATATCAAACGCCCATTTAAAAAAAACCATTAAATCCATTTTCTCGTTTCCCACTATCACACTATCCATAACCCACCAACCACCTATTAATTTCTACCCAAACAGTTATTATTATCAACATCATAACTTCCCACTAAACCCCGCCCACTAACCTTAATGCATGACTAAACTTTTTGACAAATTGTCTACATTATTAATCATTATTTCAAGATAGTCACTTATAACATTTCTATAAGCAATATATATGTCTAATTTCAAATTAGGGAATATATATATATATATATATATATATATCTGTGTGCGCGCGCGCGCGCGTGTGTGTGCGATTTCATTTTTATTATTATTATTTTTTTATGAAATATATACATCATGTAGTCAATTAATGAATCGATTTAGTTTTTTAAAACAATATTGTATTCCATTAAAGGTTTCTAATAATATAGTCAATTTTTTTGGTAGTGATAATATAGTCAATTTGATAAATATACATGAAACTCTAAAAAAAACCCGTGCATCCCACGGGTTAGAGTCTAGATTTTAGAAATATACGACATCTGTCACATAACAATAAGTTACAATCGAAATACCCGATGGGCAAAAATGTAGGTTTATAAAGCGATTACAAAATGGCATAACAACTTAAATGAAAGATACACCTAGGATACAAACTATCCATACATGATACTTGTATCATGAAGCGCTCCCGATAGTCACCTATGCAGAGGGTGCTAGTCCAAGAAAACACAATTGAAATCTAACCAGAAGCAAAACAAGATCCATCCAAGTCCTAAAATATGACAACTCCGAAATGGGACCAACACAAAACAACTAATAACGTCCTCTTAAGTATAGGCTACCAACCCGCAGTTGAATTAACAATTGATCATCGAATACCAATCCACAAGAGTTAGTAGATCCACAACTCCCAATTCTAAGATCCGCATATGACAAAGATGCTTCATCCTCGCCCAAGTACTCATGTGGTTCTAAAAAAATCAACTATTTGGTTTGTGAAAATGACTCCCAAGTATAAATTGAGTTGATGTGTATAAAATAATCTTTATACTCTGAAAGAGTTTGCCCTCTGAGAATATAAACATTGAGTGACACTTTGAAAAAACAATGCAAGGTTTTATTTTGTCAATCCTCTAAGTGAAGGAGTCTTATGAGAGATAATAAGATCAATGATTTGAATACAATGATCCTCTAAAGGTGTTCCATTAAAAGAAAAATAATACTGATCTTCTGATCAACACTGAATCCAGAATCAACGCCTTTGTTCTTCAAGCAAGGAAAATATTAATCTTCTGATAGCTCACCACGTCTATAACAAATCATAAAGCTTTGATGACTTTATCTTCTACAAGATTCATCAAGTGGAGATCAAGTCTTGAAGCCCATAAGATCTATCCTCTACTCAACAAGTCTCTAAGACTTTGGGTAGTCGAAGTACTTACCTCTGGAAGCATATCGTCTAACGAATAATGTCATCCTCTCCACCTATCACCCAGGAAGTCCAACCCAATCATACGAAGACAACGAGAAAATAGTACAACAAATCCTATAATACAACGCCATGTGTTTACGACTGTGACACTTAGTACAATATATCAAACGACTCTATGTATGATCGTTTATCATGTTCTCCAACGTATTTATTTCCAACGGTTTTATTCTCTCTTTGGTATAAAAGGGAAACTATTCAAATCGTTTGGATTGTCTTGTCTTCAAAGTTCTTTCTTGGCGAATCCCAAAAAAAAAAAAAATTAAAGAAAAATATAGAGTAATCAAGAAAAAGCCAAGAACATGATAGTGAAAAATCACTGTAAAACCTCTCAAAGGGAGAGCAATTAAATCATGTTGTAAATCAACCAAGTAGTCGTATAACACTTGAATTGATATAGAATTTTATTGTAACATTATCTCCTAGAGAGTGTTCATCCTATCAACGTCATTGTATCAATTAAATACAAACTCATCACTTATGTACAATTCTCAATAATGGAAACAACCCTTATTTAGCAAGGTATTGTAAAGAGACTTATGCTCATGTTATATGAGAAGAGAAAGCAGACTTTATCTAAGTCGTGATCTTTGGTGGAAACTCATCATGTTTGTTGAAGCAGAAAAGTTAGGTGGCAAAGGACTTTGAAAACAATGATGCTTTATAGGATTTCAGAGTAAATCCTATCATAGTAGATATAATTTAAAGATTGTAATAATTTGATTATAATGGATTAAGTCCTTCTAGAGTAGAAGGCAAAATCACTCTGATAGGAGTGAACTGGACTAGGTATCAGATTAAATAATGAACAAGTATAAACATATTGTGTCATTCTCTCTCTATCCGTATACGTGTGTACCTTTCTTCTCTTTATGTTCTGGTTGTCTTATTTAGATCAAATTATTTATGGTTTACCATCACCTTCTGTTGCATGTTAAATGAAGTTAAATGCTTGAATAAAAAAACTTACCTTAGTCTAAAAAACTTCTTAAAAGAAAAAATACAAAAAGGCTTAAGTGTTAATAATTGTAAATAAAAAAAGTGTCTTATTTCTTGTGTTTCCCCACCTTCAGTTGGTATCAGAGTCTTATTTCTTGATTGAACACTTAACTATGTGGGAGTCAAGATCATTTTTAATACGGGAAATCCAAGTCAAGTGGTTTAAGGTTTTTTGAATTTTTTTTCTCAATCCCAGTTTCTTAAGTTGTGGGAAAAACAAATTAGTTAACAAATCAGTATTGCATTCTGCAAATAGAAAAGTTGCTATGGAATTAATCTATTTCTATGTGACAATCAAATCTATTAACAATAATCATTATTTCTTTTCTAAAAAGATTTTAGTTTTGTTCTAATATTTTTTCAATGATAGTTTAAGTACTTTTCAAAACCTCATTATTGAGCTACTATGAAATACTTAAGAAGAACAAAAATGAAAACAATGTTAAGTTCTGCTCCTATAATCTAGTGAAATATTCAAATTCAGTTTTGGATGTTACAGTACTAACTTATATAGTGTAAGAGCGTATTTTAGCATATGATTATTTAAATATGGCTAGAAACTGATTCTATTTTCAATGACCTGTATTTTTTAGTTGGCTCTTTTATGTTGTGCTAAAAACTTCTGCATGTAGTCCTGACACCCTCTAATGAAATTTTTTAAGTGGTTAACCTTTCAAGGAGAAGATATGTTAAGAGTGAAACTAAATGTTCATTTTATGACGCGACTAAGTTTTGAAATACATTAGAAAGGTTGAAAAATTGATCATGTTCACCATGATTCAACTAATTTTCAAAATATTGACGAATAATTTATTATATTGACAATAATGATAATATATGTTGATAATAATGATAATGATTTATTATATTGGTTTGACTAATAATTTAATTAATAACTTAATCAACAAGTTTGACGTTTGTCGTTGGCTCACAGAGCGTGACACCTGTAAATCATGGAGTGTCAGGTACGTTTCTTTACTCATGAAAAGGTAATCTCGAAACTTCTCACGTGAATTTACATTTCCAATGTGAAGCCACGTGACTTGAATTGGAATTTGGGTTGTGCTTTGTCGTTACGTCATTTGGTTTGGAGTTACGGCTTTGGTGTGAAGCCGCGTGGATCAGATACGAATCAGGGTTATACTTTGTAGCCATGTCACTTGGTTTGGATTACGATTCTACTGTGAAGTCATGTCACTTGCATTGAAATTACGGTTCTACCTTGAAGCCACGTCGCTTTGATTGAAATTACAATTCTGCCCTAAAATTATGCCACTTTGATTGGAATTATAGTTCTGCTCTGAAGCCACATCACTTTGATTGAAATTTACGTTTTTGCTCTGAAGCCTTATCACTTGGATAAGAATTGTTGTCATGCTCTAAAGCCACATTTTTTGAATTGAAATTATGATTTTGCTATGAAGTCATGTCACTTTGGTTAAATTACAGTTCTGCTTTGAAACCACATCAATTGGATACTTAAATTAAAATTTCGATATACTATAAAGTCACATCACTTAAATTGGAATTATGATTATGCTTTGAAACCAAATCAGTTTTATTTGACTATGCCTCTTCCTCACCCAGGTACTTATGTGGGTCTGTCTCATCACTAGAGATATCAAGTACAAAAGCGTATTAGGCTCGAGAGCCTCACACAGTCACTAACCGCAGTTAGATCTTCAGGACTATCATCCATCCAATTAAAATGTGTGCAGATGCTTGAATCCATCCCATAAAAATTCTCCAATAGTGTGTTCATGAAATTCAGCTAACATTTGTAAACACTAATTTGGTTTAGCTATAATACTTCACAACTGATGTTTTAATGATAACAAAACAAAGGAAAAATTTGTCTACTAATGATGTGTGCAAGTGTGGAGGATAAAATAAAACGAGTGTCAACAACCATCTATTAATAGTTGTTGAACACAAGATTGATAAAATATCAAGGAAGCACAATTGATAGAAGAAAATCAACTCTTTGGTTTGTGAAAATGGCTCCCAAGTATAAATTGAGTTGATTGTATTAAACAAAGTTAAGCAGCGAAACCTCTATCATGTACTTGATGTGTAGAAAATATTCTTTATACTCTGAAAGAGTTTACTCTCTGAGAATATAAACATTGAGTGACACATTGAAGAAACATTGCAAGGTTTTATTTTGTCAATCCTTTGAGTGAAGGAGTCTTATGAATGGTTCATAGAAAAGAAATATGAGACCAGGGGTGGCAAATCGGGCACAACCCGCGCGGGCTGGCCCGTTTAACCCGCTATTTTTGGCGGGTTGAATCGAGGTTTTGAACTCGCTTTCTATAGTTGGTTCGTCCCGCTTAACTCGTTGAAAAAAGGGGCGGGCACGCGACAGAGCGGGCGACCCACTCAACTCATTTTCCTTTTTTTAGACTTATTTTATCCTTTGGATTTATTTTGGTTGATGGATTTATTTTAGGATTTGTTTTATGTCGGTCGATTATTCTTATTTTGCTATTAATTATGATGTTGAGTTTAACAATTTTGTTAATTATCTTGTTTTAACCACAAATTTATTCGATGCCTATTCTTTTACTTTTTTTTATGATAAAAGCAACATAGTTTTTTTGTAACTATTAAGTTGTAAAAAAAAAGCGTTAAAATAAGTTGTTTTTTCTTTCTAAAAACAAAGTTTTTTGTTTAGCGGGCCGGCCCGCCAACTAGTTTGCCACCATTAAACGGGGAAGAGTTAAATTTTGGACTCGATCACCTAATTTGACTTGGTTCGTCTCGTCTCGTTTTAAGCGGGCTTAGACGGGGCAGACCTAAATGGGGCGAGGGCTACATCACAAGATTCTCTAACAAATCAGCGCGTCTTGTGTAACTAGACATCTGAAGGACATAAATAGAAAGAATTTCAAATTACAAGGATAAACACTGTATTTTGTTTTATAGATGGGCTATTTCCAGAGGAGTGAATATTAACGGAAGATAGAAAACCTACTACATGTTTTTCTTATTATTTCTTTCTACAAAATAATATTTTAGAGTTCCAAAAAAAAATTCTTCAATTTTTTTTTTACTTTTCCAGTAATATTTAGGGTAATTGTTGAAATAAACCTTGTAATATACATAAAAAATTAAAATTGCCACATCATAAAAAAAATCCACATGACAGCAGCTACATCACAAGATTCTCTAACACGTCAGCGCATGTTGTGTAACTAGACAACTGAAGTAAACATAAATAGGAAGAATCTCAAATTACAGGATACAAAGTATATATTTTATAGATGGTGATGACATGCTGTCATTACGTATTTTTTAGGACTTATTTTGACATTTTGATAGAGTTCTGAGGTAATATGAGGTAACCAGGGGTGTGAAAAGCATAAATTCTGGAAGTGCTGGAAATAGGCAATCGTGGCGCGATTTTATGTGGCGTGGCACGATTTTGCATAATCGTGGCACGATTTAATGAGGCGCGGCGCGATTTTGGGTGCAGAAAATATTTCCTATTTAAGTTGAAGTCAGTGCCAGAAACAAGGGTTAAGATTTTGGAGAGTAAAAGTGCGATTTTTTGACCTTAAGACTCCTGGAAGGGCGATTTCATCATCCTTTACTCAGTTCATGTATGTTTTAATTATTTCATTGATTATGCTACTTGTAAACTCGATTATGAGTAGCTAAATCTCTTAGAGATTAGGTCTGAGATGATTCCTTGTAACCCTAATTGAACCATGTTGCTGTGAAACTCTATTTATTGTGAATGACAATCTAGTTTTTATTCAATTCAATTGTTCTTAATGCTTTTTATATCCTGATCAAATATAAACATGATTTAGTGA
>Ga0315913_1008818_pt1 | contig 11904 bp, 7 predicted proteins | sample MpolsnodulesMG_FD_207736 | JGI IMG/M metagenome (GOLD analysis project Ga0315913, IMG submission 207736) | Medicago polymorpha root nodule microbial communities from Los Angeles, California, United States - small nodules | ecosystem: Host-associated > Plants > Roots > Nodule | place: USA... | reverse complement strand
TATTTCGTACAATTTTAATTTCAATGCTGGTAGACCTATTATTTTATGTGTGCTATTACTTTAATTTGCATTGTTAACTTCTTTTTCTAAACCAATTAAATTAAAATAACATTTTAAAAACGTTTTTAAATAATTTTTATTATTAAAACAATTTTTAAAAAAAGAAATAAAAAAAACAATTTAAAAACGTTTATTTTAAATATTTTAATAATTAAATTTAATTAATTTTCGAAAATAAAATTTAAATTCTTTTTTAAAATTATTTTAATTATTAAATTTTAATATTTTTATTTTTTTAACGAATAAAAAACGTTTTTTTAAAAAATAAACAAACACATTTTGCCAGGGGTTAACCCCTCGCAAAGTCCCTGACATGTTTTGAAAAAGACTGATGTGATGCTGACATAGTCTGCAAAAGCCTGCAAAAGTCTGTATTTATGCAGACACAATTTGCCAGGGGTTGAGACAGGGCATGTGCCAGGAGTGCATTTGCCAGGAGCTAAAGCCCTGGCAGTGTCATTTGCGATGAACGGATTTGCTGGGTATTCTGCTCCTGGCAAAACTCATGGCAAACGTCCATTTGCCAAGGATTTCTGCATTTTGCCAGGGCTTCTGCCCCTGGTAAAATGCAACATTTCTTGTAGTGTTTTAAAATACCTCTCTGCCGAATTTTTTACTGAAAATTCAGAGACTGATCAGGGTTAAACGACATGTGTCAGTGGTATCTTCGGTCAAAAATTAGGGTATGACACCTGATACACCTTGTGCTAGGAAGAACATTTTGTTTTGATAATATATTTCATTTTGGTCTCCTAAAAAAAGTTATGAAGAACAACAAAAATGAAAATATCGATTTAAGCGCATGCGTATCTCTGATCACTGTCCTTTCTTTAAATGTTGATGCTCTTCTAAACTTTCCACAATTTCTAAAAGAGACTTTAAACTTAAGAAACCAAAATAAATCAACTGCACCCTATATATAAATTCGTCCATCAAGAAGAAATTAACCGTTTAAACAAAGGTTGCTGGTCTTCCTTTCTACAATAAACAATACATTAAACTTTTGAGTGGGAATAAATTGTTTCTTTGTTCCTTTTTCTTTTTCCTTTCTAGCTAGCTATTATACGGACAAAATTAAGGTTAAACTTTTAAGTATCCCAATATTATCACTAACTTCACAGCAGGCTATTCAATTTTTTCAATTACTGATCTCGTGGTTATTATAACTAATATGTTCATTTCCATCTCGAAAGACTCCGATTCCATGTGATAAACTCTACGGCCGGACCATCAATCAATATTCAAATGCAACTATGTCTATATGTCTGTCAAAAATAAAATAATGCGACTATTAGTCTTTGTTTATATTTTTTTACTAATGGCATGTTTGTTTCTACGTTGGTAAGAGAGTAGACGTGCGTCCTAAATACTAGCTTCACAATATCACGCTGAATTTTGCCTAGGGATGCAAAAATCATGCCTCCACTGCACATCCAAACAGAGGTTAAGTCTTTTGAGTAGGGATAAGTTGCAGTTCTTTCTCTCGACACTTGTTAAAGATGGTATGACAATATGTTTATAAGTGGGGGCAATCCTCACCTTATAAACCGGTTTTGTAGAGTTGTGTTAGGTCTAACCATCATTTCTAAAATTCCTGACGCTTGTTGTATTCATTCCGCCCTTCTTTCACTTCTGTAAGTTAAAATACCTACCTGTTGCTGCCTTGACACAATTATTGACTAGCGATTTCCCAACCATAAAATGAATGAAGAAAAATAAGGATTCATTGCAACTATCATGGCTAATCAATGATCCTCCTCCACTTCCTTCTCCTACGATGTGTTCATAAGCTTTCGAGGTCAGGATACTAGTACCGGTTTTGCCAGCAATCTTTGCGCAGCACTGACTGCAGGCAGAATCTGCACCTTCGTTGCAGACGATGAGATTTCCAAAGGGAACGAAATCACATTGGAACTCGTCAAGGTCATCCAAGAGTCGAGGGTTGCCATTATCGTGTTCTCTGAGAACTATGTTTTTTCATCCTTTTGCTTGGATGTACTTACCTATATCGTTGACAACTTTCAGCAGAACAGCAACCTTAAACAATGTAGACTTATTCTTCCGGTTTATGTTGATATTAGTCCTTCTGATGTGCAAAATCAAACTGAACCATATAGTGAAGCATTCGCAAAGCATGAGTATACTTTGAAGGAAGACAAGAATAAATTGTTTAAATGGAGGAACGCTCTATCTCATGTAGCTAACTTGTCCGCGTGGAATTTCAAACACGGGTATGTACCCTTCCTCACTAACATTATTACCCTATGTTTTGAGCGTTAGGGATTGTTGAGCGTTTAAAGTTTTGGTAGTTTGTAATATGTCTAGAGTTGATATTCTTTCGTAGGTTTCGTATTATTTTCTGTAGACTAAACAGACTATTTCACCCTTTGTTTTACAAAAGAACAAAGGTAATCCTATGAAGTATTAGGAAAATGTTTGGGTGTATACACCTTGATAGAGAAAATATAATAGTGAATCATGTGATAGATTGATGACATGATATGAAGAGATCAATAGATATAGAATAAGGTGTTGAATGAGTTTAGAATAACATGATGTGTACAAATATTATTGTTGGAATTATTACTATTATTTTTGTTACATTAGAAGAACATGATGTCATATAGTTTGAATGTTGAATTGTAATAAGATAAGTATGAAGGCGTGCAAATAACTGCATTTGGTTTAACATAAGCTCTCTGGTTTATCAGGGGTAGGTTTGATGAATTCAAGATTATCAACAATATCGTGGAACAGGTCTCAATGAACTTTGATCGTGTTGCTTTACACAATGCAGTAAGAAAAGAAAAACAATAGAAAAATTATAAACCTAAATGCATCTTCTACTTAAACACAATTATTTCAATCTTTTTGAAGTTATAAACCTGATTAAAATAACCAGTTCGTGTTACCATGCAGATGTTGAATGTAGTTCCGGAAGATTCTCAAACTTCTCAGAGTGTTCACTTTCTATATGTAAAGACAGAGACCACATGGAGAGTAGTTGGCCTTATGTCAAGTTTAGCTGGCTTGTTATGTTATACTCTGAGCCCTTCTTTCGACCGATTAATAGGAAGGTGGGAACCTTTCAAGGTCTTTCTCTATATAGTGTTGTCCATAGCCATATTAACCACCATATTGTTTGCAAAGCAGTTATCACTTTCCAAAGGGATTGGTCAACTCAAAAAAACTTGCACAATCTTTGCGGTTGTGATGATCATCTCAGTGTACTCATTCTTCTACGACAGAGCTGTGGATGGAAAACCTGACATATGGAGTGTAGTTTCAAACGCTGCGTTTGCTTTGGTGTCGTTAAGCTTGCACAAACTGTTTAAGTTTAAGTCTGAGATTGGTGTGTTCTCATATTTCTTAGGTTGCTTTACAGTTCAACTGTTAACCATCAACTGGATGTTGATTTTTGTCGCCATAATCTACGGTTGTCTGCTCTCTGTTATTCATTCACAGGGTGTCTCTCATGTTTCTCAAACTGTTCACAAAGTTGTTCAAGTTATGATGTCGATATCACTTAGGGTGTTTCAAGCCGAGACGACATGGAGAGTAGTTGGTTCTATGTCATGTGAATTTGGCACTTTATGTTATGCTCTCAGTCCTTGTTTCGAACCATTAATTAAAATTTGGGAACCTTTCGTGGTTGTCTATCTACTGTTGTTATACGTTGTCTTCTTAACCACCATATGTTTTACAAAGTCGTCACGACATTCAACATGGTATGCTCAACTCATCACTTTCACAAGCTTAATGGTTTTGATGAGCATCTCAATTGCCTCATACTTATACGACCAATATGCGAACGGAAAACCTTACCTACTGAGTGCTCTTTCAAAGGCTTTGTTTGCTTTGATGTCATTAAGCTTGCACAAACTATGTAAGTTTGAGTATGATATGGATATGTTCCCTATGTTCCCAATTGGCTTTACAATGCAAATGTTCACAATCAATTGGATGTTGAATATTGCTGCATTAACCTTCTGTCTTCTGCTCCTTCGTTATGTATGCCTCTTGAGTTTCAAAGCACAGAGGTTTTTATGGAGGGGGTTGACATTTTTTAGTGAAGCAAGTTAGAGATGTGTTGTTGCATTGTAGCGTAGTTTGGTTCATTGATCCATATGTTCATATGGAGTTGTCAATTTATTTCTGGCTCCTAAGGAATTTTTTCAAGTGTTACATACAAAATTCACGACTAAGGGAGCATAGCAGCATTGTGCCTTTGTTTTTCTTTATCTTTCAACTAAACTAGCAACAAACCCGTGCTAAGCAGGAAAATTCATCATTTTGAATTTTCATACCTTGAGTTCTAGGAATTAGATAAAAGAAAAGCAAGAAACGATGAGATTATGGATAGAGGGATTCATAGTGATTCTTAAAAGAGAATCAATGAAGGTGCTCTACATGTGGCAAAACTCTCAATTATTTCCCAGAGATGTTGGAGAAAATTTATCTGAACATTGTTAACAATCTCTGGTGTTATCTCTTCCATCTCTTTAAATCTATTGATAATTCTTTTTTTATTAAATTATAGTTCTATATGATATTGTAGCTTTCTTGCTACTGTTTGTTTTAGGATGACGATCACTTGTACACATTCCTGCTACTTTATGTTCATCAAAAATGTTATTTAGACACCATCAAGCATATTCTATATGATTTTCGATTTGATATCTTTCTCCTTGAAATCCGAACACACTAAAACTGGGTGTATTATATATGGACTAAAGAATCCCCTACAATGCTATAACACTTATTGAATTTGCTTCAAGTATAATGTCTACATGTTGGTTACCTCCACTGCTAGCTACCTATGTTATGGAATCTGAAGAACAGTGAATAACTTGACCTTCGCTTGATACCTCTTGTGGGGAATCGGGATATGACTTAATAATATCTTCACTTCCATTGCCGACATCTGGCTGACCTGCATTACCAATCTCTGGATCAGAACCTGAAGATTCGTCAATAATTTGATCTTTGTCAACCTCTTCTTGGGAATGCGAAGACGAATGTATAACAAAGAGCGGACAACCAAAGATTATAGCAACCGAAATCAACATCCAATTGATGGTCCACAGTTGAACCACTAGGCAACCTAGGAAATAAGCAAATATGCCTATTTCAAATCCAAATCTGATCAGTTTGGACAAGCTTAAGGACATCAAAGCAAATGCAGCATTTGAACCTATACTCAATATTTCAGGTTTCCCATTCAAGGCTTTGTCGTAATAGAATGAGTATACTGAGATGATCATCAAAACCGCAAAGCTCGTGTAAGTTTTTATATGAGCATATCGTGTGGATGGTGAGAACTGCTTTACAAACAACATGGTAGTAAAGATAGCCAAGGAAAACACCCCATACAGAAAGAATTTGAGAGTGTTCCATTTTCCAATTAAACGATTGAAAGAAGGGCTCTGAGCATAACATAATAGGCCAACTACACTTGACACAAGGCCTACTAGTCTCCACATGTTGGCAGTAATTGGTTTCAAAAACAACCATTTCACATCACTCTGTGAAGTCTGCAATGTAACCCGAATTTAGTGATATATGTAATTTAGAAGAGTAATTCAACTAGTTACGAACAAATTGATTCGGAAAACTTGAGTTTGTATTTCAAATGGAACATTTTATTTGTTAGACTTTGTTTACATTTCAGCCAAACTCTATATTACCAAGGCCTTTTCTCAAATACGGGAAGATTAACACCAAAAAATTTGAAAGAAAAAAATCTTTTTTTTTTAAAAAATAATCACTTTTAAGAGTATTTCATCCGTTTGTTACAACTTTTCAAAACAAACTCTTAAATATAAAAGATTGATTAAAATTCTTCGACGCAAATTATTTCTGAAAACCTCTTGCAACTCAAGTAATTTGTATGACAGACAGATTGTCTTATTAAATAAGTGAATGAATCCTGAGCTAGCTACTTCCATTAGCATCTATGATTCTTAAGCATTTAATCTCGAGAGATTTTTTTATTTTTAAAAGAAAAATAAACAATTTTCGATGAATAATCTTGAACATACAAGACCAGGGGAAAAGAACTTACACTTCTTATTAGCAACTCATCCATCATGGGTGACATGAAGTCCATGTTTACTAACTTGCATATGTGAAGTTGCTTTATATCAAAGTTTGATGGCAACTCTTGTGAAGGATATGTCTTCCATTCCAACACTCTTAAACTACTACTTCCCTGTAAATACAACAAACACTGATCAATGACGTGTTGTATATCGCAGTAAGAGATTAACTTTGTAATCTCAAGAAAGAGTTAAAATCTCATATAAGCAAATAATAGTCTTACCATATTTTCCATTAAGACATAAATATGAACAAGTTCTTTAGCCATTTTCTCGATCAAGTCTTGTATTGCAAGAGATTCATCGATTGGAACTTCCATTTGATCTTTCACATTGTAACTATGAAGTGCACAAGGTATATTTTGGACCTCCGTCAATTCATATCCTTTGAAGCAACAAACAATATCAAGAAAAATAGTCTCTTTATCTTTCTCTAATCCATTACTTCTGTCTGTTATCTTTTCTGTATCAACAACATAATGCGAGAGTGTTTTAACCATATGGAATATATGCTTATAAAAAAATCATTTGGACTAAGTTTAAATTTTGTGCTTTTTCCTTACATTTTTATACTATGTTACCAGTCTAGAGGTCTAAAAACTTGAAGAATTGCATTTTACAGAGTCTAAACATATAGATATAAAAAAATAATCTCTTATAATAACTTCATAATTACAGCATTGGCTTGAAATTTTTTGAAGTCCAATGCGATATGTTAGACTTCTTATATAATTTTATAGTTATTAGAATATTAATACATAACTGTTGAGATATAATATGCCCGTTGGGGTATAAAAGTTTGTTACAAGTTAGTCTAGTTAAGTTTGTTAGTTAGTTAGATAGCTTGTTCTACAAGCAAGTGCTATTGTGCCTATAAAAGGCTTTGTATTGTGCAACTTCAAGTCTTAATGAGATTACACAATTCATAGCAATCTCTCTTTCATTTTTCAGTTCTATTTTTGCTATTTCTCATCTTGCTAAAAACTGCTTATTTCAATAAGCACTATTTTGCGCATAAGAAACACAGTTTCTGTTCTAACAATAGTGATGTAAGGCATCTGAATTGATTGATTTGGAGATGGGTAGATTCCGAAAAATAAATATGTTAACAAAACTTGCAATGAAATTTACCTCGGACCATCTTTTAATGGCGTTGAAAAAATGATTTTAAGTTAACAAGTTAATTTTATGCATTTAAAAAAAAAAAAATTAACCAACTATTTTTAAAACTAATATAAATAATAGATTTCAAGAAAAAGACCTGGATAATTATGTGTGGAAGTATTCCATATACTTGGTTCTCTGCCATCAACGTTTGCTCCACCTTCATACTAAAAGTTATTTATTGAATTATCGTCAGAAGTTAAAAACAAAAATATTGAAAATGATTTTTTTATGTATTTTTGTTGCTAATTCGATCAAATATTCTTTCCACAGTAGCATCTTTGAGCACACAATATATTGAAATATTTGGAGTAAGTAGCATCTTTGAGCACACAATATATTGAAATATTTGGAGTAGTACCTGGTAAGCTGATGAAGCTGTTCCAAAACTAAAACCTTGTGGGAAACTACTATGATTGAGGGAGTTACTAATTTGAATTTTGGTTAACAATATTGTAGCATCAATTATAGCCACATAACTAAGAATCACAAAAAATCCAGAGAGAAGAATGACTATAGTTTGCATAATAACCTTATGTGTATGATTAAACCCAAATAGTTAAAGAATAATTAAGATGAAATATTGGAAGCCAAAAGAGTATAAGAAATAAACTTATGACCAAGTAAACGTGATATGATATGATTTAAAAACTAAATTAATAATTAAACGTGATATGATGTATGACTATGTCAAAACTTTTTTCTTTAGCAAATATGTCAAACCTACTTATCACTAAAATAAAAAGTCAAATCTAAATTTCAGTTTTCTTTTTAAAGTTCTTATCAAAATGGATAAAATATATCGCGACAAACTATATAAGGTTAAAAAAGTTTTTCGTCCATAAAAATATACTAACTTATGATTTTAGTCCATAAAAAATAAAACGGGATGTTTTTATCCTCGCCAAATTTTTTGATTTGTTTTTCGTCCTAATGAATATAATTTTGACACATTCTTTACATTTCTTGAACACAATATGGACTTCCAGAGGTTGAACAAAATAAATGGACAAAATATGAACATATTTTAAACATAAAAGAGTCATAAATTTGACATTAACATAAATATAAATTGGTCATTACGAATCAAAAACAAAATAAAACTTTTTGTGAGAATCAAAACATCCAGTATTTAGAAAGAAAAAAAAACCAAAATTGAGATATATTACTTAACTGAAGAAGCCCTTCGAGCACAATTTGTGCCAGAATGGACCAGAAGAAAGCTACAAAGTTGCATTACAAAGTCCAAAAATGACAAGAAAAAACAAGAAGGAATCAAATTAAGTAACAACGTTCAAGCAAAGAGGATTAAGCATCCAATAATGATAATCAAAATTGAATGTAAGATATTTTGATTTCAACCACCAAAAAAATTAGAGCTTAATTTTGTCCCTTAAAGATTGAAAATGATCCTCCTTATGCTTAAAAACGTGAACATTTCTTTCTTTCCAAAGCACGCACATAATAGAAAGACAAATAATATGCAAAGCCAACCGAGTTTGCTTTAAAATGCCACCTAAACCACCAGAGAACTTAAGATGGTCGAAAATACTTCCATGAGTCATCATCACAAAGCCTAACCAAGAATATACCAAGGACCATATACCGTCAAAAAAGTCACATTTGACAAATAAATTTATGGCGTAGGAACATTGATGTGAAAAAATTGAAAGAAAATTGGAAGATTAGAAGACTAAACACTAAGTTATGAGACTTTGAGAACGTGTTATGTGAATTGAAAAAATAGAATGTGGAGGTTCCACGTAAAATAGAACACACAAATTTGTATATTGTGATATTTATTTTTTAGTATCCGATAATGATAAAAAAATAATAATAGTAATTACTTGTTAGATGCATATCTATTCCCATAATTTTAGCACATATTATTTTTAACAAAATTAAGAATTCAAGTGAGTTTCATATATTTCCTCCATTTATATTCAATTAGTTTGTCTCCTCTAATTTTTTAGTTAGTTTCTAATTGATCTTATCCACGGGAGTTATTGAATTGATCAATTTGCTCCCACAACTTTGGTTAAATTCAGTTATGAATCTCTATATAAATAGTGAACTTCACTCTTTTCGATAGACACGCCAAAGAATTCTATTTAGTCATCAAAAACTCTTTCTCTATTCTCCCTTTTTCTGCTCGATGTATTTCAGCCCAACCCCTCACCTTTCTTTTTTGTCCCTTAGAAATTAAGAATGTACTTAAAACCATAATCTCTTTTAAAGTATAACATCCCTTTCGAATGAAGAATGATCTTAAAATCATATTCCTTTCGATAATTTATGGCCCTTCAGGATAAAGAGTAATTTTAAGATCACAATCTCTTTAGAGGAATATTAATGATGTCCCTTCAAAATTAAGAATCTCCTTAAGTGTATTTATATCATTTCGATATTTACTGCCTTTAGAGAAGTCGGACGTTAGAACGGTGATAATGAAGTAGATTAAATAGTCACAAGGAAGGGGGGTTTGAATTGTGACCCTTTAAAAATTATCCTGAAACTTAAAAGTGACTCTCAAGTTGTTTACTTGGAATAGTTAAGTTAGTATTCTAACTTCAGAGCGTTCTGAAGTTCATACGCAAAAACTGCTTCATAAGGTAAATGTGCAAGTGTGTGTTGTGTACACTGTAATTAAAGAGTATAGAGAAGAGAGAAAGAACACGCAGAGATTTATAGTGGTTCACCCAATGTGGGCTAGCCCACTCCTCACAATCTTGTGAGAGTTTCCACTATGATACTTGAGATAACCTCTCAAATCCTGCACCTTACAATCTTTGTTCACCTGAACAATTACAACTCTTTATTCTCAAAGTCTCAGCAGGCTTGCACCTTGTTGCTAAGTTAACCACTTAGACGTTTACAACATTTGCTCAAACTAACACTTTAGTACCCCTAAAGCTAGAAGAGACTTTGTTTACACTTTGTATGGAGTTTGGATGTTTGAAAACAAACAAAGAGGAATGGGAGAAGTTATCTTTAAAAGAGACAACAGAAAGAATTGATTTACACTACAAAGAAGATAAAAAAAGTCTTCAGTGATGATCAATTCAAATTGCAAGAGCTTCAAACACATTTTAAATGTTTTCTTGTATGCTTTGCAACGATGCAAGTAATGTTGAGCCTTTGATCTTTATTTATAGAGTTTTTGGGCTCATATAGCCGTTGTAGGGTTTCCAATGATGTTATGTCATGTGTCCTGGGCCCCACAAGCTTTTACTTGAAATTCTGGGTAAACATTCTGATCAAGGATGAATTTCAGAATTTTGTTGTGTTCTTGATGATCTTCATCTGGGTTCATCATGATATTCATCTGAGCTCATCGTGTATGAATAAACACATGAATTTTTGGGCTCATCATATTTTAAAAAGTAGTTTTCAAATATTTATCGATGAACCGTCACATATCAATGACTTATTAGTTAATGAAATGCAATAAGATTCTTCCCTAAAAAGAGGGAAAAAAAGTTTAAGGATTTAGTCATGGATCATTAGATACAAATTATAGTATATCAAGGCAACAAAGAAGGAATAAGAGATTGTGTACCTTTAAGATTTAGGATTCATGAAGGATAGCTGTCAGAAAGATGAGAGGATGACTACCCTCATTCCGTTTAGCACCAGAATGTTTTGAATAATTAACTGTCTGATGGGATGACGTTTAAATAGCTAAACAGCTGAGGGAAGGGACCTCTCATTGGGCTTATCTAAATGGTTCAACCCATCATGGTCCATTTAGTAACAATAACACAATCACTCAAATTCATCAACTAATTAGTGCTTAACACAATAGACCATAATTTATATTATAAGGTTAACTTATAATAATTGATTATTGTCAATCCATAATTGATTAATTAAATAATTAATCCAACAATCTCCCACTTGGGTGACAATACTCAATTACTAAAAGAATAAAAAATTCACTTGTCATAGAGAATTTAAATTTTAAAATTATATATATGGTCAAAGCAGTAATCATTCAAAAGAGAAGTAAGCTTTAATGCTGCAGAAATTGAATCCGATGGGGAAAACAAATCATACAGATCAAAGACTCACTTTTCTAACAAATGATGAATTTATAGTGACACATTTGAATTAAAAGAATGTGGCATTAATGAATGACCCATACATTTTAAAAATGCTATAACACACTCCCACTAACCTAAAATATCATAGGCTTAATCAAATCATTATGAGTTACAATACTCATTTATATGAGTCTGTGGTTAGTGGTTCTGCCAATGAGTTTTCAATTCCATAAAAGTCATATATCCACATAGGTATAAGAATAGTAATTACTTATAGGGAAAATCAATAAATGTTATACGACATTCAATTAATCCAAGTTTTAGAAAAAATGTGACTATTAAAATCCATAAAGAAATAGGAAATTCAAGAATCTCCAAAAATGGATTAACATAGACACTTAGTTTAAAGAGAAAAAAAATGTGGATTAATGTGGCCACTAAAATGTCAATAATGAACGAACATTTATGATTATCTCAAATTATAAGTACCACAAGAACACAATATCATACTCGATAGGAGTATTGATATTATACATTGT
>Ga0315913_1008817_pt1 | contig 11904 bp, 10 predicted proteins | sample MpolsnodulesMG_FD_207736 | JGI IMG/M metagenome (GOLD analysis project Ga0315913, IMG submission 207736) | Medicago polymorpha root nodule microbial communities from Los Angeles, California, United States - small nodules | ecosystem: Host-associated > Plants > Roots > Nodule | place: USA... | reverse complement strand
TCCGTCCGTCCGTCCTTCCTTCCTTCCGTCCGTCCGTCCTTCCTTCCTTCCGTCCGTCCTTCCGTCCTTCCTCCTTCCTTCCTTCCTTTCCTTCCTTCATTCCTTCCTTCCTTCCTTCCGTCCGTCCGTCCGTCCTCCGTCCGTCCTCCGTCCGTCCTCCGTCCGTCCTTCCTTCCGTCCTTCCTCCGTCCTTCCTTCCTTCCTTCCTTCCTACATTTAATTATTGCGTAGCGTTCGAGTATCAAATGAGCTTGGTAAAGGAAGCGCAAAAGCCACGAAGTTCTCGATCGTTGCGACAGTGCTTACGTCGTTGGCCATCAGATCCTTAAGGAAAGCGGAAAACGATGACACTCATCGATGACCAAACTCAAAGGAGGTATACGTGTTGCTTGATTACCGCGGATAGAGCCAATCATGAAGAGTACTTGGGTGGCCAATGGTTCAACTTTTGCCGAGAACGGGAGTTAGAGGTAGGTGGTAAACTAATCATTGATCTTGAAACCAGTTTGCTGGGAAGATAAGTTCTAAATTTCTTGCTTACTAAATTTATATGATACACTGAACCTAGACATAACGAAAAACACTGTGTACACATTAATGAGTATAATTGGAGATCAGTTGAACCAACAATTAATCACACAAACAAGTTTATTCGGCATTCTTTATCCATCCAGAAGCTCAGATTTTTTTTCTTGCTTCCAAGGAATTTCACCTCAAAACATCGGAGAGGGCCATGCAGCACACATCTGCTACATCATCATCTGCACTTCCATGCAACGATTCTGATAAGGTTAATTGAGTTTGTACAATTTCAAGTAGTAACATTTGTGTTTCTTTGTATATTTCTGCACTGTCAATGTTATTCGATGTTGGAGAAGTAGCTGTATTGAGAGAGTTGACTTGAAAGGGATTACTATCCTTGAGGATATGTCATGCTTTGAATTAAAAAACTTCGGATTTTCCTTTAAATTTTATGTTTATCTATTTCCATCTCAGAATATTTATATTATACTTATTAATTACAGGAACTCTTAGCTCTCAAAGAGAAGATGGGTACCGTGAGCACAGCTCTAACAGAAGAAGCGCTTTCAGATAGTCTTAAAAGAAGTATCTATCAGTCTGTGCCTTCAGATGATGTTGCTGACTATGTTAATGTGGATAAGGATGATATCAAATGCTGCATTTGCCACGTATTTTTATAACATTTAACGAAGCTTTCTTGAGGATGATGTTCATCTCATCAGGGCTCTAATGTTATATAGCCGATGATTAGCTATGTGCTACTAAGACCCAGCATGTCGAATTTGACAAAATTTAATTATTTTGTTACAAGATTTGATTTAGATAAATTTACATAATTTGCAGGAAGAATATGTTGTTGGAGATGAAGTTGGAAGACTGCAATGCGCACATAAATTTCATGTGATTTGTATAGAGGACTGGTTGAGGCTGAAGAACTGGTGCCCTTTTTGCAAAGAGTGAGCAGCACTGTCCAATTCATCTTCATCTCCTTAATTGCATTGTTTTTTTCCTTCTGTACAAAATTCTTCCTTTGTTTTTTTTTTCTCCCTCTGCACAAAATACAGTTGCTTATCATCTCTTCTAATCGGTCCTATGTACATAACAAATGACTTCATCCCATCTAATAATGAGATAAACCGTGGTTTGACGAACTTTGGTGGGATCTAGTTCTCTATAGTCACACAAATATGCATTCACTACAGTCGCCAAATTTGAATTGTTGGATGTATATTAGATGGCTCACATTCTGACTTTCAAATCAAATTCTAAACATGAACTCAAACTGTGAGTCATCTACTGGTTTCGATCAATAACCGTGTTTTTTTTGTGACAGTAGAGAATCTGTGTTTCCACTTTTTGATTAGGGATTCATTGTTTTCTTGTGGGTGGAAGTAGTCTCAGCTCATTGTTTTCTACTGAAAAACAAAAAAATCAAATGATTTGCATGACTTTGTTTTTCTATCACCGTAGATTATTATTAATATTTTTTTTTTTGGAGTTAGGAGTTAATTATTCTTGCTGATGAAATAGTCTTAACTCATTATTTTTTTTTTTACTGAAAATGATTAACAAATCAATCGATTAGCATAAACTTTTAAAGTTTTTCATTATTAAAAAAGTTGGTTTCCAACAAAAGATGCATTGAGATGGGTAGTCATTGGTGTTGTGTAAGTTGAAGGTGTTTGCACTCCTGGTACAGCAGCAAGTGTCCCAAAGGGGTATGTACTTGATTGATTCCAAGACACTTTGATTTGGATGAGTAACAAATCAAATTAGTAGTCTTTTACAATGCAGTGTTAATCACAAATCAAATTAGTCTTTTACAATGCAGTGTTAATCACAATAGTCCTGCACTAATTGAAATTATAAATGTTCTTGAATGTTTAACTTTAAATAAAGGAGCGAATATTAAAAGAAAATCAGTAGAGCTCGCTTGGGGATGTTGTTTCTTTGGTTATTTTGTGTGATGTGAATATTGGTGTTAATCCCTTTTTGGTAACTCAATAACAGTAGAGCTCGCTTTTATAATTTTGGCTAAGATGTAATCATAATTTTCACATTATTGGTTCCTTTATTGGTTCCAATTTCTTTGAACTTAGTTATTAAGTTGTATTCCTGATCTCCTGACTAGAATTATTTTAATTTGGGCATTTTTCCTTCGCAGAAAATTTTCTATCAAATACGTAATTCGCACGGGTTTGTAACTAGTTTGGAGATAAAAAAAATACGAAATATGTCTCTAATTCTGTATTAAACTTTTAGACGCCAAATTTAATTACTAATTTTATTTTTTCGTCTCTAATATTTGTAGTTATTTAATTTTTGTAGTGATTTTCTTAAAATCAATTTTAACACAAATTACTCTTTCATAGATTATTTAATAATGTGCATTGAGTTTTTCTCCCTTTAAATTTTATTGTTGATATTTAATAGAAGTATTTTTTTATTATTATTTTAGCTTATTTCTGATGGGGCTGATTGAGTATTGAAAAGGGAAATGGAGCAAAATTGCCAAGAACTATATATGTAAGTACCTCTAGCTTCTTCAAGTAAGTACCTACCAGTCACATTTGTGCATGGTTTTAAGAAAAGGAAACTAATTGCAAATCCCAACAACATAACTCCGCTTCCAACAGAAATAAGAATTCATCATCTGCTCCATATTTTTCAATGCCTAATATGATTGATAAGAATAATCCTGCCACTACTAAAAAAACAAAAATTAGTGAGGGAAATTTAGTGAGGGAAAACATGAAATCCCTCTCAAATTCCGTCACTAAGTTTTGCGACCAAAAAATTTATGAGGGATTTTATTTTTTCCGTCACTAATTTCCCTCTCTAATTTGTCTTTTTCTAGTAGTGTGCAAAGGAAATTCTCACTCCTTTTATTACAATGTTCAAACATATTATGGAGGAGAAGCTAGCAGTAGCAACACCACCAACAATAATGAAACTAGCACTTCCATGATCTGCCTAGTGCTTATGGTGATGGAGGAGTTGATTTGGAACTTCGTTTGGGTTTATCTTAGTGAGAGTTTGAAGCATAGGTGTTATGCATGCATTGACAAATTAAGCTAGAATCTTTAGATAGCTAGCTCTTGTATATCACCATCATATGTGGCTTTTCATTCATAATATATGGTGTTGAGTTGTTATTATTTTATGTTATTATATTGTGCATGTTTTGTCTTGCAACTTTGTCCTCCTTTATGTAATATGGATCATATTTTCAAATGCTATTGGAAATGTTTTGTTTCAGTATTATCTCTTGAATAATCATATTTTAGAGCAAAATGCCAAGTTATTTTAGACAAGGTTTTATATTGTGTTCATGTACATTGTTATCCTTGATATTATAAAAAATCACGGTCAATTATTGTTGCTGCAATTTTTTATTTTCTTTTACCAATTACATTGATGTTGTTTTCAATGTTTGTTTTGCCTATACAATGAGAGAAAGTGTTTAAAGGAGTCCACTCAATTGTTCCAAATCAACAATAAAAACTGATTTTGTTTTTACCATAAGTGTCCTCCGCAACTTGTTTGTGTGCATATTATTTGAAGTTGTAAACTCTAAGATATCAAGTTTGATTATTACTTATAAAAAAATACATAAAAATGATGTCAAGCTATTGAATATTACCCTAGTTACCCCATTATTTTCTTCATTAAATGGAAAAAAATATATAATATTTCCAAACTAACAAACAAAACATATGGAGTGCTATGTGATCGAATAGATACAAAGCTATCAATTACAAAAGCAACACCAAAACAATGTTGTCTCCAATTGCTATGTGAAGGAAGTATTTCATTTTAGGGAATCCATAATCGAACTCCAATTGCTTTTTTAGCCTATCTTTCCAAATATATCCTACCTTTAACCTCAACCATGTTGCAACTTTGAAAGATTTCTAATGTGTGTGTAATGATGTTCATTTCGAATGATTGTTTAAAATTGTTTCAAGTTCATAGGAAGGTGCATTCACATGCCATCAAGGAGTGGGAAAAGATTATGGTTGCCTTCTCTAAGCTTGTCTCGCTTACATGGAAGTTATAAATTAGTAAAAGATTTGGAAAGAACAATAATTCGAGTGTCTCTTCAAAAAAGGGATTTTAATTCTAAAAAGTTCTTGTAAATTCTTACTTCTTGCTATTTTGTTACTTGAGAACAAACAACAATTTATGTTTCGGGTTGTAATAAAAGAGTGACAGGTAATGTTCTAGACCCAATTTTTAGTCATTTTCTTTACATTCGAAAACAAATTAGAGGTCATTTAAAGGAGTTATTCATGGTTTGAAGAATATTTTGTATTGCTATATCATTTTAGTCATTGTAGTTAAGTTTCTTCCCTAATTATACAACTCAAAAGGTATTTTGAGTCTTTGTATTGTTAAATCATGTAATTTGACAAAGCAAGAAATCACATGAAGGATCAATAGATTTGAAGATGAAGATCAATGGTACTTATAAGTTTTTTGAAGACCAAAGCAAGAAATCACATGATTGATCAAGAGATTTGAAGAATAAAGATCAATGGTGCTTATAAGTTTTTTGAAGACAACAATGAAAAATTTATATCAAGTTCCAAAAAATTTCCAGACGGAAGAATGTTTGAAAAAGAACAAAAAATTACAGAATTCGCCCTTGGAAGTTGTCCAATGCTCCCCTGTGTATGACAAATTGGCAAAAGCGCCCCTGCTATTAGATTTGAAGAATGAAGATCAATGGTGCTTATAAGTTTTTTGAAGACAACAATGAAAAATTTATATCAAGTTCCAAGAAATTTCAAGACGGAAGAAAGTTTGAAAAAGAACAAAAAATTATAGAATTCGCCCCCCTGGAAGTTGTCCAATGCTCCCCTGCGTATGCCAAATTGGCAAAAGGGCCCCTGCTATTTTAGAGCTGCAAGGGCTGCCAAATGCACCCTTGTGCCTTACTATATGCACCCATGCACTTTTATTTTATTTTCTTCTCTTTCCATTGAAATTTCTGTTTAAGACATGTTACCCATTTTCTGTCATCTATTTTCTTGTTTAGTATCAATAAATATTTCTTATTTCATGAAATTTTTTAGATTAGTAACACCAATGTTTGATTGATTAGAATTTTAACGTCCAAGTTCTACTTGTAGACAAATTTAGATGCATCGCTCAAATTTCTATGGAAGTACTAGAGAGGGATTAAAGGGAACGAAAAAGGAAAGCATCTTTTGTGCCTTGTTCATGATTACCCTTAGCTAAAACTCTTTGAGCCTTCAATCATTTGCTTTCTTTCGGTGTCAAACTTCATTACAAGCCTTATTGACCTGAAATTTTAATTATGTTGACTTCATTTTGGAGTTAGCTACGTAGAAGTTTTGAGTTCCTTGTCATGGTTTGATCTTAAGTTTGAGGTTGTTAATTGAATTAACAACATTCTAAATTTGGGATGATGTACTAAAGAACTAAGAGACACATATCTAAACAGTCTCTTTAAAAAGAAGTGAAGAGCCATTAATCTCTAAAAATATATGATCTCTTCAAAAATAAAATGAAAAGAAAAATAAACTGTTCTCTTAATACCTAGTTTGAATTGAAATGATGACTTGGTAATTGTTGTTTTCTTATCCAAGGAAAAAGTAGTAAATATCTAACTCCTATTCAGCCTACTTTCCCGAAATATTTTACAATTACCAAAGTCACGTCATAACCCTTAAAATTCTCTAAATGTGTGTTTTATATTAACTTTGATTCGCTATTTAGAATGTCTTAAGTTGTATGGTTAACTAGCATGTGCATGTTGATTGAGCGATTGCCCTTAAACAATGATGAGATGATCAGAGAGATTGATGGAAAAATGTTATGTTAGCTAGTATCTTTGTTGTGAGTTACTTGGATCTACTCGAAAAAGCAATCACAAAGTACTAAAGGCACCACAATCGATCACCCACGTAATAAAGTACATAAGTTACATCCAGCATAAATTAATAGTTATATAAAAAAAGTCATAGAATAAAAACACATCTAGCATCTTCATTCCTCATCCACCAGTTTTCCATCTACAAGAATTTTGTAAGGGTCTAAGCCACTTAAATCCACTTCTGGACAAAAATGAAGAACTTGCCCTTTGGCACGTCCAAAGCCGTCATCAAAAGTTTTGGCCAAAGCAATCTTACTCTGCTTTAAATCCGATTGCGCCTTGACAAGGTCTTCTTCCAACTTAGAAGCTTTCTCTTTCAAAGTGTCCCTCTCCAAAGTTAGGGTGTCATTCTCAGTAGCAAGTCCTTGACCAACTTCTCCGCATTCTACTTTCCATCCAAGGTGTCCTTCATCCTTTCCTCAACAACAACCTCCTTATGTTTGAACTTTTTAACATCCTTTGAGGCCTTTTTGTACTTTCCTTCCAAGGTCACGTGCTTCTTCTCCATGCTATGAACCAATAGGAGAGAGCGAAGGGCATACATACCAGCATCGGTGACGTGCTCCCCAAACTTGGCATAAGTACTGGCATCTACGTCAACAGGCAGAAAATGGCACGTTTTCTTCCATATACTTGCGAAATTCAAAATCGTTGTGCTAGAATGATTTCTTCACCTCCCGATCCAATTCGGAAATCGTCACCCTCGCCTCAGCCTTTTCAGTATCAACCTTCTCGGAATCAACTTTGCAAACTTAAGACCTTTTTCTCTTTGGCGAATCCATTTGGTCAATCATCTCGCCATCATCCATCCACCCCCCCCCCCCAACACACACACACACACACACATCAACCTCCATATTCGCACTCTCGCTAATAACATCCTTCTTCTTAGTCTTCCTGAGAAGGAGCCCGAAAGGATCACTGGTACCCCGCCACAACTTTTTTGGCCTTCAGCTCGGTCATATATTGCCTGTGTTACAAACCAGTTAAAGGAATCATTGGTTCTGCAAAACAAAGAACAAAAAAGAGAAAAGTCCACAAGAGGAACAAGTAAAAAATAAGAAGCAAACCAATAAGAAAAATACTCACGCAAATACTATACAAGACTCTTAGAATCTCTTTCTTTATTCGGGAGATCACATATATCTGTAAGCAGCATTTTCTCCAGGAAGCACATTGCGCCCTGTTCATATGGCGTCATCTTACCAAAGTCGTAACCCATGACTGCGGCGGGAGCACTCGTCCAACACAAAGGAAACTTAAGCTCTCCATCCACCCCCACAACTGCTTCAAAGCATCCTGGTGCCCTTTCAACCCTGAGAAACGTTTCCTTCCAATCCTTTTTGAAGTTTGAAGCATAATGGGGGAAGAGCTTCTTTCCGAGGTGGCCACTAATTGAAACCCAAGATAATTTGTCTACACCTTTGGTGCCGTAAAAATGAAAGAAAACCTCAACCGATGGTTCTAGCTCCAAAGCATCACAGAGCACTTCAAAACCGCGAGTGGATGTCTAACTATTAGGCTGGATTTATGATGGCACCACATTAAGGAACTTCGAGACGTCCATATCAAAAGGCGTAAAAGGGATCTTCACGCCTAGCTCTTCCGAAACCACAACATACATGTGGAACATGTCATCCTTAATGCTTTTAGGGCGTTGTATGCATACCTTCTTGCTTCTCACCCGGAATGCAAGGCGTAATGATCACGTCCTCCTCACGCCCGGTAGACGAAATGGGTAGCTTACGCCGAAGAAAGTTAACGTGCTTAGCTTCCGTAAAAAGGGAAGTCAGCCGAAGAACGTCCTCTGAAAACCTTTCCATTTCTGATTCGCTCGAGGACATAAGGTGCAAAATCCCTCTTTTGTAAGCTGTTTGTAAGGGAGAATACTTGTAAATCTCACTCCTATTGCTCGATCCTGAGGTAGAATACAGGAAAACACAATCACTATCTGAGCTATCACTATCACTACTACACGATAGATCCCCTATTATGGTATAACCAAATTACCCCTATTCGAAAACCTCCCAATTTACTAATCCATCCGACTGTTTTGCATGGTTTATATTATCCCTCCACAACCTAGATTTCTCATCCCTAGTAGTTAGAACTATAAACCTACCCGTCTCATCACACTCCAAAATTAAAACTGTGGCTAAACGAATGAACTCGAAATGAAATGAAAATGAAAAATGGAGAAAGAAACAGGGAAATACCTGGGTAGAAGTAATTGAAGCTTCCCAAGCGAATAATAGAGCCCTCGCAACAACCATACCAAGTAAACCTTAAAGCAGAAGCAAGAGAGAACAAAACGAGGAAGACAGAGCGAAAAGAAGAGAAATGAAGGGACAAGACACCTTTTTATAACCTAAACGTTTAATGCCAACTCGAGAACCGCGTTAACTTTTGCAACGATTGGAGACACATGTCCAAAACGCCATGATCAGAACACGTCAGCATTAACGAAAGGTCAGTGAATGTGAACCGTTAGATCATGACTAAGAAATAATGACCTCGCCCGAAGAGTCTCTCGAAGGGACCATCTCGCCAGAAAGAAAGAAAGATCACCCTCAATCTGAAAACAATCCTAATTACTTTGCTTTATACTGACACTCGTGCTTGGGGGGGGTTGTAGACCACCATTTCGTCCCTTCAAGCACAGGGGCCCTTCATAAAAGGGCTCCTCAGGCTAAGTATGAACCCCTTACAAGGACATCATACCACAATGACTATTTAACAAAACAACACACAATATAGCATCTAAAACAGAGAAATTCATCACTTCGCCTTGTCCTAAGACTTGTGCTTGGGGGGCTGTGGACCGTTAATATCGCTATAAGGGCAAGAGCCCTTCTTATGGGCTCAAATGCCCTCTACAAGGGCCAAAACGCCCTCGTGAGAGCTCTTGAGGTCTAGGCGCGTCATTTCTAGTGCATCGCCTCAACAACTTTTTAGAAGCTTCTAGGAACCTGCGAAAAGACTCAAAGACCCATCTTGCTTGGGGCTTAAGTCATGCAGAATCAGACTCATGAAAGGCTATAAATACCACTATTGGGATCACTCTCAAAGCATCTCATAAACAATCTAAACCCCAATTTATATTATTGTACTCACTGCAAGTACAAGGTTCAATTAATATTGTTATTACTCCTTATGCATCAAAAATAAAAGGAACTTATACTTTTAACCTTGTAAAAATGTAATGGCAAGACTACTTAACCAACCATTTTTGTGGCTTATAATTTTTTTATTTATTTATATGTAACCAAAATAGCTAAAAATTTATTTTTTTATCAAGAAAATAGCTTAGTCAAATGCCATAGTTTACATCATTTTATTTTTTTTCCTCAGAGAATTGGACCATAAAAAAATACCATTTTTTTTCCTTTTATGTCGCATCTTTATTTTATTATATTCAAATATTAATTTTCACTTTGTAAGAAAGTTACATTTTTTACAACTCTACAAATTGTCTTGTAATATTGTTCTGTTTTAGTAGTTGATAAGTGCCAGAAAGTAGTTAATTACAATATTTATTTTAGGTACATTTGTTACTTGTTTCACAAGTTATCTACGGAAAAATCAAGAAAATGGGAACAATCATCCTAATATGCTTTTTGTGCCTTACTCTACCCATTTGTGCAAGAATTGGGTGCCAAGACATCAAGCAAGAAAGAAAAATAAAGAATTTGTGCAAAAGTCAACTCCCCACGGCGAGAGGCAACATGGAGCACCAGTTTCACACGCCTCAAGCGTGCCACAACGAGTTCATGGCAAGTCAACTCGCCACGGCGAGTCAAAGGCGAGAAAATGGCGAGGAGCCACAAAGAATCAAGGTTCGGGGGAATCAGATTTCGCCATGGCCAATAGCCTCGCCTGGCGAGTTAAGGCGGCCTAATCTTCTCAAAGTTGACGTGGCAGAAACTCACTGGAAAAGCAATGTCAACTCACCATGGCAAGCATATCTCGCTTGGCGAGTTTATAAATTTCTACAGAAGTATAAAAGCCTCTCTTCTCATTTCGAAATAATCTTATCACTTGCTTAGAGAGAGAATAGGGTGAAATTGAGTACTTTTTATAGGGCAAGAGTGTTGATTCATCAATAATCTTTGAAAAATCAAGAACTTAGAAATGGATCTTCATCTTTTCTTCCACTTTTGTAATGTTATCATGACAATGATCAACTAAATCTCCATTGTTGGGATTAGAGGTACTTGGTCAAGCTTAGATGTAATCTTTTGATCTTTGAAATATATGATTTTAGCATTTTATGTGATATTGAGTTTATTCTTGCATTTCATTCTTATATTTGATTTAAAATGTAATTGAAAAATACTTTTAAATCTAAGGTTAGAATAATCATCTATCAAAACAAAGATTCTATACATAGGATTTGTGTTTTGATAATCACACAAGGTATCAAAACATAATGCTATTGAATCGTTTAATAGATTGAGAAATCGTCAATTAAACGATACGATTGATCTCACAATATCATTTAGACATGAATGGTGTTGTCGGGCGATGCGTGATAATATCGATAAAAGGTTAGAATCCAAATATGTGATCATTAGAATGCATTCGATGCTTGATTGATGAACTCTAATCCCAACGCTTTTACGCCTTATTACTCTCCTTTTTTGTATTACCTCACTTTAGTCCAAATAGTTTTTATAACAATCAATCAACCAAACCCTATCTTAAAATGATAATCGGTGTTGAACAGTTTATGGTATCGCCCCTGAGGAGACGATATAAAAACATACTTACTTTTGATAGGATATCTGTAGTAATTAACAATGCAAATTTACTAATTTTTGAAGACAAACTATATATATATATATATATATATATATATATATGAGTTTGAGGTTAAATGCAACCATGAGTATAGTGTCCCATTTACATATAAGTGATGTCATTAACGTGTGTATGAAAAGATACATTTTTTGTGGCATCTTATGCGCGTAGGCGATAAGATCGAATCTACGTTATGGAGCGTCAGACCCACATGCTTTCATCACTATATCACTTACTCCAAAGATGTATGTAATCTATTCAAACAAATGGCAAAAGAATAAATATATTTATATTTATGGAGGTGAGATCGTTAATTTAAACAAAAAAATAATAATTAGTGAGAATTGCATGGACATTTTAGTAAATTCAAACAAAGTAATAGCCTGCGAGTTCTATAAATTCAAACTCAAGTAGTTTCAACTATCAACTCACTCCAAAACACAGTTAGAGTAATCTATCCTTAAGATCCTTCAAAAATGCCTATTGAGATCATTGATCTTACAAACTCCCCTGACTCACCTCCATCAACACCCGTATTTTTATCTGATGTACCAACAATCCTTAACTTTGCTCCCGTTTCTACCATCCCTAATCTTCACCACCAAATCCATCACCACCAACACCAAACTACCTTGTTTGTACCACCACCTCCAGGATTTGAGTCCCCTCAAATCGCTACC
>Ga0315913_1008815_pt1 | contig 11906 bp, 6 predicted proteins | sample MpolsnodulesMG_FD_207736 | JGI IMG/M metagenome (GOLD analysis project Ga0315913, IMG submission 207736) | Medicago polymorpha root nodule microbial communities from Los Angeles, California, United States - small nodules | ecosystem: Host-associated > Plants > Roots > Nodule | place: USA... | reverse complement strand
TTTATGTTTCCAAAATTAAGTTCCTATAGAACCTTATGATGATAATCCTTGAATTGAGATTATTGTTCTATCTGTACGGATAATGCAATGAATCATTAATCATGATTCATGTTACATGGATTTTTTCTTTTTTTTTTAGTAGTTTGGTGGCTGGAACTCACACAATTAATTGTGGAGAAGTGGGGTGTCCGGGGTTCGAACCCCGACCCCTGCATAAATTATGCAATGTCCCTACCAACTGAGTTAAGCTCACGGGGACATGTTACATGTATTTTAATTCAAGTTAATCATGATATATATTTCCTTTTGATAGTATGTTGCACTAAGGTTGTCAAAATTGAGATTTTACATCGAAAGGGAAGAGTAAAATAAAAAATCGTAAAATCGCAATTAAAATTGAAGGACTTTTCTCAACTTCTTTTATAGATTCGATATAAGAAATCGTAAAATCGCAATCAAAATCGATGAATTTTACCAAAACAAAATCATTTTAAATATATGTTATAAAAAAAACATTGAGGAAAAAATATATGTTATAAATTGTATATAGTTATAAATGACTCATTTTAAAGTCCACAAAATACATTCTTCAAAAAAAAATATCCACAAAATTCATGACTGACTCAATTTAAAGTCCACAAAATACATGACTAAAATTGTAGAGAATTAGTATAAAGGAAATGTTAACAAGTGCTTTCGAGGCACTCTTTAGGTACAATAAATAGTAAATATTTATGAAAATGTGTGTAATCAATGCACTGAAAATCGAAATATTTAACTTTTTTTAAAAATAATTGTTTATTTTAAAATGCTTAAAGAGTGCTCAGGACACTCGTTAACAAGAACCTTAGTATAATTCTTGTAAATAATGAAATTATCTTTTCTGAAAATGATGATAGTTAATTATACTAAAAGTAGTATAGTGCTTTATGTGGATGGTGAGACATGATCGACCTCTCACTAACTATACTGAAAGTAGAATGGGATTGGGACATGCATTGTGTTCCTATCCATTTTTTTCATTTGGAGAGATAAAAACACAATTTTTTTTGAAAAAAGAATTAAGTAATTAATGATGGTGGGATTCACTTAGTGGTAGGACCCACTATCTATTTTTTGTGTCTATCTTTCTCCAAATTGTATTTTCCATTTATTTTGTCAAATTGAGAGGATCTTAACCCTGCATTGTGTACTTTTTTTATTGACAAAAACAAAACGATATTCATTCATTCAAATCGATAGAGTACATCAGATACAAACATCGCTAAAAACGTAAAGGGTGAATCTGCGAACAAACTCACAACACCCAAGTTAATAGCATACAACGGCAAAATGCCTACAAATAATATGATAAAACCTAAGTCACCGAAATACTCATGTTTTCGGATCTGCAACGTTGACGTCCAAATCATTGGTTGAATTTGTAATTGACTGATGTAGATCTTTCAATAGGAACTGAACAAACACCGCAACAAGACGTGAAATCAAACGCCGCACAAGACAACGAACAACACAATGCCGCACTTAGACGACGAAATCACAAAAAATACAAAAGAAAAAACTTGATAGATGTGAAAACCACTTATTTAGATTGAAAGAAAAGGGAAAAAAGATGTAGAGGGGTGATTCTAGGTCAAAAAAATGACCTAAAACCACCCCTCCTCGATGAACGAAGGAGAAAGAAAGTTTAGAGAGAAGTTGGAGTTTCTCTCACTAGAAATCAGGGCCGGCTATGTTCGCGTTAGTTATAAACATATTGTTAGGTCATTTTTATTTAATGTGAGACTCTAAACATGTAACCTTTATATAGCTCGTAGTGTAAATTTTTTATTATATATATTTTAAATTTTGATAATGTACTTTTAAAAGTAAGGTATATATTAGGTAAGCAATACTACAAAATTTCTTGCTTTATTTTAAAGTTAATGCACCTTTAGTTAGTTAGTATTTGTAAGTCGTATATACAAAACAAAGATGAAATTGAACAGAAATGAGGCTCTGTCGCTTCCATTGGAATATAGCCAAAACGTGAAGATTCTTAACATAACAGTGTAACAACATCCAACCCTCCTTTGGTAAGCATTTGTACGTACAAGTAATAACAACTGGCTTTATTTACCGTGGCGTATATATGTTTTTGACATTTCTGTCTCAAATCTATATAAAAAAAAAATTGGTGGTCAATGATGATGTCTCGGTTTTTAAAGCCTAACACAACTAAGAGGGTTAAAAATTGTTAGGTTGAATGTCTTCCCTTAAGTTCGAGCACGGAATCTCACCCTATGTAATTGAGATAGTTTTAATGGTGTTGATCACTTTCTCTAACAAAAAAATGAGTCAATTATTTTAATTTTTTTATAAACTTTATTATCTCATGTTTGCTCACACATGAAATTCAAGAGTGACTTTATTACATCTCTATCACATCACAGTCATAGAGAGAGCAAGAGTAAGGAAAGGGACGTGTTAAAATAAAATAAGGGATTGTAGTAATTTCTAGAATTGAAACCTCATTTTACCAATAAACTACACTTCTTTTGAGGAAAGCAAAAATAAAATAAATAAATGTTTGAAACAAAGTTTAGTACTTAATTAATGAATAATTCACATGTAACTAACCAGCAATATTTCCTTAAATTAATAAACTTATCTCCCTAACCTTCATTGCAACATATTTGAGCTTCCAAAATGTTGACTTGAATGTGCTGATTTTAGGTCATGATTCAAAGAAGCCATATTAGTATTCATCATGTCACGTTGTTGTTCACTTTGTGAAAATCCACCACTCATGTTTCTGACCATTCCTCCAACACCAAGAAAATCTAAAGTTAATTTATCAGATCCACCAAATCTCATATTAAGGTTGCTTTCATTGCCAAATATGGATGATGTGTTTCCATTTGCAATAGAGTTTATCAATCCATGAAGATCATTGTTGTCATGATCATTTTCCATACTTGAACTTCTATTTCCAAAAGTGACATTGATGTTGTTGTGATCAGACACAACAAAGTCCCTATCAGCTGATTTATGATCATAACTACCTTTGTTTTTGTTGGTAGAATTAGTTGAACCAATCTGAGAAGCTTTCTGAAGCAATGCAGTGGCAGACATGTGAGGACTAGACATGTTTTGACCATGTTGCATTGAATTGACAAAACCAACTTGATGATCACTTAAAGGGCTATTGTTGTTAATGTAAATTGTTGTTCCTTGGTTACTACTCATGTTGTTGAATTGATCATGAACCATAAGGTTGAAAAGATTGGAAGAATTTGAATTGTTTGTATTTGTATTGCCTTGAAGATCAGGAAGATGCATTAGACCATGTAGTTGTTTGTTTAAGAATTGTCCTTGTTGAGATTGTTGTTCTTCAAAGGATTGATTTGAAATATCATTCATATTGAAGAATGGTGATGAAGATGGGATTGAGTGTCCAAATGATGAAGAGTGATTTAAAGGTGGTGATGAGATTAAGTGTTGTTCAAACTTTGGTGGTGCTGATCCAAGGCGCAAAATGTTGTTATTGTTGCTAGTGGATGATGTAATTTGGTTCTGATGATTTTGCAATTGATGGGATATTTGGCCTAAACTAATGTGATGGTTTGTGGCATACAATTGATGAGTACTTCCAAAAGGGTTAGGGTGTCTTAATACACTTTCTTGTGCTAGTGCATCACAAAATGCCCTATGAGTGATGAAACTGTCACGCCTGCACCAAAATTAATTACAAAGAATTAAGCAACATATATACCATTGACAATTTTTTTGGGTGGATATAATGTAGACCCCTACCATTTTTAGTAAAAATGAGTTTTATAATTAAAAAAAAATGAAGCATATATAATATTTTATTAAAATTTACAAAAAATAGTTATGTTCACCTTTGGAAGTTCATATTATAATCCCATATTTTTGTGTAATGAATATGAGTAACCTAATTGATTATATAAATTATAATTAAACCCACCAAATACAATGGTAGCCACTTGTAACAAATTAAAATGAAAAAAAGAAGGTTAATTGAGTTAAGTGGAATTAATTGAAACCAGTAGTATGTTGAAATTAAGAAAACTACATTAGAAGTAGAGGCCCCATGGGATTATGCCAAAATATGAAACAAACCAAGAATTTCTAAATCAAACTTCCAATTTAAGGACTTTCTTTGATCAATAAAAGAGAGAATTGTTTGCAAATATGATGAAAGTCAATACTCAAAAACTTCAATATGGGGCCTACTTAATAAATGCAAGCAACCTCAATACTTGTCTATATTCTACCAAGAGAATTCGTTATATGACATAATTTCTAGCAAATGTATGAGAAACATGACTATATATAATATATAGATTGACCAATTAATGAAGAGAATTTTCTGTTGGTAATTAAATTGAAGGAATAGGGCCCATTGCTGAAAAGAAAATGGAAATGTATTTGGAATTTTGAACACTAGAAATAGCTAACAAGAAAGAGAACAAAACCCAGCATCTCCATTCCAATTCATATGAGAACAAAGTTATAATGTTGTTTCCCTACACGTGAATGTTAATAGATTATGGGCACTGTTCCCTAGAACCAAAGTTGATTTTTTTTCTTCAAACATTTCAATTTTTGTACTACATTTGAACAGTGTACTCACGTGCATGCAGTCTCCTGCACCATACAATATACACCTTCACTAACACCCAAACACAAACTAACAGAGAAAGGGTGAAAGCTCTTGTTCACTTTTTTTTGGGATAAGAACATAAAAGAGACTGTTGTTCAAATTTAACTTTTGTGTGTTTTTACTTGAATGTTATTGTAAAAAATTTCAACTTATTATACACACAAAAACACCTTTTTTACATGGAAAATGTATTCCTTAGTAAAGAAGTTTAACGAGTACTTCAATTTAGATAAATTAGACGTGAAAACGAAGAGGAAAAAAAGATAACGTTAAAACAATAACTTTTGGTAAAAATTTACTTGCTTTTCGCAAAACTTCAGATTGTTACGACCATTTCCTTTGCAAATCGGATGATGAAAAAAAACATGATTAAAAGAACTTAGTTTACTCTTTCGAATTCTTATAATAAAAAAATAATCAACACTAACTTCAATAAAATAAAATAATATTCAATACCAAACAATATAAGTAACCAACCCTAACTTTTGGCAAAAGTGTAGCATATATTATGCATATAGAGTGATGAATTCATATTTATGAATTAAATTAGACTAACATCGGTGTGAAGATATAAATACAAAGTTGATGTTTGTTACCTAGAGAAGAGGGTGCCACAATCACATCTATATTCTCTAGTACCACAAGTCTTAGAATGTGCTTTCCAATCAGATTGAACAGCATATTTCTTTGAGCATTTTTCACATTTCCACTTCTTCTCACCGTGCTTACGAGAGTAATGCTTTTTAATTCCTGTGAGATCTCCTAAAGCTCTTGAAGGGTCGTGATGGACGCATGTGGGCTCAGGACACAAATAAACCTTTCTCCTTGGCTCTTTGTTGGACTTTTGCTTTAGCTTCCAAGGAAGATTGTGTCCTCTTCTATGAAGTTGAAGATTTTGCTCCCTTTGAAACCCTTTATTGCAAACCTCACATATAAATCTATTTGTTGCCATTAGAGTCTTGGGAGATAGTGCTATGACTTCTGCATCTGGATCTTTTTACCATGAAAAATGCCAAAACAACAAAATATTATATAAATTCTTTTTTTATAAGAAAAATATTATAAAATTATATATTTTTTTAACATCAAAAGAAGTATTCAGAATTCTATGATTTAATTACTTGCTCAAATTGAATATATATGCATCATGAACTGAAGAACTATGTTGTAAATTGTCATTGTTATTTTTTCATTTTAAAAGCCACAAACTCAAGGTAATAGTAGTAAAAAACAGTAGAAGTTAATTACGAAAATAAAAAAACTAAGTCTCATGTGATTTTGAGAATAAAATTGGAGGAGAGTGCATGCACCCCAATCATAGTTCTTATATAGCTTTCTAGTAAAAGAAATTCAGAGCCCTAATTCATGTTCATGATGTAGGGTTTCATAAGGCTTGTTTTTTGAGAAAATAATACAAAAACAAGAATTTCGAGAAGGGTGTGTGCATGTTGAAGTTTTAAGTAATAATTAATATTAAAATAATTAAGCTACTTGCTTGGTGTTCCAGGTTGATTCCTTCTTTTCTTTTGAGGAACTGTGGTTGAAGGAGCTGAGGAAGTAGCAGAAGTAGTAGTTGATTGAGGATGAGGATGAGGATGAGGATGTGTTATTTGACTTTGATTTTCTTCTCTGATTCCAAAGAATGATGTAGATGAGGAAGTAGCCGCCATAATTCTATATTTTGCAATCTGAAATTGTTAAACTAAAAGTTAATTATCAAATGTTTGATTTCTTCTGCTAAAAGAAAAAATTCATTAACATGTTTCCTTGTCTCATGGAAGAAGGATAACAAAAAAGAGATTGATTAAATTAAAGAAACTATACAAGTATACAACAACAAAAATTAAAAGAAGCTAGAAGGAGTTGAAATATGTTTGATTTTTTTGTTATGTCAGAAGAAGAAGAAGAAAAAGAAAAAACTCACAGATTGAGAGCAAAAAGGTTGCAAGAGGAAAGGATCTAAGGAGACAAGAGTAATGAAGAGACGAGGAGAAGAAAACAATATACCTAGCTATTTATCTTCTGGCTATTGTTTTCTTGTGTGTAAAATTTAGCTACCCTCTCTTGTTATATTCCTCAATCATTTTGTGTCATATGAATATTTAAATAATATATATTGCTACTTTACATGCATGCTTGTCCACCCGTATGCATATATAACAATATCTCTTTCTATGTGTGTTTCTTTCATTTAATTTGTATTGGAAAATTAATTATGTGTGGTAAAATTAAGAGTTTAATTGCTGGCAAAGAGTGATGAATTGGATGGTAAAATATGTCACTGTTGTACATGCTGCTATTGCACAGGCTACTGTGTCCTTCGTAGATGATGGTTTGGGGCCACTGACCCTTGTAGCCCTTACCCCTTTCCTTATCACTCCTTCTCTTATTTCCTATCTTCTTACTCATATTTAGGGCTAAATTGCATTTTTGATCCCTTAACTATTTAGGTAGTATTGTTTTGGTCCCTTAATTAAAATTTGATTTATTTTGGTCCCTTAACTTCTCTCCGTTACACATTTTGGTCATTTCCGTCAGTTTTAATTCAAAAACGTTAGGTTTTCTTCATTTTCTTCTGGAATTTTTCTGAGATTCTTGTTGTTGAAGGTTAATGGAGATGATATGAAGATGAAAAAGAGGAGAGAAGATGAAGAAAACCTAACGTTTTTGAATTAAAACTAACAGAAATGACAAATATGTGTAACGGAGAGAAGTCAATGGACCAAAATAAATTGAATTTTAATCAAGGGACCAAAGCGATACTACCTAAATAGTTAAGCGACAAAAAATACAATTTAGCCCAATATTCTTTGGTAATTTTCAACCCTCATCTTGCTTTGTTTTTATCAATACAACAAATTTTTTTTTTGAGCAAGCCAATACAACAATTTTATTATAACAAATTGTTGGCAAACTTGAAAGTTTGCCGATGATCTGGGTAATAAATCTCAACAATGATTCTCTTTTCCTCTAAACCTCATTTACAAATGCTATTTGTAAACAAATGAGACTCAACTATGACTATCGTTATTCCACTAAACTTGCTAGTAAAACCTAAGTTTCTTACCGATGTAGTGTGTGTGTGTCGCCATATTTTGCCTAGTTGCAGTGGTCACGTTAAAATTTGAAAACAAATTAAGGGTTACTTTTTTCCTTTCTAGAAATGGTGAAATCCAAGGTTTATGAGACGTAACTAGGATAAATCAAATAAAAGAGATTAAGGGTGTTTTTGTTTCAATTTTTTTTTAAAAAAAAATAGATTTTATGTTATAATAACCTAGAGATCTTTTTAGAGGTTTATTTAAAAAATCTGAAATTATTTTTGTTTGTTTACTTCTATAAAAGCAATTGTTTTTAGGCTAAACTACACTTTTTGACCCCTAAGTTTCAAACTGTTGCAATTTTGGCCCCTATTAAAAAAATGGCAAAAGTGACCCCTCATGTTTAGGGAAGTATGCTCTTTTGATCCCCCAACATAAGGGAAATATGCTTTTTGACCCCTTATCTTTACAAAAAGTTGTGATTATGGCCTCTTTTTTGGGACACGTGGCGTGTTCTCAGCAATTTTGGGACGAAAGGGGCCAAAATTGCCATTTTTTTTATAGGGGACCAAAATCGCAACATTTCGAAACTTAGGGGGAAAAAAGTGCAGGTTAGCCTTTTTTTTTTTAAAAAAAAAAAAAGACTTGTTCATGTGTTACCTCTATATTTTTTAAAGAAAAAAAAAGATTTTAAAGAAAGTTAATTTTAATAACTTTTTATTTTAGAGTAAAAAAATGATGTTTACAAAAAAAAACCTAGACAAACACTATTAAATAATAAGTTATTTTTCGGTCAAAAAAAAAAGTTAATTTATTTATCTATTTTTATAAAAAAAAAAAAAAAAAAAAAACTAAACAAACGCACCTGAAAAGAAATCTCACATTATTAAAAATAAACTCACCTACTCAATCTCTTCCATTTTACCTTTGTTTGGTAAAATAAACTATAACCTGGCTACTAGCTGAAAACTTGTTTATATTTGAAAAACTAATCGATTAAAGTTCAAGTGTTTGATAAACTTAGTTGTTACAAACATAAAAGAAAATTGTTTTTCCCACGTAAGAAGCTGCTTAAAAACACATGAAAATGACGAAAAACTTTAAGTTGTAGATAACTACAGCTCATTTTTCTCTTTTGAAGCGAGATGTAGTTAACTACCACGGGGATTGTTGGTCATTTCCATGTGTTTTTAAGGAACTTCTTATGTGGAAAAATCAAGAAAGTTTCTCATCTCCTTAATTATGTTCAATGTAAGTTAACTCACGTTCGACTTTTTTGATGTGAGTTTACTCACGTACGCATGTTAATAAGCAAAAAACAAAAGGGAGAATAGCAATTTCCAAAAAGCAATGTTACATAAGAGCCCAATTAGGAGGCATCGAAGAAACAAAGCCCAGCCCGACCCACAAATCAATGAATTAAAAAGAAAAGAGCAATTCATCAGAATGGGAGGTGAAGAAAGCATCTCAAAGACTGTTCTATTTCCAAGTTAGTTTTATTTCATTTCTTCTCTCTTTAATCTATATTTCTCATAATTCATAAAAAAACAAACCTACCTTATTTCATTCACCGAAGATTTTGATATTCAAACTTTGTTATTGTGGTGTGTTACTTGTATTTGTATCAGAAACTGTGGAAATAATACAAAATATGGTTTTCATCATTTTTTATATAAATCTTTGAGAAGGGAATAGGGAATCAGTTAAATTTGTTGATCGGCAGAGTTTGTTAGAGAAGGAAATGTTGATATACGTAGAGAGTATGGTAAGAGAAAGGCATTGAGAATCATTTTCAATTAGAACCAAAGGTTGTGTTTAGGAATTTTGAGAAAAAGAAAGGGGAAAATGAAAAAGGAAGGAACGATAGTCCTCCGCCTTGAGTGGATGGTTTACTTTTCTTCATGATACATAACCTGTCTAGATTAGAAATGAAAAAAATTATAGAGTTGGGCTCAGTGGCGGAGCCGGTAAAAAAAAACTTAGCGGACCACTAAAATAAATTATAATATATAAATACAAATTAAAGTTGTAATAAACATTAAACACGAAATTGAAATCACGAGGCCTGAATAAAAAACTAGGGTAGATTCTTAAATAATTACATATTTTACAGCTACTATAAATTACGATTTTTTTTTGTATAGTACAACTAAAACCGTTGGAAAATTGTTTAAAGTCTTGCAAAATAGACTTATAATTGAATTATTTAAATTTTTTGGGTGGGCCATTACACCACTTTGCGGGAATTTTGATAGGTCAAAATCTAAAATCGACACAAAATTGTATAAAATCTCGCAAAATAGACCTATGATCGTTAATTTTTTAATTTTTCCAGATGGGTCGTGGGCCACCCTAGCCCATAAAGGGCTCCGCCTCTGGTTGGGCTAGTAGAATTCTGCTCTTTACCCAAACCGTTTCGCTCATTCTCAAAGTAATTGTCTAAATTGCCCCTGCGTGAGTTAAGTCACGTTGGGTACTATTTTTGTTCAAAACCCAGCAGGCAACTACATAGCTCCATTTTTTCTTTCCCTCCACCTCCAAAAATCCAAAAAGTGCGAATTTTTGGGTCCACGGGTCGAATCCCCTCTAGGTGGGAAACTATTGATGCTCAAAATCTCGATAGTCAATGCTCATATGCCAAGAGTAATGTTCCAAAGAGTAAAGGTTCACGTCTTGGCACTTGCTCCCGCTCACAAGCTTCGACTTCTACTTCAAAACCAAAACCTTATTTGCAAATACCATACAGTTCACAAATTCCACATCTCATGAGACCTTACATTGAAGACATTGTGAATGTTAGAGGGGATGGTAATTGTGGTTTCCGGGTCGTAGCTAGGCACATGAGATTGAATGAGAGAGATCATGTTTTGGTTCGTCGTGCACTTATTAATGAGTTGAAAAATTACAAGAGTGACTACTTGCCGATATATGCTACCGAGAGGCGTTACAAACTTATCTTGGATGGTTTACACCCTCCAACAAGTAAAAGTGGTATTGCGCCTCCAGAGAAGTGGTTGACCACTCCGGATATGGGTCACATTATTGCTAGTTGCTACAATAGAGCGGTTGTTCTATTGACTTTACCCTAAATGGGTGGTTCATGTGAGACATATTTTTCCATCCGGAGTGCTCCACCACTTAAGCCACATTCCAACATAATGTGTCTTTGCTTAATTCGGACCACTTTCTTCATGTGAAGTTGAAAGAAAATTGTCCGCTACCACCTCCTTGTAAGGAGCGGATGACTCACAAGATTGGTGAGACAGAGCAACGGCTTTTTGAGTTTTTGGATAGACAAGCCGCCTTCGATGAGCTCATGTCTAAGGAGCCGATGCCGCCAAAGAAACCAACAAATGAGCACAATCCTATTACTTGTGACACTCCAACTCTGAAAAAACCAAAACAAGATTTTGAAGTCATAGATGAAGAAGAAGATTATGCACTATCACTAGTCTAGTTAGATAGGTTATAACACTTTTGGGTCGGTCGGTGTTCATCCTATTTTTTTGTGGTATTACACTCCGACATATTTTTTGGTGGTCGATTGTGTAATTTGGATATTTATGGCCAATATGTAGTTAATATTATATATTATATAAATATATGAAATGAATTATTTTTTTGGTGGTCGGTGATGTCCCACCAATTATTGCTCGCATTGCTTTGTCTCTAATTATTCACACCAATTATTTTTTAATGAATTTGTGTTTATGTAATTTAACGATGAATTTCGGTAATTTTGACCGTTTATGTGAGATTATGATTTTATAAATTTATGAACAAATTGGTGTAATTTGGACCATTTACGTGTCATTAAGTGTGTTTAAGTGATTACGAGTCATTACCGGCGAATTTGTGAAATTTGGATCGTTATGTGTGATTACGTGATTGTGAGAAAAACAATGTTTTTGTGTAATTTTGATCTATTATGTCGTATTATCCGATAATCTTGTTAAACTGGCGTAATTCGATTAAGTTATGAATGTGGCGTGATTACGGGTCAATTTTGACTTTCCAATTACCTGTTCAGTACTGCACTGCATTAGTTGCAGGTTTTGCTTTCTACTATGAACGTGAGTCAACTCACGCTAGTACAAATGGCAACGTGGGTTAACTCTCGCTGAAATTAACACTAGCGCATGTTAAGTCACGCAACGTGTGTTAACTTACGTTGCCATTTGTACTAGCGTGAGTTA
>Ga0315913_1008812_pt1 | contig 11907 bp, 10 predicted proteins | sample MpolsnodulesMG_FD_207736 | JGI IMG/M metagenome (GOLD analysis project Ga0315913, IMG submission 207736) | Medicago polymorpha root nodule microbial communities from Los Angeles, California, United States - small nodules | ecosystem: Host-associated > Plants > Roots > Nodule | place: USA... | reverse complement strand
AAAACAAAATTTACAATATATTTACAAAACTGCCACCTTATTTATATTTCACACCTTTTTTTAATAAAATAGGTATAATACACATAATTCTTATGTCAATTTTGCACTAGTGTCTAGGATTTGAGTGTTAAATTCACAAGATTTGCTAAATACTTTAGATAAAAATTTATGACATTGTGTGAAGAGAGAAAATAACTTGATTAATAATTTTTGAATAACCTGTTTGAATTTGCAATGTGTTGTGTATTAAATGAAAGTGACTTTGAACACGATTTTTATGTCAATTTGTTTTATTAATGCTTGGAAGTGGATGAATTAAAGAGTATGATATGATGTTTGTAATTCAAATTTCACTATGATCTGTGCGGGGACAGAGTTTACAGATGACGTCACTGCAGTGATCGTGTAACGATGAACTAGTACGGTGGAGGAGGAAATCTGGTGCGGTTGAGGATTGCTTCCACGGCGGAGGACGACCATCCAAGTTAGTCTTTGCATGAGAATGAAGAAAGCGTAAAAGTGTGATTCTGAGATCGTACCTGAACGCGGCAGAAATGCCACACTTATATAGTTAGTTTGAACATAATTGTTCCCGTGTGATCTGGTGAGGGTTACAGAAGACGGATGTATGTAGAGTTTATGGCCAATATCCTTCTGAGGTCGTCTTCCTATCCGGTTAAATGCGTGAATTACATTGTGTAAGTTCCCTTTGATGTGGTCTATCAGTTTTGTTGATCCTTCGTTATTGGGCCATTGTTGGGTCGAGATCCAGAATAGTTATCCCCTAAGCCCTTATCGTCTTTATGACGTAAGAAACTTGTTACAGGTTAGACAATGATTGGGCAGCCTTGATACTCAAGAGACGTTTTTTCCGCCAGTCTTGGTTACGAGAATGGCTGTAGTGGAGCGTCTTAGTAGTAGCTGAAAAGTTTTGAGTAGGGACTGGTGCAACATTTATTACTGACAAACTGAAACGACCCCTTTGTCAGAAGTTTAGACGTGTGTTGTAACACCCTTGAATCCCACTGCTAATATTTAATATAAGGCTAAACTGCACTTTTCGCCCCCTAAGTTTTAAAATGTTGCAATTTTGGCCCCCTATTAAAAAAAATGGCAAAAGTGACCCCCCATGTTTAGGGAAATATGCTCTTTTGACCCCCTAACATAAGGGAAATATGATTTTTTGACTCTTTATCTTCTTAAAAAGTTGCGATTATGACCCCTATTTTGGGACACATGGTGTCTTCTCAGCAATTTTGAGGCCAAAGGGGCCAAAATTGCCATTTTTTTAATAGGGGGCCAAAATTGCTACATTTTGAAACTTAGGGGCGAAAAGTGTAGTTTAGCCTTAATATAAATACGACAATCAAATCATAATATGCTCAAGGTGCTACGTCATTAAACTCCAAAACATGCATATAATATTTTTCATCAAAGTTACGCAACAGAATAAATAACAACTTCAAAATCATATTCAAATCTCAACAACGTAATTCAAATCTCGGATACACCCAAATGAGATAACAAAAACTCCATAAAATCCAACATAGAATATAAACAGAATAAACCCCAAAAGTCCTAACTAGAGCCCTTATATAGACTCCAAAAGTAAGGAATAAAGGAGGCATCAAGAAACTTCTCAATACTCACGTCGTCTCAAGCGTTCTGGACCTGCACGTCTACACCATTTTACAATGGCAAGGTGGTTAACCAAACAGCCACTGGAGGATAAGTTTACATTCAACATTAAAAAACTACAAATGCAAGTATAGAATAATAGAATTTCAAATATCACAATTACATACTTTCATAAATCAACAACATCAAACATACAAGAGTATCTTACACTATTCTCCATTTGTCCAAATCATCAAATTACATTGACTTCATCAAGTATAAAATATAATCATATATTCACCTCCACTTATATTCACATAACATAAATCATTTAATGCACATAATTCGTATCATTTACATAATCCATTTATGTCACATCATTTACTAAAATCAACATAGGACATTCCACATAGTTATTATGCATGCAATGTTTTAGACACGACTCTACGTGCATGTGGTACCAGTTTGAATTTCGGAGTTCTGTTACCGATTGATCCGTCATTGAAAATAATCATCACCAATTTTCCATCAACAATATTCATCGACAATAGAACTTGACATGTATGCATGAACATATGATTTGACACCGCATATATTAATACACTATTACACAAGTCATCAACAATTTTCATCAACAATATTCGTCACCATTATATACATATATATACATCACCAAATCATACATATGCATATATACACCATCATGAGTTTATTATCATAAATAAATCATTTTCACCAAAATCATCATCACCATTTATCATAACAAGAACAACAATCACTCATTTAACACAATTTTTAGCGTAGAGATGATTAAGCATTTTCACCAAGTAATCAATTCAACATGTGCAAATCAACACCAATTCAATCATTATTCATCATATATTCATGAGTATAAAATCATTTTCAAGCTATCATACCATAATTCATCAATTTGCCAAAGTTTGTCTATTTTCTCAAAGTTCGTCTATTTTTCACGTTTCACAAAAATTCCATTTCACAATCATAAGTATCCTTACCAATTCTACATGCTTCTTCTACATTCATATTCACAGTAGTTAAATCATCTCATCAACATTTCATTTGAGAAAACCTTACTTTAATTCCATTCTAAAAATTCATGTTCAAATATCCAAAGTTTGTCTCAATTCAACAAAACTTAATCAATTTCAAGTAAACATGATTGCATACACTCAATTCATCAAAACAACATCAAAACAACACAAAAGGAACACTTAGGGATGTCTGGAAACACCCTAAGAGGTCAAAGAGTGCAAAACAACAAGTGGTGTTCCGCACTCGCTCGCCATGGCGCAGCATCTATTCGCCAGGCGAGCCCCCTGTTCCTGGGAACTCAAAATTTTGGGTACCCTCTTGGGAAACCCTCCCAAATCTCTCCAAAACCCCATTTTTGATCCGATTTGATCCAAAATCGTTTTACAAACTTCACCCAATGTTAACATGGTTCAAAACAACATTCAAAACATTTCATAACTCAGATTCCACCTTCAAATTCATGAAATCATCATCAATTTTCCAATATTCACAAAACCCACAATTTCATCCAAAAATCATTTGTAACACAATCGCTTGCATAGATTTCAACAAACAAACATACCCAATCATATAGCAAGAATTAAGAACATATTTTGAACAATAATCATCAACCATAACATGATTCTCACTCATTTAAGCTAAAACTTCAAAAAAAACTTATTATATAACTTCATACATAAACAACTTAATTTCACAAAGTTCAACATACCCATAATTAACATGATTAAATAGCACGAAAAATCACTTAATTATAACATCAATTACACGAAAATCACTTAATCAAGCATAACCCATAACCACTCTATCACTCATAATCACTTAATGGTAAATATAAACTTTTCCTCTTACCATAATCTACAAAAGCAACTTTAATCTTCACTCAAATCTAGCTTGATCTCCATTTCTCTTGAATTCTCCTATTCTACCTCTTTCTCTCACTTTCTCTCTCTATGCCTCTTTTCTCAAAATGAGAAAATGAACTCTTACCCCTAATTTCCTCTAAGACTACTCGCTTTGTTTTTTCGCCTTCTAGTGAATTTGATCGTTGATTTAACTTCTCTCAGTTAATTATATAGGCGGGAGTTAAGCAAACTCAAAAGGTTCAGTTTTGTGTAAATTTGAGAGAATAGAGAAAGAGGGGAAAGAGAAGAGATTAGAGAGATTTCTATGAGGGAAAATTAGAGTTGTGTATTGATTTTGAAATCCCTTGTGGTTTGTTACATTGAGCATGTCAGAGACTATGCTATTTATATAACAATTCTTGTTACAAAAATCACTTCATATGAAAGCTATCTCATAACAACTTTCTTAACTAAATTTCTCAACTAACTAAACTACTCTAACAAACTGAATTACACTTCTAATACTCTTCCTTATATGTGAATCTGATATTAAATCATAGTCCTGCAATCTAACTAATGGAGTTCTTGTTCTATTTGATCTTCTAACCTCTAATTCATTCTCAATAGCTTAAATACTACTATTTGAATCAAGTTCAAATATCAGCTCAGAGTCTTTCTTCTTTGAGTCAGATTAACTACTCTAAATTTTCAATTCATCCACTATAACATCTCTGCTAATTTTTACTTGTTTTGCTATTGGATCAAACAATCCATAGCCACCAGTTGTATGATACCCTACCAATATATCATCTAGCTTCCTTCTAAGTTGATCAGAAAAATATTTATAGCATACAGAACCAAAAACATCAAGATGACTCACATTTTGCTTGCTTCCTATTTCAACCCATTGATTCACATTGAATTGGTCCACATACATCTGAATATATGATCTTTATACTTTATGACTGAAGGAGTTTATATGTTGCTTTGGCTCTACACAATCTCAGTAGGAATAAAGATTTATGGTAAACCTGTCACCATTCCTTGCTTCTTCAATTCATACAGATCTGTGAAATTCAGGTGATCAAACCAATAGTGTCATATCAATTCATCTCTACTGACTGTAGCTGATAAGCATATGTGTTCAATGACTTAAACTTCAATTTTGAAGATTATATTCTTAGTTAATGGAGCTTTAACTATCATTTTCTGATTGTTATCCATTATCTTAAGCATCTTATCTTTCATTATCATTCTATAACCTCTTTCAAGTAACTGACCAAGCTAAGCAAATTACTCTTTATACCTGGTAAATACAACACATCAGTGATTAAAAAGTGTTTTCCATTTATTCTTTTGATCATTACTTTTCCAATTCCTTGTGATGCAAGTTTGTTTTCATATGCAAACTTCACAGTGATTTTATTTGATAAACCAATCTTTCTTGCCTATCATATGTGTGGAGCAACTTGTATCAAGACAATGTTGATTCTCTCTTGAATCATCTTCATTTTGAGTTACCATTAACATCATGACATCTTCATCACCTTCTATGACAAATTGTTACCCTATTTCTAGTAATTATAACATTGAATGTTAGTTTTGTTCTTTTTTCCTCTTCCTCTTCCTGCATTTGAGCCACCCCTCGAATTACAACTTTCCCTTCTTTGATTTTATGAAGATTTCTCAGAATGAGGCTTTCCACCATCTTTGAATTGATGTTTCTTGCTGTAATCTCCTTTCCATTTTCCTTTTCCTCTCGTGTTCTTCTTTCCTTCATTTATTGACTGAGACAATAGTGCTACGTCACTTGTTTTTCTCATATTTTGTGCTTCTCTCATTCAGCCTATGTTCATGTGCTTCCAATATACATTGCAACTCATCAGCCTTCATGCTTGATAGATTCATTTCTTCTATGGTGATGACCATATGATCAAATCTTGGGGTAAGGCTTCTCAAGATCTTCTCCACTATGACTTGATCTCCAAGTGTTTCTTCACAATTTTTCATATTGCTTCAATTGCGTTTTCTGCAAGTTCTTCCACGTCAGAATCAACAATTTCTGATACGTCTTGAAACCCATATAACACCTTCATCTGATTGTGCCACCTATCGTAGATCTTGACAATTGTGCCATCTATCGTAGTTCTTGACATTAGGAAAAGGTAAGGTTCCAGGAAGATTGTTAAATGTGTTCACCAAGACTGCAAGGTTAGAGGATCAGAACCAGTGCTGGATACCAATTGTTGGAACAAAGGTTCAGTTTTGTGTAAATTTGAAAGAATATAGAAAGAGAGAAAAAGAGAAGAGATTAGAGAGATTTCTATGAGGGAAAATTAGAGTTGTGTATTTCTTTTGAAATCTCTTATTGTTTGTCACATTTGGCATGTGAGAGACTATGCTATTTATATAACAATGCTTGTTACACAAGTTACTTCATATGCAAGCTATCTCATAACAACTTTCTTAACTAACTTTTTCAACAAACTAAACTACTCTAACAAACTGAATTACACTTCTAACACCCCCATCTGGTTTGTTGTTCTCTGGGAATTCTTTGTACTTGTCCTTGCATATCGAGGAGTTAATCACCGAGGTTTTAAATCACTACTACAATAACAATTTCCATCACATTCCTTTTCAATATGAATTAATAACCGTAAAAAATAGAAAAATTCATATTCCTTTTTATATGTCGTTTGACTACGAATATTAGTCAATTATACTCTCTCTCATCTCTTTCGATAAAACTACCAAATGTTTTCTATTTAAAAAACAAAAGTTTATTTTTTTATCTTCAAAGTACTCTCTTAATCAAAGCGTAGCTTAATTATATTATAGATATGATTATTTCTTTTGGTGCACATACATTGAGTTTATTTGATTGTAAGAAAAAAAAATCAAATATTTTTTTAGATTTATGTGAATGAACAAACGGCCATCACATTGAAGTATTTTCTGAGATGCACATTGAAGTATTTTAAAAAGAGAGAAAACATATACTAAATTAAAATACTAAAAAGTAAGTTGATATTTCAAAGAAACTTTGACGATCAAATATACAGCTTTTTCTAGAAATATATAATACGAAGTGCGAAGTTTTCAATTATCAAAGAAAAAAGTATATATTTATTCTAGTTGCCATGCATTCCTGAGAAAATAATTAACTAATAAACACATTAGTTCCACATGAAATAGAAAAATAAAAGATTAATGGAATCATTTGCAAAACGGCGTAATTTCACATCCTATGTTTGCACTAGAATCTCTCCTCTCCTCTTTTATTTGTTGGAACACTGGAAAGTTTCTGGTGCAAAGTTGAAAAGAATAAACACCTTGTAAGAGCTAGTGGAGGATACCCTTAAAAGTGTGTCTTTGAGATACCTATTTTTGCGAACGGACGAACGCTTAGAAAATATATATATTTCACGCGCGACGACGACGGCTGCCGTCCGGCTGGACTTAGTATACAATATAGTATATACATTCTCTAAAAAAAAATATAGTATATACATCCCTTTTTTTTTAACCTTTAATTTTTTTTTTATAGTATTCTGTAAATTTATCAATTAAATTATATTCACTGTCCCAATTCCATTTGTTTGTCTTTCCTTTTGTTCCTTGTTTTCCATCAATTTTGATAAACCTGTGTATCCACACATGTGATCCATTTATGATACTTTTGTTTTTAATAAGATCCGTTTATGATACTGACACGTGTAGAAAGTCAAAGAGTTGATTAAAATATATTCCCGAAAAACTGGCTTGGCACATGTTTTTTTTTTTTTAAAAGTCAAGATGAATTATCTTACCACGAAAACATTAGTTTAAGCTCAAATCATAAAAGAGCAAAAAGGAAAAGAAAAACAACACAAAAATTAGTCAATACCTAAACACGTAAAAAAGCCACCAACCGTGGTAATTAAAAGCAAAGTTCATAAAATTTGCCTTTAGCCATAAAAAAGACAGTAGCTTGATATTTTCTAATAAATGTAGTGAGGACTTTCTTTATTATTTAAAATTATGTTGTTTCTTTCCTTTCAAATTACCCAGGTGCAGGAGAACCATATTAGAAGAATAATGTAGTGTTGTGATTTAGAAACACCTGCTAAATTGCTAAACTGAACAAAATAATATGAAATACCTGCCAGAATCAACCGAAGGAATCCCAAGCCACTTACGCAATAGATGCCAAAGAGAACAAAAAAAGATGACTACCCAAAAACATATGATGAGCTGGTTCAGGGTTACCACAACCGCTAACACAAAGTCGAGTGTCATGAGGGATAATGCGACGTCTAAATAAATTGACCTTTGTTTGCAATCATTTACGAAGAGGTTGCCAAACAAACAAAGACACCTTCAGAGGAACATCTTTATGCCATATGAGATATGTCATTGCTGCATTCTGATGCGATCTGACTAGTAAGAAGAGTGTAAGCACCACGAACGTGTACCTGTCTGAGGGTTCTAAAGTCCAAAGCCACTGATCCTCCACATGAACCTACAAAGATACAGTGAGTAGTAATGTCCTACACTCCTCTACCAACTCCTCCCAATCCAACAATCTCCGCCGCCACTTCCATGTCTCCCATTCTTCTCCCCAACCTAAAGCATACATATCAGTAATCAACAATTACTGATTTTCAGACAAATTGAACAACCTTTGAAACCTATCATGAAAAGACACCCCTGCTAACCACTTATCCATAAAAAAGTATTTTTCCATTACCAACCTATCGACGTATATTATCTTCAAACCAAACCCCTACCTCAAGACCAACACCATCTCTAATATGCACCAACCAGTGGTAGAGCCACCTTATGTCTAGGGGGCGCACATGAACCCCCAAACTTTTTCAAATAACACCTATATTTTATGTTATTTTAATACTTGAACACCCTCAAACTTATAACTTGAACCCTCTCTGCAAAGAAAGTTGTGTGTTGCTCCTCTATGTTGGACATTTGTACAGTTAATGTTATACATACTGCAGTCTATAGTCCAATATCAGCTAGTTGTGCAGATTACAAAGTCAAAACATATTACTCCCTCCGTTTTTAAATATAAGCAAAATTGATTTTTTAGGTTCATTCATTTGATGATGTATGTGGTTCATATTATGGACCACATACATCATTAATTGAATGAACCTAAAAAGTCAATTTTGCTTATATTTAGAAACGGAAGGAGTACTTTTTAATGTAGTAATTGGAATTAATATCAATTTCAATTGAGAATTAGAAGAAACTGCTGGAATGTTGCGCACACTTTAATGTAGATAAATTATGTCTAACTACGTCATTTCCATTTGACTCTATTGTTCTTGACCATGTGAGGATCCGTTGAGAAAAAGAAGAAAACAAAAACATTTTACATTTTCACAGCTCTGTATATATTGAAAAAAGATATTTACCAGCTTTATTATATGTCATTTTTTTTAGGAAAAGCAGCTTCATCTATCATTTATAAGTTAGCATGACTGGTAACATTAAAATCAAAAGCCTCATCTTTAATTTCATGTCGATCAATAATTGTCTTCTGACTTATATTAAGAGATATGTGTTCGATAACAATGATTATTATTCAATTATTTTATAAACATTAAACTACGTAAAGAAAGATTATAAAATATGTATGTAATTTAAGTACAATATTATCAATTTTTTTACTATATATTACTATAATTATTAATTAAAATTTAAAAGTTTGAACCCCTGCCGGGTTCTGGCTACGCCACTGGGACCAACTCCCTCCACCACACAAACCTTTCCTATTGCCCTCCTTCAGACAACTCCCCCTCTCCACCACACCTCGTCAACAACACTCTAAACCACAATCATCCTCTATCTACCACCATCTTCCATAACCACTTGCCCAAATGAACAATATTAAACCCCCTAATCTGACTAACCCCTAAACCTTGTTGCTCCTTACCTAGTTTCCCAATCGACACAAGTTATTTGCTTATAATCCTCCTTTCCCAATTTTTTTTTTAAAAGAGCTTGGCACATGTCATTAAAAAATTAACCAAAAGAATGCATCATTAGCACCACTGGTCTCTTCTGTCACACTATAACAAAACACGTTTTCACTTTATTCCTATTTTTTTTTTTTACATAACTTTATTTCACTACTTATAAAGTCGTTTCCACATCCACCAAAGAAGCAAACTTAAGAGAAACAAATTAAGTAAAATTGACATATTTTAAGAGCTCAATTATTTGCAATACATGCTATATTGGTATAAAAGTGAGATTGAAGAGGTACATGTGAAGTAAAATTGACTATAGGCTCATATATATTTATTTTATTGGAGAGGGGATCATATATATTCATTAAGTCCTCAAAAGACTCAAAAACTAATAGATGGACAAGAAATTATAATTAAACCTAAATTCTATTAGCTGGATTCCATCTCTTAACGAACAGAAAAATAGATTCCATCAAAAGATTTTTACAAAACTTTATCAATTAAATAACTACACGGGATTTATAAAAAAAATTGTAGAAAGTCAAAGAGTTTATTAAAATATGTTCCAAAACAATACATGGTTTGGCACATGTCATTAAAAAATTAACCAAAGGACTGTTTTGTTAGCACTACTGGTTGGTCTATGTTCTCATGTCACACCAAAAACACGTTTTCATTTTATTCCTCTACTTATACATTCGTTTACACATCCATCGAGGCATAAAACTTCACTGAGAAACCAATTAAGTAGCAACAATAACAAGTATGTTACTTGCACCTTTACTTTTTTATCCATTTAAATTTGCTTTTTTTTTTGTGTTACTTGCATAGCTACTACTTCTTTTTTTTAATGATTATTGTTGTGGTATGAAATGCTTCAGAATTTTTTTTCTTCCTTCGACTGAGTTCAATGCATGCACTTGACATTCTTTCATTTTAGTGGCAAGAGTTTAATTTTGTGAATATGTCTCCTGTGAACATTCCGCAAGTAATTCTGCAGTAAATGTCGCAGGTAATTCCGCAGCAAAACTGTTTCCGAGCAAAATCCTCAGAAATTCCTGCGGAATAGCTTCCACTGGAAAATCCGCAAGAAAGTTGACAAATTCTAGTAGTGAAATTCATGCCCAGTAAATAAATATTAATCATGCGATTAGCAATGTACTACTAGTCCATTAGTACATGTGGCTAAATCTCCTTAGGACCGTTTGAAAATGAAATATATATGGGGGAGCCTGAAAGAGCAATATCTCAAAGTAGTGGTGGTTAGATGTAGCTAAATGGATTGAAATTTTACTACTCTTTATAGAGGGTTTATATATAAATAGTCATTAGTAGCATTAGGTATATTAAAGAAAGTTGCTTGAAGTTGCAATCAATCACTAAACCAATTCTGTTTTGATTTTCTTAAGTTTTCAAACTTTTGAAGATTTCAGCTCCTGGTCCCCTTTGGTCCTTATTTTTGAAACGTACTACTCTTAGAATAAAAGATTTTTTTTGGAAATAAAATATACTCCACAAGGAAAAGTTGCCTTCATTTGTGTTGGCATATCTACCCTCATTACTCTTCCCTTAGAATTTATGGCTGCCTTTAATGAAAAAAAAGCTATTGTTGGCAATTCTCTTTGCTTTTTATAAATGGTTGAATTTATGAATTAGTATGTTTCAATTTTTAGAGAAAAGTTTTCACTCTAAAGATATGATTATGTTGCAGATTTTTTTTTACCACAAAAGAGAAGGTAAAGATAAAATGGAAGATTTTTGCAACGTGATTTGTGGCGATGATGATTCAGCTTGTTCTTTACTTCAAGGAAAACCTTTCTGTTTCGATTTCGAGGTTTTGATGAATCCTTCCTCATGCATCAACCATTTGTTGATCATTTTTCTTAATCTGTTGTTGCTAATAATGTTGACATTTGTTATGATCCAAAAGTGTTTGGCGAGGTCAATTCAGGATCAGAATAGAGTGGAAAGGTATTCAAAGTTGCAGCTAGTTTCTGCAATAACCAATGGCTCTCTTGGTTTGTTGCATTTTTTCTTAGGCATTTGGATTTTAGAGGAGAAGTTAAGGAGAAACCTCACTGTTATTCCTCATACTTGGTGGCCACTAGAACTTCTTCACGGATTCACATGGATCTTAGTTGCTTTAACTATAAGTCTTCTGCCGAAACAACTTCCAAGAACATGCTTGAGACTGTTTACTATTCTTATATTTTTTGTTTCTGGTATTTTATGTGCTTTGTCCTTATCTTTTGCACTTAGCAGCAAAGAAATGTCCCTTAAGATAGCTTTAGATGTTCTATCTTTTTTGGGTGTACTTTTGCTGCTCTTTTGCACATACAAAGTATGTAAAAATGAAGATGTCGACAAGGAAATAAATGGAAGTCTATATGCCCCTTTAAATAGCCAGATCCATGATGTTG
>Ga0315913_1008810_pt1 | contig 11910 bp, 3 predicted proteins | sample MpolsnodulesMG_FD_207736 | JGI IMG/M metagenome (GOLD analysis project Ga0315913, IMG submission 207736) | Medicago polymorpha root nodule microbial communities from Los Angeles, California, United States - small nodules | ecosystem: Host-associated > Plants > Roots > Nodule | place: USA... | reverse complement strand
TATAAATATATTTCTTTTTAATTCGCTTTGATTAATTCTATTGAAAATATATTTTTAGATAACTTTGATTATAAATGAATATTTTACAATAAAAAATGCAAGAAGAAAAATATTGGAATAATTAAAAGGGCACAATTTATTGTTTCTCCCAGAACACCAAAAATCTTAAGACCGACTCTGGTTATAAGACTTTTTACCGAAGAGTGGTACACATGCAAACACTTCTAGTTAGGGTGGAGAAATGTCTCATAAATTATGGTGAACTAATAAATAAAAATTGTTCAAAACCCTAGAAATGACTGTGTTGCTCTCTGTAAATTGAAGTTTATATATCAATTTTATTGTAAAATGATCTTGAACTTCTGTTTAAATAAAAAAGTCGTAACTTAAATCATGGCGAAATTCGTAAATCACATGTGACTAAACTTTCTCACCTTAATAATTGTCCTTTTAGATAAGTTTTGTCCTCATATTTATAGCATAACTCCTGACTTTTTCGGTAGTGATATATTAACATTATTAACTATAATTTTCCCCTATAATGGTACAATTATTGGTCGCTTTATTTGTCAACATACACATTAACTTATCACCTTATTGTGATGCCTATTTACTATTATTGCCCTAACCAAATCAATAATCCAAAAGATAGCTAGGTCTAGCTTCTAACTACCACTTTCAAATCCTTCAAAAAAAAAAAAAACTACCACTTTCAATGTTGTAAACCTGGTTGGTTGAAGTACATATTTGAACAAATTAACAGATCAAAAGGGTTTGAGAACTTCTATTTGGTTGGGGGGCCGAGGGAGACAAGGGCTAGGAGATGTGTATATATATCAAGAGTCTATTTTTTGGTATTAGTGAATTAAAGGGGGTCTAGTTTAGCATTGGTATGACATTTTGCAGTATAGCATATTTAAAAATTAACATGTAATATTTTTAGTGCTCTCTAGTATCTTGTGCGCGATTGGTTAAGTTTGTTATTGGTTGATCCCCTTGATATATTTAGATCAATTTCTTTAGTTTGCTCAATTAGTAGATAGATGGTTCTCGAGCGCATAGATCTTAATGCATTTAATTTGATTTTTCGTGTGCTTGAGTGCTTTGGAAAGCAAGGAATAACGAAATATTTAATAACAAGGAAAATTTAATTTCTCATTTTCTCGACAAAGTTAAGCTGCTTTCTTTTTGGTCGTTGAAGACAAGATCTGCAAACTTTGTTGCATGTTATCATAGTTGGTGGATCTGCCCTTTTATTTGTATGGACATTGGTTGATTTTCCTTGTTGTTATTTTTATTTCTTCTAGATTGTTTTTGTTGTAAACTTTGGTGTTTCGTTCTGGCATGTCTTGTGCTAGGGAGAACGCTTGTTTGATGTTAATATATTTTATTATGGTTTGTTAATTTTTTTCTTGAGAATTGTTGTATTATTTTATCCTAATGTTTCTCGAACACAAAATTCGACATCTACATCTACATCGTATATGTAAACAGTTTTTGAAATTTATAGTCCTTTTTTCATCTTCGGATCGATAGACACCACATATATTCAAATTGTATTTTATACAAACTTTTTAAATTGAGTGCTACGTATTCTTGTCTTGAAAATGTTCCCAGGGAGATTGGAGTCTACCCCTACCTTTTATATGAATGATTTGAAAATTTGTATAAGATGGTTTTTGCTAGGGTCGTCCCAACACATATTGAGGTATAAGGTAAAATCTAAAATGAAACCTTTTAAGTTATCACTAATCTTTTTGTTACAAAAATAATAGTTTTATTTAAAATTTTACTTTTTGAGATACAAAACCATTTATTAAATTATCATAATTGATCTCATTTGACAATTCTTTTTCAATCGATAATAAAACTTATTCATTTAATCTTTTTCAATCAATAATATAGTATATAAAAAATCAATATTATAATACTAATAAAAAGAAGTATATAATAAGTTTTATTCAACTTAAAACAAAAAAGGCACAAATCATTGAGAAATAATGCTAGGTGCAAGTTTTTCTTTTATTTACAGGGAAATGATAACAAGTGAGTATAAGACATAACATATACATTTTCCCTCAAAAAAGAAATAACATACATTTCGGTTGGCTGAAGCGTTATACTTTATGGGAAAGATATAAAAGAGTAGCGGTCACATGCATGGTATTTGGATAAAAATTTTGGAGATTAAAACAAAAAATTTAGAGGGATTAAAATGAAAATTTTATATATTTATAGGGACGAAAAACATATTTAACCTAAAATAAAAAGAGAAGCATGATTTGTAAAAAAAGAGACGCATGAACCATCTTTTCGGATCATTCATTCCATTACAGGCTCATTCCATTTGCTTAATTAGGTTACAACAAATGAGATCTTTATATGCTCATGGTTAAAAACATTAATCATGTTTTGGTTCAGTTTGCTTCAGCTTCCTGTCAACAACTTTGGCTTCATTTAATTTTGTCCTCTAAGTATGGTAAAATGTGAATCCCTCATAACATGGTTAGTATTATATATATATATTTTAGGTTGAAAAGCTAGTCTATATCATGTAAAAGTGATATGATCTTGTAATTTAAGCTCACTGGTATGGTTGGTGTCGTGTGTATCATTGTCAAAATAAGTGTCAGAATATCACATGATGTATAAACCCTAGAAAATTATAAAACAATAATTAATGATAGAAAAATACTAACCAGTGTCTTTAAGGCACAAGTTAATGCGGATTTGGATCCTTTTCATTGAAAATTTTCTCAAGTTTTCTCCATTTTGAATCTCCACCATTAAAATATAACAACCACTTTTCATTATAATTTAATTTTCACTTTCTCTCTCATGATTGATGGTTGAGATTCCACATGAGAAAACTTGAGAGAATTTTCAATGGAGAGGATCTTAATCCAATTAATGCACAAGTTAATGTATCAAAAGTAAAAATATTTTGTTATAATTAATGCAATTGAATTGAATTTTTTATTAGTTGAATGCATAAAATTTAAGAACAAATTTTTACTTTTAGGTTGTACAACATGTGCCTTTGAGAAATAAGTTAGCATGACTCTTAATGATATTATTACATCTATTTTTTTTACTACATTCACAACACCTAATTAATCATTTCCAAAAAAAAAAACCTAATTAATCATGTTAAAAAATATTGTTAATTTAATTAAATAAATGGTTAATTCAATTCACGATCAAATCAATGGTTACTCACCGCAGACAGAAAGATAAAGTCAATTATAAACACAAAATTTATGTTATAATATAATAGGAAATATAACCAAGGGGTATTAAACTCTCCCAATTATTATGAAAATGAAAAAGTGGACTAAGCCTAAGGCCTACAAAAACCGCAACTAAAAACCACCTGGTATAAAGAGATACAATACAACTTGTCTCATGCAAAAACAAACAAAACTTCATTTCATGCAAACAGGAAAATACTATTAATTTCTATCGATTCTTCTGGTCCATTAAACTTGTTGGGTACAAAAGTGATAAACATGGAGTACTTATTTTGCTGTATATATGATTCAAGACATGGTACAATCAAAGCCTAAAAGCCCTAAAACTAGGGAGAACTGTCTGAAAGCATATGTAGCAAATAACAAGCATCTTTTGGACTTAAACTAATTCCAAATTTCAGGCAACTGGAACCGATCAGGGCTATTGATGATAGCTCAATGGATTTGAACTAAGTAAGAAATAAGAAGTTGAAGGTCTTGTATTCAAATTCAGACAAAAGGATATATATTAATCTAACATTTATAAGTAGTAATTACTAACATTTATCATAATTAAAAAAAATTGATTCAATCCTATTTTAAAATTTATGTTAATTTTAAATTTTTAGTAATGAGGTGAAAGATTCATGCAATGAATAACTATGATTGAGAGAAATAAAAGAATAGCTAGCAAAAATGTGTTTTGAAAACACTGAAACAATCTTAAGAGTTTTTTTTTTTACGAAAAACAATCTTAAGAGTTAAAATGTTCTTTTCAAATATTATAAAGAAACCAAGTTGTTTACGCTCCAGTGGCAAGGAGCTCCTTCCAAGGACGTACTTGGGGAATACCGGATTCGATTTCCAGGGAAACAACGCTTGACCAGTGCGCATGCCTCTACGCACGAGCTGGATTAGTCGCTCACATTTGGTGATTTGAAAACCGGCGCGAAAAAATAATATATATATCAAAGAAGATGGTGATAGAATCTTTTATTTCCGATAGATCCAGTCCTCTATATTATTATTAGGTTATTTTATTTGTTGACTTTTCGGAAATTAAATCTGGATACCTCTTCAACCTGAAATTCATATTTTGGCTTGCTAGTTACGAAAATCTAGCCCCCTTACATTAAATACAACTCAAGTTGGTGTATTAAATCTATATTTTATCGTATTTATTATTTGAAAATGAAACGTGAAATATAAAAGTAAACTGCGACTAAATTCCCAATTTAGCAAACATATTCCGGACTCTTTCAACAAAGTTATATTTGTTGATTTATCTTTTGTTTTTGGAATAAAAGTTCACCTTTATTTTATAAAAAAATAAAAAAAAATTGTTGATTTATGAGAATAAAATGATAGAAATATATATGTCTATGTTTGTTACAAGTTTACTATTTTTTTTTCCCGGGTATAAAATGTTTATGGGAATAGAAAAATTTTCCCAAAAAAAAGGGTGGGAATAAAGTTCCCATAGAGATGAGAATAAATTTATATGTAGTTACCTATTATAATCCCTATTTTTATGGTTCCTATGAATATTATAAAGTTAACCAAACATATTTTTTCTAAATACCTTGGAATAAAATTTCAATCTCTATATTTCAAGAAATGTTATTCCTAGGAATAAATTTGGTAAACTTGAAACAAACACACCTCAAACAACTAGTTTAGTAAATAACTTTCTTCTATTTGCGATGTTTGCATTAGAGATGTTCTCAATGCGGTTCGGACTGGTTTTAAAGAAAAAACCATGCAATCCAAAGACTATAACATTCACGGTTCGATTCAATTTGAATTTCTCCCTTACAAAACCCTAATTCGGTCTGATTCAATTTAATTCAATTTAAATTGGATCGATTTTCAGTTATCCAAATTACAAATTTTAAAAAATTATTTTAATACCTATACAATAACTACTTCTGTCCAAAAAAAAAAAAACTATATTTTATGCAAAATTAAAATGCCTTAATTTAAGGATACGATAAGTATATATACTTATTATTAAGTAAACACTTAATTGACACTATGACAGTTTCATTAACATTCTAACACACAAACACAAGTTATGTCCGCAAAAATTGTAAAGTAAGTGAACTGGTTCAACATTGAATTCGTTACTCCTTTCATGTCTAGTTGTCTACCATTTTAAAGATTTCTATGTAAATATGTTCCACATGATCTTGGTGGAAATTGTTTACTTTACGGAAAATAAAGATCAGTTTTGACATTAAAAAAAAGTAGTAATTTTAAGGGAAGACGAAATGAAATTATTGAAGCCTCGCAATGTTAAGGGACATGTAAATTATTGAGTTTACCTAGATGCGGTTTGGTTCGGTTCGATTTTTGAGTGGGGTCAAAAAACCGAACCAATCGGTTATTGTTCAATGGGGTGCCAACACATCCAAGATATAGTGGTTTTGAGCAGTTTTCAATTATTTTAAATCGATTTACATGTTTTATTTATCAATTTGAATTTGAACACCCATAATTTACACTACCTTTTGAGAATATTTTCTCTTGGCTTCAAGTGCGTAAGGCGATTTGAGACACTTAACAAGTTAACCCCACAAATCTTTTTCCCTTTATATTGACAGTGAAAACAACAATATTTGGACCCCTCCCCACCTTACAAATGCAGACATTCACCCTTTTTGATATTTTATACACATAATTGGACCTATTGATGTTGTGATGACATGCCATGTTTCTCTCTCAGATGCGTAATGAACATGTCAACATTGCACCTAGCCCCTTTTTTCTTCTGTTTATTGCACTAGCTAGCTAGGGACAATTTTAAAGTTGTTTATCATTTATTTTTGACAGGTAAAGTTGTGTATCATGTAAGCTTAATTATTTGAGAAATTAAATTGAAAGATTTGTTGTGCCTTCCAACAAGCGGCACTTGTGACGTGATTACATTAACTGTTGTACATTCAAAAATAACTGTTGTATCAAAAACTTTATGCTTAATTGTTGTACATTAACCCGAAAGGGTGTGGTTCCGTTGTGACTCAAAAATCCGAAAGGGTCTGGCTCGTTTAACTCGAAAGAGTCTGGTTACTGACGTATTGGACTCATCCCTCGATTTGAGTTCTTACGCGTTGCTTTGCTCGAAAGAGCTTTATACTTGTTGTTTATCAGGGAGCTGACACTTGGATTCTAATACCGTGTTGGCGGTCGATCCATTCGCCATAGTTTACACTCTAATCGTTCTATGCAATGTTCACTCTTCATGTTTTTTTTAACTTGGTTTCGCGCCCGTACGCAGTTTCGCTGGGTTGCGTCTGTGTTTAGTGAATTTTTGTTAGGATAGATTAGAGCTGATCCACTTGACTGATTTTACACGATGTATTCCTCTTTTGGTTATTCTTGGATCAGGTCTAATGTCCCCCCAGTTTGTGTATCTCTTTCTTTTTGTTTATTATATTCTCTATTTGGCCAAAAAAAAAATGTTGTATCATATAAAATGTTAATATAACTTCAATCTAACTATTGAAATATACTATTTTTTTTTTATTAATCCATAACTTGAATAGATGTTTAAAGTTTTTTAAGTATATTTTACATTTATTTAATATAAAAATATGTAACTTTTTGGGATAATTGAGTTAGTTTTGAAAATCGTATATGAAGTAGAGAATAGTGTGAATTCGAACTTGCACTCTAGAATATCAAATGTCACAATAGCAACCATATGAGTTGTACCAACGGTGAGTTGTACCAACGGGATATTAAGGAGAAGTTTCTTCCACCAATATAATTGATTTGGATGTGCACCTGAAAATGAAATTTAAATTTTACATTGTTTAAGAGTTTACTTTTTTTAAGAAGTCAAACTAACCTGGCAAAATTGACATTGAGGAACATACTTTAAGGTTACAAACCAACACAAGTTTAATATAAGTGGGTGTACTTCTAAATAAAATGTATATGCATTTTTTTTACAAATGTAAGGGGTTTGAAAAGTAAGTAGCCTCACATATTAAGAGGACCAACATGCATAGATCCACGTTAAAGGAACCCCGTTTTACCCAAATTTTGGCCCACACAATTTGTGGATGGGATTTACTTTTCCTACCTATCCATTTTTTATGCGTCCTATTTTGTTCCAAATATGTATTTGGGATTTTCGGATTATAGAATTTGAAATGAGTTTTCCCCCTATGTTTGGGTGGAAAATGAGTTTTTCACCTATTCGGATTATACAATCTGAACACAATATGTAGTTTGGATTGTAGGGCACGTTCCTTGTTTTTTCGGATTATAAAATCCGAACACCTCATATACTCCCTCTTGTGCCATAAATTCAGGAGAAAACCAATTGAAATTATATAATCTAAAATGTAACATCACAAAGACCGAGCATGTGATTCCACCCCTCAAAATCAGTTTAAGAATCATCATAACCCTTATTCTTGTGTTTTAGATGATTGCTAATTGTTTCTGTCGTGTCCTAGTCGAAAATTTCGTTTTCAGACTACTTGATCAAATTGTTTCGAAACTTGGCCAAAAAATCAAGGATCAAGACTCCCGTAGAAGGGAGATCATAATTGATTCCACCCCTCAAAATCTAAAATTCTTTCGTTTAGACTCACTTTTCATTTTTCATGTTCTTAGAAAAATCCAATTTTTTTATTAGTTTTATTTGATTTTTAGAATTTTGAGGTAGTATTTTTTTATTTCGTTTGACAGGTTTTATCATTTTATACTTTGTTTTTTTCTTAAAGCAAAATTTGGGACCGCTAAAAAATAAGCATATTTCATTTATATAATCCGAATCGTGCTCGTATTATACAATTCGAGCAAATGATATTTTGGGAAAAATATGGCGCGTGAGAAACACATAGGATGGAAAAAGTAAAACCCTTTGTGGATTTAAGTTTGATTTGCAGACCTCGTTACCCATCCTTGATAGTGGGCTTCTTCTAACTAACATTAAAAGCTCGTAAAAAGGTTATAAATCTGAATTTGACTCTGGTCCATATAAACTTGGAAGATGTTGCTTGCTCTGATCTTTGATGGTTGTTCAAAATTACTCACTTGGTTGAAAAAGTTGGTCATAAGTTACGGCTTGATCGAATTTTACTTGAGAGTTACGATTCGATCAGGAGGAAGAGTGAAATGACCATTCAACAACTTTCCTAATATTTTGTCTCAATAGTTTGTACTAGTCATGTTTTATATCCTAGAGGTGTGTTGTTTGGCTATGTTTTTGGCCAGTTTTCACCTCCAACCAAATTTGTTTTCACTTTCATCTTTGGCTAAACTTGTGTTGACTTTAAGAAGTATTGTAAGATTTGTTTACACACTCATTCCATCAAGAGTCTGTTTAATAACACCAAACTACTAGTTTGTTGAAGATAAGTTTATAGGTGTAAAGTATAGTAGAGTTTTTTTTTTTTTTTTAAAGAATAAAGTAGAGTAGAGTAGAGTTGTTTATGACTTTTCACGCTAGTTTATACCAATTTTATTTTGTGATGATTTTCTTTCTCTTTCTTTTATTGGTAAAAAACAATGGAGAGAAAAAAGAAGAGATAAAGAGAGTAAAAACACAATGTAAGTATATAAGAGAATTATTCAAAAGTTGTCACAAAATGGTTGTATAAATATCATTTTTTAATAGTTTTTAGTCTTTTTTAGGAGCTAAGTAGTATTTGAGTGTTGAACATATGTTTTTTATCTAGCATTTTTATCCTTATTATTTTAATTGAAAAAGATTATATTTGAAAAAATTCGGCCAAAATGGCATAATTAATATTTGGATTAAAGTATTAAGTAAAAATATTTTTCGTGTTATTTTATATTTATTTGTTAATTTCATGCTAATTATATCAAAAACTACGAATTCGATTTGTTAGCTCATCAGCTAATAGTTAAGTATTTTTTTTTAAAAAAAACTAATAGTTAAGTAGTTAGTTTATTAATTATCAGCTAAATTGTCCTACTTAAAAAAAATTATCAACCAATTTATCTACCACACACTATAAATCCGAATGAGATTCTCAATTTTTCTGCAGTCCGTATGTTCACAGTTTCTTTTTTATAAGTCAAGAGCACAATGACATAAAAAAAAGAATAGAAGACATCTCAACTAAGTTGAGATGTCTTGCAGATTCCAATCCTTGTCAGTGCTCATATATATTATTAAAAAAAAATATATACAAAAATATTGGAGGGACATAATCCTAACCCAGTGAATCCACAAAAACTGTATGTCAACCCAATCAGATGATACGAAAATATAAAACAACACTAGTGGATGTCTAAAATGTGGTGTATGGACCAACCGTCAACACAGAATAAATCAAAGAACCAACAACTCCTTCCAACAGCAACAAGCATAACGTCTTTTTCGAGCCAAACAGTCCAACATCAAACAGGTAGAATGATGAGGATTTTGAAACCTCCCCTAAGTTATATAGTACCAAACTTCGTGAAGGTGAGAGATTCGACCGCCAATACAGATACATAACCCCACGTTACAACCCATTGTGCTATGACAGTAAGCTTCACAGCCATTTCTAGTCAAATCCAACAGAAAGCAACTCAAAACCAATTGAAAGCCAGATCGAGGGACGGTCAATCAAAGGATCTGAGCACCACGAGCACCGCCAACACGGTAACACCCAAACCCACCACTCGCAGCATCAACGTGGATTTGTGCGAGTCTTCATTTCTCAATACGGAGAATGAGTCCACCGCCAACACAGTCAAATTCATGTTCCAACAACCCCTATTAACAACAATCACAACAGACATCAATGCTCTTCCAAGCCAAACAAATCCATAAGCACGCATAATAGCGAGAAACCCAGCAAAGCGGCGATGAGTCGTGAAACAAAACGAAATAACCCTACAGTCTGCATAAGGCGCGTGAAACAACCAGGACGAATATCAACAACTCCAAACCTCAAACATGGAGGGGCAAATATGGAAAGAAACACCACTAACCCCTCCAGAAACCTAGATGCAGCACCACAACATGTTCCTTTACGGACCCTAGATCGACAACGACACAAGGACGACCGGAGAAGGTTGGGAGGCGAGTTGAAGCTTGAACCATCGGAGGGTAAGAGTTAACCAACTAGAAACGCAACCAAACCTACCGTAGCTGCCGCCGCTGAAAGATCTGGCGGAGGGGTGATGCGGAGGGCCTCGCCGCTCGTCGCACCACTGCACGAACACACTACATCGTGACAAAATAGCTTTGGATTCAAGAGGGAGGTATAGGGCGACGATTGTTGTTTTGTAGAGAGAGGCGAGAGGTCTTGTAGGGCGTTCAATGTCTTACACTATCATTTATGGTGTTTTTAGTCTTTTTTCCAATACCATATCTCACTTTATTGTCTTTTTCTAAAATTTACACTTAATATTATAGAGAAATGATATTTGTACAACCATTGTAGATAACTTCTCATACTCACATTATGTTCTTATTTTTTCTCTTCCTTTTTCTTTCTCTATTGTTTTTGACCAATAAAAAGAAAGAAAAAAAGTTGTCATAAAAGTTATCTCAAATGGTTGTTCAAATATAGCGGTTAAAGTTGTAAAGTGTAAGCATATTGTACCTGATTCAATTCCTTGCAAACTCTTTTAGTAATAAAAAAAAAATGGTTGTTGAAATATCAATACTCATATTATAACATAGGAACATGCCGTTGATATATACTAGTACCAAAAAAAAAAACAGTCACTTATAAATCAGAAATGGAATATTGTTCAAGAAAGATAACAAGTATATTATCGGAATATCTTCTCATAGAAGATGCCATATATGGATATTATTTCGAATATCATATATAATTCGTACGTATCAACAATGTACAACTTATCTTCTTTTCAAAATTGATCCAACTCGTGTTAATTTTTTTTGAAGGAAATCCAGCTCGTGTTAATTAGATGGAATATTGTTGATTCCCTTCTTTATTTTGTACATTTTCATTTGCTCTCGTTTCCCTTTCTCTACCAACTTTTTATTTCATGTCTCCCACTGCTAATTTGCATATATGCTATCCATACTAAACATTACTTGTATTTTATGGCTGCAGTGAGCAAGGAACAAATGAAACCAGGGGTACTTGGGGTCATATTACAATTTTAGGTATAACTCAACTCATATATGAGACACCAAAATTATATACAAAGATAAGTAAAACAAGATTTGTTTGTCGAAAAAAAAAAGTAAAACAAGATTTGTATAGCAAATAAAACTAATTATTTTAACTCCTTAAAAAAAAACTAATTAGTTTAACCAACTAGTTAGCCAGGCAATTTGCTATATAAATCTTGTCGTGTTTGATTCTAAATTTAGATTTGTTTATTGAATTATGCTCTTCTCCCAACAAGTTTTGCTTGCGCCCAACTGAATTGTCGAAAATACCCCTGCGTTAGTTAAGTAACGCAAGTGTTAAATTCTGCGCTACTTAACTAACGCCGCGTGAGTAAACTCACGCTACGTGCAGTTTTAAAGACAGGCAAAACACCTCATTTCTCATCTAAAATCTCAAAAATCTCTCTCAAATCACCCAAATTCAAAATTCCTTCAAGTTCAAATCAAACAACACTCCATTCAAAAGATTAAATTCTTGTTAGGCTGGTTTAGATGAAGGTATTGAAGTGTCAAGGAATGCACCTCATTCTTTTGACACTTGAATACCATCATTTAACCCAA
>Ga0315913_1008809_pt1 | contig 11910 bp, 4 predicted proteins | sample MpolsnodulesMG_FD_207736 | JGI IMG/M metagenome (GOLD analysis project Ga0315913, IMG submission 207736) | Medicago polymorpha root nodule microbial communities from Los Angeles, California, United States - small nodules | ecosystem: Host-associated > Plants > Roots > Nodule | place: USA... | reverse complement strand
GAGAAGAAGAAGAACATAAAGTAAATAACAAGAAAGTAAAAGAAGAACTTTTATTAAGAAAGACAATTGTCACTATTGAATTCCAAGAACAAAAGATGAATTGTTGTGATAGCTAGCTACTCTATTTATAGTTTACAATGATTTAAGCCCTAAGAAATATAACACTAGAATGTTTCACAAGAAACCACGGGCTTTTAGGTCAGAAGTAAACTAATAGGTAGCTTGTCCATGAAGCAGAAGCAGCAAAAGAGTATCCTGAAGGCAGGCACGACCGTGCTGCTGGTGGCATGGGCCGTGCCAAGTTCCTGACTTGGGGGTGACATATTTTTGTCCCATATTTTCGTATTTTCATCCCGAATCAGCTCCTAATCCTCTTTCTTTTGCTCCAAGATTCGATCTATCAATTATTTGTTCCTGAAATATAATAACTTGCAATTGAAGTAAAATAGTTTTAAAAAGGAAATAATATTAAATAAAACGAAATCAAATCTAAATAAAACGGACTCAAATATTATATTAAAAACACTAATTATTGACTCATCAGTTTCCCCTTGCCATTTGAGCGAGTTTTTGTTTACCCCTGTTTCCCTGTAAAAAAAAAAAAAGTTTGAGACTCCCTTGCCATTTCAAAGATTCTTTGATTTCGATCCTTCATAATCATTATTTTTATTTTATTTTCAAATGTCATCTATATTATTAAATAATTTTTTTTTAAAAAAAACTATCCAATTTTTTCTCCTTTCTTTTTCCTTTATCATCCCTACCACCTTGATCTAATGATCTTCCACTCCTTCATCTTTCTCTTCATATTCATAATTTAATCATCAAATTCATTCAACTTGATAAAATCAAAACACAAAATCATAAATCCATATAAAAAAAAACACATATTTCATTCTACCCCGTAAACTCATATTTTCATCTTCATCTTCTACACCAAAAAGCAAAAGTATAATCAAAATATAAAAATTTAACAAAAATGTTTTCTAGAAAATTTCTCCAAAATAAACATGAATATTTTTGTTCTCCGTCATCCTCTCGTATAAGTGATTCTCACATAGATATAGAAAAAATCTTCGTGATTTCGTCGTCATGTTGCATTGTTTTGTTCGTCGTCTTTTGTGACATTGTTTGATTTCACTCTTGTTGCGATGATCTTTTGGTTCATAATGAAAAATTAACTTCAATCAATTATATATTCAATCAATGATTTGGGCTTCAACGTTACTGATCCGGAGGCATGAATATTTCAGTCACTTGAATTTTATCATATCAATTGTAGGCACTTTGTTGTTGTATGTTATTAACTTGAATGTTGCAAGTAGATTTATCATTTTCATTTTTAACGATGTTAAATATGTGGTTGTTTTTTACGTACTCCATCAATTTGAAGAACGATAATGTTTTGCTTTTGGAAAAAATTTACCATAGGTCAACCATTTCCACTTTTGGTATTTTTGGATGGAATTTTTAATTTTGAATTTACTCGGTGATTGTTCAACTACTTTCGTTTTGGCTCAAAGTCTAGGGATGTTGAATTTGTTGGCCGTATATTATATATTAAAAAAATTAAAGTATTCTTTTATGCATGATTAATCATTCGAGGTAACTCTTCAACAAAAAAAAAATCATTTGAGGTAACTCACCAGTCACCACTAAAAAACCATTTTAGGTAACTAAGATTTATCTAATGAGTTCGTATATCTAGTGATTTTTTTATGAATTTGTTTGACAAAAAGTAGAAGTATGTTAAATAAGTTTATAGCAAATGGGTTTATAACAAATAACTTATAAGTTATGCTATAATTTATAACGGATAAGTTTAGTGATTAAATTTGAGTATTTGATAAATAAGCTTAATGAATATTTAGTTTCTTTCCAAAATGGCAGGGGTAAAATTGAGAGAAAAATAATAAGTTATAAACTATTTAAATTAACATATCAAATAAGTTATAAACTAGTTTTTTTTTTCTTTTTTAGGAAAACATTAATTTAAAAAGGTGGGAGATATGCAACACAATGACTTTTCAAGAGGTCAACCATCCTATTACTATTCTTGTCCAAACAAGCTTAACTGTGAAGTTTTGATGAAATCTAATATATTAGTGTTGGTATGATCGTCCAAACTATCAAAGTAAGTTATAAACTCGGTATCAAACATTGCCAAAGAGATAAAATGAAAACTATAAAAGAATGGCTAATTGAGCTTAGATGCAGCTATAATCTCAAGTTCTCAACACATAATGCACAACAAATATAATATTTTAAAAGTAGAATTAATATTCAATCACTGCCATTACTTGCCTTATGGAACCATCAATAAGATACCTAGCTAATTATTTCAGAAATTTAATCGAAGCTAGAAATAATTTAATTGTCAGAGCCATGACCAACATTAAACAATGTCACCTTTTATAAGTAAAAGCATTTGAGATCCCAATTATGGTATTGGGGAGCCATGACTTTGACAAGTAAAAAAGGAAACCAAATGTAAACAACAGAGTAAGAAAGAGACATGAATTATGTGCTTTTGCTTGTGCACCAATTTATTTCCTTGCTTTAATGATAGCGCTATATATGTACTCAATCAATTGTTTGATTAGTTTTTGAATAAAGATTCGATTTGGTTTCTACTAATTTTTTTGCGTCCAATTCATTGACTCATAGAAAATAATATTGAAATTAGTCCCTTAAACTTTTACATGGGGATAAATTAGTTTTGATGTTATAATGAGTCAAAGTCATGACAGGGATTAGTGTCGTTCTTCGTATGAAAATATTAAAGATTAATTTGGATATTATTTTTGCGAGAGATTGAATTGGACCGTGATAAAATTGTGAAAGATTAAATCGAATATTTATGCTTAATGCTTTTCTTTATTAAAACAATTTGCACGTTTTCAGTCAAAGGCTCTCAAAGCTACTTCACACCCTCAGAAGAATGTCTCCCTAAGCTCAATTCCTCAAACTCAACTTTGGCAGTGGTGGTCTCCATCATCATGATATAAACATTTTTCTTTGATAATGTAATAATTAAGATTTGCGAGTGTTATCCAGATAATCAAGATAACATGCATGGTAAAGATTGAAGACTTGAGAAAAAATTTGCATGATGATTTAGGGTGTTTATAACATAATATATACTTTTTAAAATTATAACTTTGTATTATATGTAGCAATGAAAAATCGAATTGCAGTGGCCGACATTGGAGTCGCATCAAGTTGCAAGACTACATATGATTCATGTCAAAAATAAAATGAATCCTTTGTAGCCTTGCAACTCGATAACGTTTAAGAATATCATTTTCTTTTTGGACCAACAATACACTATATTCAACATATATATGAGACATGCTCAATAAGAGGATCCAATTCTATAGAGGGATTTATAATCAGACAATAACACACTATAATCTAGCATTCCAATAAGATCAAAATGTTTTTCCTTCTACCTTCTTGTTATAATCCTAAGACAATAAAGTAATTAAATTATAATGTGTTACCCATGCTAGCTAGCTAGCTAGTATATCACCTTCAAATATTACCAGCTGGTAATTAAAGTTTGAAATTAAGATAATATACACATACCCTCAATTGATTACATTTGGAAAATCCTATACGTCTAACTTCATAATGTTCTATTGTCCTATGACTATATATCTATGCTAAAAAACAAAAACAAAAAAATCATATTGTCAAACTAGGTGTAAATTCCAAATCGTACTCAAGTATATGTGTTTGTTTTTGTTTGTTATATTGGGATTAAGGGAATGGTGAAATACTTAAGTCATGATCAATTCCCATTTCTCCATGAAGTGGTTACAGAAATTCATGCTTAGGTCCTATGGTGAAATACTTGCTATAAATATCATATGCCATCACATTCAAATATCAATAGTAACTTTTTAATGGGAATGAGAGAAAAAGGAATGTAATCTAGAAAAGTAGATTTTTCAATAAATTCTTCCAATCTTTTCATGACATAAAGCTAAGGGGCCTTCCACGAGAGGAGGCAAAAACAAATTAAAAAAAAATTCCACAACAAAAAGCTAAAAACATTTTCACTTGTGTAAAGTAAATGAAGACAACATCATTTTCAGAGAGAAAAAGTCTAATGTATTCATTGTTCATAGTTTCATGGTTTATTTGTCAAACCCCCACCAGTTTGACCAAATTATTATTTTTTTGCATTGGCTGGATCCGTCAGGAAAAAAAATATTTATATTGTTTTCAATGTCCACAACAACAGTGGCGTCAATTGGGAATTAAACAATGTGGGTTAGAAAATAGACTAAATAAGGCTAACATGGAGTGTTCTTGGATCGAATTCGGATTCTTTTTAGTTGAGAATTTCCGTTTTCATGCATTTAGGACAACTTTGAGCGTTGGGTAAAGGTCAAACACTTCAAAAAATACAGTTTTTTTTTTTAAATTTAAAATACTGAGTTTTTGAATATCTAGACATTTCGATCTTGATTGATTAGCGATGTTTCGAATGCGGAAATCTTAATACAAACACACTCCAACTACTTGATAGTCAAAATACTCGAGACCTAATTACTTTACCACTTTGGTCAATTAAAGGATTTCACTCCAAAACTTTTTAAAAGGGGTCATAGATATATTTTTATTAAAAGAGAGAATGTATATAGCCGGAATCATAGTAGATTTTTTATTTTATTGAAACTCTAAAGTATAGTTTTTACCGACGGTGTCCTCCATGATTACGTGAAACTCACACATATCACCATGATCACAAATATGAATTGAGAAGCACTTTGACCGTAGAAACTGTCTTTGAATTTTTTTAAGACATTATATTGAAATTACAAGGTTGGGAACTATTGCACTAAGCACTAACAACCTATGATAAATTCCACCCAAAAATAGCTAGAATTTACTCTTTGTAGACAACTAGAAATATGGAGCTAAGACACACAAACCACTCAATGAATCTAAATTAGTTGAGAATGTAAATTCAATCCAATGACATGTCCTCTTTAAAAAAGTGGCAAATATATTCAACAAATAGTCAAAAGTCTAAGAGCAACATAACAAGCAATGCTATTCTACCCATGTTATGATCACCCTTTGACATAATTATACAATTAACCTTTTCCTTTTATAATATTTTCAAGTTTTAGTGAGATGACTTTAAGAAAAAGACTTTACAACAAAAACAAATTTTGTTCATAATTGTAATTAAAGAATTAATTTATAAACACATTATGGATTTACATTGTCGGTAGTAATTCAATTGTCATCTATGTATCGACTATGTGAACACTCTCATATATATTATAACCGCATACAATTTAAATGTATGTTTGGATTAACAATGAGATTGACAAAATAAGATAAACCATCATAATTTCGTCAAAAACTATAAAAATGTATCTTTTGATATAACCGCCATGTCTCATTGTAATTTTGTCAATGTTATGGTTAAACCAGACATACAATAAATCCATAATAAATGTAAATTCAGAATAATAAGTGAACTTCAGAGAGCAGAATCACCTTACCTGAGCTCAAACAGAAGGAGCAAAAGGATCATTTTCACCTCATTCTCTCTCTGGTCCATAGTTGTTTCCCAAGTAAAAAGCATCCAAACACATTCTGCATCATATTTATCTGCATCAAGTCACAAACCCCTATGCACATTGACTCACAAAACCTCTCATTGACTATCCTCATTTTCAGAGCTCACACTTCAAGATTCACACATCATCCAATCTTGAAAACACAAAATCTTCATACAAGTTTGGTAAAAAAAGGAGGACAAAAAGGTCATTTGTCATTACATAAAAATTCTAAACAACCCTTTATTTTCCTTTCTTCAAAACAACACTTTCCTTCCTTAAAGCTTTATTTTTTTTCTTGGATTTTTAGTGACCCTTTTTTGAATTAGATCCAAAAAGGAACCTTGTTTTTATTTCATTCTTTATGGGATTTTGAGCCAATTATAAGATTTCCATGCATGATCTTTGCCTTGAGAACATGATGAGGCTGATGAGTCTGTTTTGTTTCTTATGGTTCCTTCTTTTGGTTCTTTTCTTGTTTAACACTTCTTTTTCTGCTCAAGAGTATGCAAAGTCTCAAAACTTTAGAACTAAGTCTATGTCAAAGTTTAATCCTAATTTTCAAGCTAAAGGAGGTTCAAGACAGAATTCAGGTGAAGAAGGTAATGAAGATGTTCTTGGTGATGAGAAAAGGAAAATCTACACTGGTCCTAATCCTTTACATAACAGATAAGTTGAATTATATACATGGTTTTTTTCTTCTATTATTTCAAGGTCCTTATGTGATTTGTATATATCCAAATTTTCACTTTTTTTTCTTCATATGTTCTTTCCCTCATTCTCTTTTCTTGTAAGAGTTTGTGATTTGTAATTTTGATGAATGACCAGTTCCTTCTGGTGTACTTATCAATAATCATATATAAGAATGTTGATTTATGTTACCTTGTCAAAAAAAAATAATATTGATCTATATTACAATTTACAATTCAATTTCAAAGAATGTTGAGTTACGTTAAGATGTAAGTTCAGTGGTAAGAGTTTAAATTTGTAATCTTACTGAACAAAGTTCAAATCTCTTGAAAATGTTGTAAAATAAAATTAGTGACATTTGAGTTTGATGATAATAATTGTTATTAAAAAAATATCAAAGGAAAGAAATTTTGGTTAATGGATATTCCATATTTATTTTGCAACAAATGGAAAAATATGAGTCATGTTAGAAATCAAAACTAAAAGACAAGATGTGAATCATGAATTATTTGGCTGCTATTAATGTAGATGTTGTAATGTAGTGACTGTGTAACAGCTTATGACATTTGTCTATGTTTGCCTTTTCCTTTATTTGCATGCAATGGTGAAAAGTACGCAGACAGATACAGATATAATGTTTGTATTTTTGTTAATTTAAATATTATGTTCATATGTGACATAACTCATGTTCTGTCATTTTTGTAAGTTAATTTCGGTTTGGAATTTGGACAATAGTACTAGCAGATTACACTGAATTAATTTTGTCTGTTTCTTTTATTTTATTTTATATAATTCGGTATTTAGCATATGAACTAGAAATTCAAGACCATATCATTTTACATGCTTGTGCTACTTAGGACATAATTGCTCTCATTTTTAAAGAAAATATGGATTCATTCATATTATGATTCCAAAAAGACTTGCTTAAAATAGAAAGAAAAAAATTGAGTTAGTCTTCCCTCACTAGGTCCCAATAAAATCTTTTTATATTTGTTCACTTTCTAAAGGCATTCATTGGTATTTTTTACCGATGAATTAAGGACGTCTAATATGGATTCGTTCTAAAGGTGAACCTTATTATATTTTGTAATTTTAATTGGTTTTGCTCTCCATTTTTTATTATTGTAAAAATATATTTTTTATTAAAAAAGGTAAAGGTCAGCCTTTAACTTTTTTTGCTTTCTAGAACCTTTGGACCATTTTTGAGAGGTATAAGTTAAACACACCTTAAAATTAATATTAAATTATTGAGGTAAATATGTTTGTAGTCCCTATTATATTATGAAGTTTTATTTTTCTTATCAAAATAAAAAAAAGTAAGATAACATAAAAAATTCTCATTTTTTTAGTCCCTAAATAATTATCATGTAAACACTTTTGTCTATGCGACTATGCTGAAACAAAACATGTTTAATTATCCTTCAATTGTTAAATATCTGAATGAATTTTTGTAGACATGTTTAAAACATCATACAAAGTTTCTTTACAAAACTTAAGACTTTTTTTAACATGGATGAATTAAATATGAAATTTTTAAACGTCAAAAGCTCAAGATAATAACAATAAAAATCTAAACTTAGAAATCAAATCTTGGACTCGTTTTTTATTAAGAAAGTTTTTATGATATTCTAAACATATCTAAAAAAAAATCATTCAAAGGCATATGTTAACTTAATAATAAAAACCAAGAATCATATCAATTGAATCCATATGACACATTTACCATTCTGAAGCTTTTGCTCACCTAAACGAGATGCCAAACATGTCTAAAGCGATGGGAGTAATGCCAAAAATTAAATTTATTAGATGGCATAAGACATGCCAGAAACATCCAAGACTTCACTCTGCAATTTTAATTCCCATGCATTTCATTGGATTCAATTACCATTGATTGAAAGTATAGATGGACCCATATGTAATCCGCTATTTATAAACCATCTCTAAGATAGCAATTTTATATCTTTTAATAACTATGATTCCATCGATTCATTTTTGTCTTTGAATGTTTTCTCATTGCGACATTTTCAGATTACCCAAATGCAAGCAAACCAGATAAGGCCGAACCTTTTTGCCAACACCCTTCCACTATCAATCAACCCCTTAAACTGAATGAAGTCGCTTCACTGTGTTGTGTATAAATCTAAAGTTGTTGATTTAATTAAGATTAATGGTTGAAGATGAGGGTGCATATAGAACAATGTTTAAAATTTTGGGTGTTCAATTTTTCAAAAGAGCAATGATATTTGAATAACTATTTGGTAGAAAGTTAACCTTCTTTTGCTCTCTTTTTATTGGTCAAAAAAGCAATGGAGAGAGAAAAATGTTGAGAGAGAGTAAGAATATAATGTGAGTATGAGAGAAAAATTGTCTAAAAGTTGTCATAAAATGGTTGTACAAATATCATTTCTCTTTTCAAAAACAGGAAAAAAAATCTAACTGCTAGTGACAAACAAAAGTTGTCGCTAATTATCAACTTTTCGCCGATAAAGTTCATTGATATTCGAGTTTTTATTTTTTATTTTAATTAGTTTTAAATCTAGCTACAATTTTGTCTATATATAAAAGGTAAACAAAAATGACGACTCTTTTATATAGAAGATGACTCTATAAAATTGGCGTTTTTTTTATTTTTTATTTTTTATTTTTTATCATGGATCCATTTTTAATATTTAAACAGAACCTCCAATTTGATTGAACCGACTATGAGTGTTATCATTTCTATGCATAAATTATAATATATTTAAAATTAAATAAATACACATTTGTTTGTCATTTTATATTTACAACAACTAGATTTACCGGACTAAAAGAACAACTGCATTCACCAAACACTTGGATTTCAATCTGGTAGCTTTTTAGTTATAAGCTAATCTATTGGTTATCATCAAATAGGCTAGCTTTTCATTTAGGTCAAATACATCCCAAAGTCCTTTAAGTTTCATGTTTGTTTCAAATAGATCTTTTAAGTTTCTAAGGTTTCAGATAGGTCCTTTAAGTTTCAAGTTTGTTTCGGATAGGTCCTTTAAGTTTTTAAGGTTTCAGATAGGTTCTTTAAGTTTCAAGTTTGTTTCAGATAAGTCCTTTCTATCAACCTCCGTTAAGCCAAAGTTGATCTGTCTGTTAAGTCAAAGTTGATCTGGTTGGAGAAAAAATTGATGCCAAGTGTCAAAGAGAACCACTTCACCCACTTAACGGACATATCAACTTTGGCTTAACGGACAGAACAACTTTGGCTTAACGGAGGTTGACAAAAAGGACCTATCCGAAACAAATCGAAACTTAAAGAACCTATCTAAAACCTTAAAAACTTAAAGGACCTATATGAAACAAACGTGAAACTTAAAGACCCGAAGAGGTATTTGGCCTTTCATTTATGCACCATGTATTTGGTCCTTAAAACATGGTATATATAAGAGATTAAAGTTGATTCACCTATTGATTAAAGTTGAGAAAATCTATAATTCAGTTCATTTAAACTTCAGTTTTTCTTTTTAAAAAAATACTTCAAATCTAATTTTTGTGCCTCGTGAAATCACGTTTTCATAACTCTTTAATTTTAAGGTGATTTTCGTAAAAACAATGACATTTTAGATGTATTTTTTTTAAGAAAAATTAAACCGAAATGAATCGTAAGGGACGGAAATATAGTAACTATGTTCTTAGAGTATGAGGCAAACCTTCTTACCCTACTTCTTAGTGAACCGTATAATGTTTTCTTTTGTTCTTTATGCATGTTTTTTCATAATAACTTTTTTTTGTATTCTCTTTTGATACAATTTCAAAATCATGTTCATACTAGTCTTGGCATGTGTTTCAAAATCATGTTCGCGCATTTCTATTCATTGGTTGGAGAAACATGTTACATTACAACACATAAAAATATAGTTTCACGGAGTCTCCTACATATCATATATTTTTTACTTTATCATATGAAGGAACTTTTCTTGCAATATTGGTGTATGTAGACGATCTTGCAATATAAGTAAATAACAGTAAAGCTTGACTTCAAGTGCAAACCAACATCTTTTCCCAAGGAACCAACCTATAAATGCATCCACAAATCACCTATGGTATGCACATTCTAATCAATTTATGCAACAACTATAACAAGGTTAGTGGATGTAGCCATGAAAGTGTTGTAATACCTTAAATCATCACTAGGTCAAAACATTATGCTTTCTATGAAGAATGATCTTATTTTGGTAGAATATTGTAACTCAGATTGGGCATCATATCCTCTCACTCGAAGATACATGATGAAATTTGTGGTTGATTCTGTTGAAAATAAATTATAATATTTGTATAAGAAAAGTTTGAATTTGTTATTTTTTTTTTTGAAATGAGTTTGAATTTGTTATGTATCTAGAGGTTTTACTTACTTTTATGTTTAGATAATGATGTTTTATTTTAGGTTGTTAGTTAAATTACTTATTGTAAAATACATGATTGATTGTACACTTTAACTCATTCATTGAAACACAAATTTCCATAATTAATTTTTTTTCAAGTACTAGTTATTAGAAATCCAACTTTTTAAGGTGAATAAGTGAGGTGTTCGGGGTTCGAACACCAACCCTACATATATTATGTGATGTCCCTACCAACTGAGATATGTTTAAGGAGACCAAATTTTCTTAATTCTATTAGAGACTCTTATCATGAATATGCAAAAATTATTGATGTATTGGATATAATATATAACTATACTAATGACATATATAATTTTACATATCCGAAAATTATATACTCCATCTAGTCATTATTATAAACAAAACTTCATTTTTTTTAGATACATTAAACAATTAACTTATCTAGTCTATCCTATCAATTTTACTCTGTTCTCTTACAATAAATTGTGTGAAAACTATTCATTTTTAATTGAGATAAGCAACTTGATTCTATAGAAATTATAGGTCCACAATAAAAATCCTAACTATGCAACAATCATATTTGTCTTCTCAGTAACTCCAATCACGTACCACGTGTGTGGAATTTGACACATTAGCATTTTTTATCAGGTTATTAAGTCTTCATTTTTTATTACAAGGAAATGAATGAGAATTTTTTTGAACTTGATTCTCCTTTATTATTAAACGTATTATTTTCAAAGAGGAAATATTTCTTTTAGAGACTTTAAAAAAAGAGCAATGCTATACATCAAGAAAGATTTTATCAAAAAAAATTCAAGAATGACATTGCAGAATAATCACCCTTAGATTTTATCAAGAAATTGTCCTGAAATTAATGTTAATCAATAAAATATCTGCCTGGCCGGAAATCATGGGGTGGTGGGTGTTATGTATTTTTTTTTATGAAATATTAATAAATGAGACTGAAATCTAAGGGTGATTATTTTGCCATGTCATTCTTGAATCTTTCTTGATAAAATCATTCTTGATATCTAACATTTTCCTTAAAATTTTTTTGGATAGCTATGTTAAGTAGAGCTGTCAAAACGGGCTACCCGGCCCGTGTCGGGCCGGCCCATGACGGGCTCGGGCTTTGGCGGGCTGGGCCAAAAAGGCCCGGAAGATAAACGGGCTCAAAAATATTTGTCCAAGCCCGGCCCTTTGCGGGCTACGGGCTTTCGGGCTAGCCCGGTTACTTAAAGCTTTTAATGAAAAAATTACACTAAAAA
>Ga0315913_1008808_pt1 | contig 11911 bp, 10 predicted proteins | sample MpolsnodulesMG_FD_207736 | JGI IMG/M metagenome (GOLD analysis project Ga0315913, IMG submission 207736) | Medicago polymorpha root nodule microbial communities from Los Angeles, California, United States - small nodules | ecosystem: Host-associated > Plants > Roots > Nodule | place: USA... | reverse complement strand
GTTGGTAACGTGCAGATAACCAGGCTTAGCTGTTGATGTGAGTTGACTCTCTCGTGTGTCGTCTTAGGGTCGCTCTGATACGTAACGGGATGGGGATTCTTGCTTTGCTTTCCATTGTTACGTATTGCTTTATGATCTATGTTGTTGAACCTTTTTGGATTAAGATTTTCCTTTAAGTTATTTATGTTGAGGCCGTAGTGCCAAAGATTGTTGAACAAAGCTGTTGATTTTGAAATAATTTTCCGCTGCGATATAAATGAATTTTTGACAGGGTTGTTTTGATAAATAGTAACTTTACTCTATTTATGTTTTAAAAGTAGTGTGACATTCCGTTTTACGTTGAATACTCTGATTACTTGTACTATTTACATTGTTGGGAAAACGGGGTGTTACAGGTTTGGGCTTTACCCAAAATAAAATCAGGAAAAGACGCTTGTGCCCCGCATTTTTAGATGCACGGGGCACATTGTCAGCATGCCTTGCGCATGATTGTACGGCAAAACCCATGCCCTAGGCGCATGAACAATGTCGTAGGCGCATGGATAACACTCCCATGTGCTAGGTACATGACTCATGTGCTAGGCACATTGGTCATGTGCTAGGAATATTGCACATGTGCTAGGCGCATGAGGTCTTTCCATGGGCCCAAATTCTCTAATTTTTCGTTGTTTTAGGTCTTCGTCTTCAAATAACTTGCCTCAGGACTAGGGAACATAATTTCTCCATGTTTTAAGTCTTTTGAGGCCTCTGGAATCTTCATTATTCGATTCCTTGAATCTTTACAATTCTACAGATGTTCTTGATTTCTCGATTTGCAAGATTTTTTCGTGAACTACTTCAAAAACTCCGTAAAATTGCTATGTTTAAAGAAAACTAGAATTACAGACTCAAATCAAGAAAACATTACAAAGGTCCCAAAATTATAGACAATCTTTTTAATACTCCTCCTTTTTGCTGCTAAAACCTAATGAAAATAACTATAAAACATGCTAAGAATAACGTAAGATGACATGTCATCACCAAGCTTCGCGGTTATGAAGTAGACACCGCCTCATTTTTTTTTAACAAAAGAAAGATGGCGAGAGCAAAATGATTTTCTTGGTTGGGTTCTTCGACAAAAGGCAAGGGCTGGATTTACTATATCTATAGATAAATCTAGTTTAAAAAGGCCAACATTGACAATGCAATGTGAAAGCAGTGGTGAATACAAACCACCAAAGACGAGGAAGAAATTGAACCTTGAAGGCGCGGGCTCAACGAAATGTGAATTTATGTTTAGGTTGTGTGGTTTCTATGTTCCTTACCCTAACAATGAAAGAGGGAGGAAATGTGAAATTTGGAGGCAACCAAGCTGGTAAGATTATTGGTACGTGAACTATTGGTAACTCTTCTATACCTATTAATAATGTGTGGTTGGTAGATGGTCTTAGACATAACTTGGTTAGTATCATTTAGTTTTGTGATAATGGTTATGATGTGATGTTTGATAAAACCAACTGCACAATAGTCAACAAAAATGACAACTCCATAATATTTAACGGAAAGAGGATAGATAATGTCTATAAAATTAACTTCTCTGAACTGGTTGATCAGAAGGTAGTTTGTCTTCTATCAGTGAATGAAAAGAAATGGGTGTGGCACAGAAGGTTGGGACATGCTAACTGGAGATTAACCTCTAAGCTTAGTAAGTTACAACTTGTCTGAGGCTTACCAAACATTGACTATCATTCAGATGCACTTTGTGGTGCATGGCAGAAAAGGAAGATTATGAAATCATCTTTTAAAACAAAAGACATTGTCTCAACCTCCAGACCCTTAGAATTACTCCATATTGATTTTTTTGGACCAGTTAACACTGCATCTTTGTATGGAAGTAAATATGGATTAGTCATTGTTGATGATTACAGTAGATGAACTTGGGTTAAATTCCTGAGAAGCAAAGATAATGCATATGATGTGTTCAACAATTTCTGTACTCAAATATAGTCTGAAAAAGAAATGAAAATTTTAAAGGTCAGAAATGATCATAGTATAGAATTTAAAAATGAACCATTTGTAACTTTTTGTGAAAAACATGGAATTGTTCTTGAATTCTCTTCTCCTAGAACTCCACAACAAAATGGGGTTGTAGAAAGAAAGAATAGAACTTTACAAGAAATGACTAGAACCATGAATCATGAAAACAATTTGGCTAAACATTTTTGGGCAGAGGCAGTGAACACAACATGTTATGTCCAAAATAGAATCTATATCAGACCTATATTGGAGAAAACAACATATGAACTCTTTAAGGGAAGAAGACCCAATATCTCTTACTTTCATCAATTTGGATGTACATGTTACATTCTAAATAAGAAGGTCTACCTAAAGAAATTTGATGCCAAGGCTCAAGAGGAATCTTTTTAGGTTACTCTAAAAGGTCAAAGGCATACAGAGTGTATAATTCAGAAACACTATGTGTTGAAAAATCAATGCACATCAAATTTGATGGCAAAGAGCCTAGAAATGAAACTCCAGAGCAAGGTGAAAGTCTTGGGGATATACAGGCGTCTGAAGATTCTTCAAAACCTGACCAGACTCCAGAGTCTGATGAGAGTCTAGAAGTTGAACCCACTCGAGAAGCTCAAAATGAAGTAGCTTCTGATGAAGCTCAAGATGGTTCGCAGTAATCTAATCAATCCAAGAATACATTCAAGTACAAGTCTTCACATCCAGAGGATCTAATCATTGAAAACAAAGCTATTCCAGAAGAACAAGATCATATTTCAGACAAGAAGAGTCTATGATAGGATTGTTTTCAGATGATGGATGGATACTAGCTATGCAAGAAGAACTCAATCAATTTTAAAGAAATGGTGTGTGGGATATGGTACCCAAGCCTCAACACAAGAACATTATTGGAACAAAATGGGTATTCAGAAACAAGCCTAATGAACAAGGAGAAGTAGTCAGAAACAAAGTCAGACTTGTTGCTCAAGATTACAGACAACAAGAAGGCATTGATTACACTGAAACATTTGCTCCAATTGCAGGAATGGAAGCAATCAGGTTACTTATATCCTATGTTGTTAATCATGGCATTATATTATATCAAATGGATGTAAAGAGTGCATTTCTCAATGGTGTGATATCTGAATAAGTGTATGTCAAACAACCTCCTGGTTTTGAGGATCTTAAGTGCCATGACTATGTTTATAAGATTAAGAAAGCACTATATGGTCTGAAACAAGCCCCCAAAGCTTGGTATGATAGACTAAGTAATTTCTTGATTAAAAATGATTTTAAAAGAGGTTAGGTTGACAAAATACTCTTCAGAAGGACTCTTGAGAAATACATTCTTGTTGTGCAGATTTATGTTGATGATATAATATTTGGTTCTACTAATGCATCTCTTTGCAAGGAATTCTCCAAGTTAATGCAGGATAAATTTGAAATGAGTATGATGGGAGAATTTAAGTTCTTTCTTGAAATTCAAATTAATCAATGCAAAGATGGAGTGTATGTTCATCAATCAAAGTATACTAAAGAGCTTTTGAAGAAGTTCAAGCTTGGTGATTGTAAAGAGACGAACACACCAATGCATCCAACCTGCACCTTAAGCAAAGAAGATACATGATCAAAGGTTGACCACCAGCAGCTGTATAGAGGTATGATAGGTTCTTTGTTATATCTCACTGCATCTAGACCAAATATTTTATTCAGTGTATGTTTGTGTGCAAGATTCCAGTCAGATCCTAGAGAATCTCATTTAACAACTGTTAAGAGAATCTTTAGATATCTGAAAGGAACAACAAATCTTGGACTCCTTTATAAGAAATCCTTAGATTATAAGTTGGTTGGCTTATGTGATGCTGATTATGCTGGTGACAGGATGGAAAGAAAATCAACCAGTGCAAACTGTCAGTTTCTTGGTGAGAATCTGATATCTTGGGCAAGCGAAAGACAAGCAACTATTACTATGTCTAAAGCAGAAGCGGAATACATCTCAGCTGCAAGTTTTTGTACACAAATACTTTGGATGAAACATCAGTTGGAGGATTATCAGATTAATGCCAACAGTATTCTTATTTATTGTGATAATATTGTTGTTATTTGTTTGTCAAAGAATTCAATTTTACATTCTAGAGCCAAGCATATTGAAATTAAACACCACTTTATTAGAGGCTATGTTCAAAAAAGAATTTTGGATATAAAATTCATTGATACTGAACATCAATGAGTTGATATATTCACTAAGCCTTTAACTGTTGAAAGATTTGATTTTATAAAGAAAAATTTGAACATCCATTATGTGTCTGATTAAAATCTTGCCTCTGAATATGAATTTAGGTTCTGATGTTGGCCAGAAGCTATAGTCCATCAGAAGCTCTTCACTGAGGTTCTGAGGAAAATGTTCTTCTAATGACATCAACATCTGAACTCCAGATTCTGGACTTCTTGCTTCTGATAGGAGTGTTAGTGGAAACGTTGGAAGTTACTTTTTAGCGACGCCTGCCCCACTAACATAGCAGTTGCTCTGAGAATCTCTGGCATGGTCTATTTGTATTGGTTTATAACTTAAGAGGGTAATGATGCAATTTTTAGCTTTGAATGTACTATCTCGCACCCCTTTTGTCATTAATGTATGTGTTTGTTTGTCCCCTTCTGAATTGCAAACGTTTTTACTTAAAAGACTTAGACAAGTTCACACACTTCTCACAACACTACTTACACTTTCTGTTTTTGCGCCTTCTCCCTAAAATCTCTTCGTTTTCAAAATCAAACCTTTAGAACACTAAATCTTCATCAAATCTTCATGGCTTCATCAAGTTCTAGTCAAGCTCCTCCCATGCAAATAGATTATGGAGACTCTTACAAGATCAAGCCTAGAACTATGGATATTAGAGAAGATGAGTTGATCGTCCAAGTTGAAGACCCAATAGATTTTATATCTTTGAAGCATCACACAGTTGATCTCTCAAACTATCTTCTACATCAAGGATTGGATGATTACTTTGGTATGCTAAATGGACCAACTTATAAGAACCTGGTAAAGTACTTCTCAGTTAGAGCTGAAATATACAACAATGATGCTGCTAGAAGAGAAGAACGTGAGAAGATTGATGGTGACAAGAGTCTGGAAGGGAAGACAAGACAGGAAATGAGTCTACAGGAGTTCACAGGAACTGAAATCCGTTCAAATGTAATGGGAATCCCTATTACCATTACTGAAGAAACTATTGGAAAGGCTGCAAGAAGTACGATAGAAGGAAATTTTCAATGGAATGTTATCAAGAAGACTAGCTCCTGGATCAAGACAACTTATGAAGCCTTGTACAAACACAATGCTTCTAACAAGTACAAGGATATGCAAAAAGAACGCAAGGTTCTTCAAAAGTTGATTCAAGAATGCTTCTTACCTAAGGGAGGTGGCACTGACACATTGTCATTGGACCACAAAGTATTTCTATACTTTCTAGTAAACTTTGAGAAAGTGAATCTGCCAAAGTAAATGTTTCATGACATGATTTGGGCTCTGAGGGAAAGCATAGAAAAAGGCAGGAAATTCATTCCATATGGAAGACTTCTTTCAGAGATATTCTACCAAGGAGGGCTTCTAAAAGCTTTAAAAGATTCTGGTGTTGACTCTGATAATCATCTTAGAACAATGACTGGAAAAAACATCAAGGGATATACTCTGAGGATCATGGGCATTGTGAAGACTGTTGACAAGCTGGAATTTGACTTGAAAGAATCTATGATCGTATCTGATTTGATGATTGATTTCCCTCAAATCTCCAAGTAATACAATCTTCTTGTTACATATGTGACAACTCATTATGAAAAGACTGGAGTAATCATCAACCTTAGCTCAATACCATAAACTCAAGCTGGTGTTCCTCTAAGAGTTGCAAGTAGGAAGAGGAAATCCAAGAAGGCCACTTCAGAAGTTGTTGAAGTTGGAGAATCTGAGCCAAAGCCTAAGAAGCAGAAGAAGGCCAAAATAGTTCCTCAACTGAATGTTGTTGAACCTGTTCTACCAACTATCCAAGAAGACCTAGAACCAGTGAAGATTCTAGATAAAAGAACAAGATGAGGATCTTCGAAAGCTGTTCAGATTTAATCACAGCCTAAAGTTCATAAGAAGATAAGAACTGTTAGGAAGCTTAAGGTGACTGAAGATGTTGAAGAAGAACAGGCAAGGATTGAAGAAGCCACTGCAATAGTAAAGAAGGTTCTGCAAGATAAGAGAACTGAAGAATCTTCTTCAGAACCTCACTCAGAAGCTGTTATTGCTGAAATGCATCTGAATCAAACTAATATTAGTGCTGCTGAATTGGAAGCTGCCAAGAGTCTAGCAAAGGAACTGAACAACTGCTCACATTGTCAAGAAGAGAGTTGTTGATGATGCAAAGAAAGTGGTGGAGTTTGTAGAAGTTGTTAAGGGAATAACTACTGAGAAGGCTGGTGATTTACTAAAAGCTACCATGGAAGTTAAGAGAGAACGAGTTGCTTGTTCAGAAGATGGCACCTCAGAAGCCAATACTTAAGAAGCTACAAGAGGTAAAAAAGTATTTCTCACACTACTTTTGATAGTATAATAGATCTAGACTCAACCTCATCCTCACCCCCAACTGATATAAACAATATTCCTTTGAATAGAATCTATAAAACTCTAGATAAAGCTTTAGCCTCATCACCATCTACCAAAACTAGTAAAAAGCTTGATGATGTTGATACATCAGAACCGAAATCCATTGATGAAAGGATTGGCTCATTGGTAGATCAGAGACTTTGATTATGTAAGAATCTGCCTGCTGATCATTGGTTTACACCACAGTTTGCTAGGCCTCTACAATCTATATCTCCTAGTGAACCTGATCAGGCAGCTTCTGACATTCCAACATCAACATCATCTCAACCACAACCATCTACCCAAACCAGTGATTCATCTGTTCTTGATAAACTATCAAATCACTATAAGGGTGAGTTACCTGGTTTTAAGCCAAACTCAGAGAAAGCCTGTGAAATAGCTCCTGATAGAGTTGTTTCAGAAAGCCTACAACAACAAAAATCAAACTCACAAATGACTACAAATACTATTTCTGAACTGGTTATACATTCTGATTACAAACCATACCATCTTAGTGCTACTCATTCCAATATATCTTTTTCCATTGCACTAAGAAACTTACCGAACAAACAGACTTCCATTTTTGAACCCATTGAACCTGTTTGTACAGATAAAGCCTATGTCAGTCATACAAATGCTGAGTCAGGAACATCTCATCAGCCAGATTGGACTTTTTGTAGTTCAATGGAATCTGATGATGAAATGATTGATGTGTATACTAATAATAATCCTCATATTGCTTCTCATCAAACCATTGACATACCTACCTTATCATCTATTCAGTCTACTTCTGATCAAACCTTAACCATTGCACCTCAAACCATAAATGTCTCACCCCCACCTATCCTTTTGCTAGATTCTGTTATACTAAAAGAGGTATCTGAGAACATTTTTGTGGATCTGGACAAGCTTGTGAGGACCAGAAATAACTTTGTTCACACTGAGGACTATGAAGAAAAATGGACTGCTCTCAGAGAAAGAGTAGACACAGTAATGTGTGAACTTCAAAAGTTATCTCTAGAAGCTCACAATCAGTCTATCAACACTTTTAACAACTGGTTCAAGGATGTTGTGAACAGTATGAAAGAAGTGGAAGCTAATAGAAATCAAGCTAGAAGCAAACTATACATCTCAGACTCTCCTTTCTATCTAGATGCTTCATCGATCATCACTGCAAGTGTTCATGAAGATCTAAGCCTGAATTGGTTAACAAAGTTGAAAGTTTACACTGATGCTCCAATTCTTGCAAAGTTGAAGTGTGATTCTGAACAAGAGCAGAAGATTAAGAAGCTTGAAAAGGAACTCTTTGAGCAAAAGATGTTGTATGAGAATCTCAAGAGAAGTATGGCTCTATAGAGAGAAGAATTTTTAGCCAGAGAGGAAGCTCAAGACAAAGGATACAATGAGCTAAAGGAAGCAATGCAGAAGCAATTAGAGGATATGACCAATACGATGAGAGAGATGATGGAGATGACGAAGAAACAAGTCAAGCCATAGATTGCACACATTATCTTATTTTTCAATCATTTATGTCGTGTCTTCTGATAAACAACTGCTTTATTTTGCTGCTTCTGATACAATTTTACTGCTTCTGACAATATTTATATGTTTTGTTTACTCTGATATGCTATTAGAATGATCTCATGATATGTTTTTCTCACTTCTCTTATTTTGTCTTTATTTTAACTTTTTGTTGATGACAAAAGGGGGAGTAGATATAATATTTATTTAGGCTCTGAGCCCCACTAATTTAATTCTAAACAAAATTGAATTAGGAGAACCTACTTCTCATCTCTTAGTCTTTAATTTCATGTGAGATTATTTTGAGTGTTATTACGTTTTTAAAATGAATTTAATTAACTTGAATAGAACTCAGGGGGAGCTTACAAACCTCACCTTATGAGCTATTGGACTTAGGGGGAGCTTACAAACCTAACACCCTCATAGTAAACTTGTTAATTAGATTAACAACAATTGAACTTTTTAATACAAGTGTTTGTCGTCATCAAAAAGGGGGAGATTGTTGGAACAAAATGTGTTTAACATTACCCTTTGAGTTTTGATGATAACAACGTATTTGAAGGTGAGAAAAACACAAGAAGGGGGGGTTGAATTGTGTTAGCTTCTTCTTCCTTTTCTCCTACTGAAGTCACTGATCAGAAGCAGATAGTATTCAGCTTCTGAAGTGATGTTCAGAATCTAAATGCAGCGGATAAAACTGAGAGAGAGAGAGAGAGAGAGAGAGGACACAAAGAAATTATGCAGGTTCCTTCCACAAACCGGAAGTAGTCCTGTCCCCCTTGCATTTCCAAGGAGAATTCACTAAAAAATGTAATATCTGATTACAATTGCTCACTGCTAAAACTAGCAAGAGACTTCAAACTACTCAAGCACAACTGCAAGAGACTTTCTATGCTCAAGAACTCAATCAAGAGACTTCCTATGCTCAAGCACAACTGCAAGAAACTTCTATTCAAACAGAATTACAAAGAAATTTGTATGAGGTTGAACACTTGATACACAATCAGTGGTGCTCACAATACAAATCAGATACAAACTCTTTAAGACTTTAGAATTTCTAAGATATGAAAGTTGTAAAGAAATTCTAAGTGAACTTTGATGAGGAGTAATTTCAACAAAGTTTTGGCACTATTAATTTGTGGTATGGGTCTTACGATTCTCTATATCTTCACTCCTTTATATAGAGGTGTGAAAGAGACGTTGTATAATGCTAGCACATCAAAAAGAGTCGTTTGAAGCTTGATCAAATCACCAATGATTTGTTGCCTGATTTGGTTATTTTCATATGAAGGAGCGATTTCAAATCCATTCCAAGTATGGAGCAACACTGATGCAAGCACAACTGTTGTTCTTGTACTAGCAGACGTAAAAACAGAGTAGTGGAGATAGTGGTTGTACACTTCATACAATTGTCCTTTTTCAACGTTCTCCAAAGAATAAGCATTAAATGCCTTCAAATCCTTTTGAATAGTTGTTGCTTCATGTTTCTATTCTTCTTTGATGATAGGCGTGATTAAATCATTATTTGAACAACATCTGAAAAGCTTCAGTCTTTCAGCTTCTGATGACCTTCAGAACCTCTTATGACGTCAGCTTCTGGTGAACTGCTTCTGAGAAGGTGCTTTTGATGACGTCAGCTTCTTCAGAACCGCTTGTCTTCAGAACCTCTTTCTTGCAGCACAAGCTTCCCTGTTGTTGATTCCATTGCTCTTATTTGTTCTTCAGAACCTATGCTTGAATTTAAAGACACTAAATTTTTTGTCTATGGTCCTGCACACTTGAACAAATATTAGCATATCCAATTGACACTTTTAATACCTTGTTATCATCAAAACTCAAAGGGTAATGTTAAACACATTTTGTTTCAACAGTATTAAAAAATGTCAATTGGATATGCTAATATTTGTTCAAGTGTGCAGGACCATAGACAAAAATTCAAGTGTCTTTATATCAAGATTAGGTTCTGGAAGTGTAACGCCTTATTTCTATTAAAGCGATAAAACACGCGATTAAAGCATTTATTCAAGAAATAGACGTCACGTCTCCAAAAGTTCACCAGAATATAACATGCATAAAAATTCAAACAACTACGCAGCAGATATAAATCATACATCTCTAAATATACATGTCATAACTCCAAATATGGCAGTACATGAAAATCTTCAAATCCCGACAAATGGGTAAAATCTCAACAATAAATAAATCCAACATAATCATAAAGACCGACATCCTAATCATAGCCTAATCTAAGACTCCAAATGAAACGATAACGGAGATAGCTCCCGCTATCCAAGCACTCACCGAACAAGCAAACTACTCCTCCACTCCATCTACCCATTCATACAAACAGGTAGGCGGTCAAAACCACTGGGGGTTAGATTCACATCAATCATAATCAAGAATAAACAAACATAAGCCTTCAAGGATTCATGCATAGCACATATACATACTAAACATTCCTAGAAAACTACCACCACATACATATATCCCCCATTCCATACATATCATGCTATTACAATTCGAACATGGCATAGCAAGCATATTCACTCTCTAATCGAGTCATCGATATAAGCTCATCATTTATCAACATCAATCAAAGAAAGGATTACTTACCTTATTCTTCATTTAACATACTTAACTCAACAAGTACAATTCATCATTTCAAGGTATAAGCAAACAATTATCATTATCAAAGAAATCACTACATCATATATATACACACACACACACACACATATACAATTCTCACCTCATTACTATTACCAAAATAATTATCATTAAATAGATTCACCAAGGGTATAAGTACAAGCAAGTAAGACATGCAATTAGAACATAGTTCAATCATTCGCAACCAACAACCAAGTCCACCAATTGTACATATACACCAATCCACATGAATCACCACATTCAACAAATTTCACCAATGCACAAATTCACCAAGTCACATATTCAATTATGACACAATTTATCATCCATTCAAATGCATGCAATGTTCTAGACTCTTCTAGATGCATGCGGTACCGCCACCAACAACAATAGGTCGTCTCCTCATGATGCAACAAAAACATCATATCCATTGAATACAAACTATTCAAATCTCACCACTGGATATAAATATCCTAAACCATTGAATACAAAGTATTCAAATCTCACCGCTGGATGTAAATATCCTAAGACTCAATATGACTATGATGCATGGACATACAAGAAAAGACTCAACAATGAGAAATCACCTCATATATATTCAAAAACAACAATGTAAGGGATCACTTCCATTTACATTGATCAACTCCAACAACAATTGCATTATCAAGTATTTACGTCCAAAAAATCAATAAGTCACAATTCAAATAAGAGTCATCACCACATTATCATCAACATAATCATCATCATAATTATCAACAAACATCAACATCACCATCATCATAATTAACATATATGCATTACTTAACATCAACTATGTCGTGTAGTTCAACAACTACATACAATTTCTCACAATTCAAGTAAAGGAGAAAATACAACACATTATGATAAACATCTAATTCAACACCTAAAAATCATTCACATATCTTCATATAATCATATCAAACTATCCACAAAAGACTTGCCAAGTATTTGGTCTTAAAGATTATTTTCGACAAAGTTTGTCTCTCATTTTACAACTTTAAAATAATTGAGACAAATGAACCAAAACCAAGTAAATAAACTCTAGGGCCTCGACTATGTATACACTTAGATCACATATGAGTGTAGTTGAATATACATGTGCGTTTCACC
>Ga0315913_1008801_pt1 | contig 11916 bp, 5 predicted proteins | sample MpolsnodulesMG_FD_207736 | JGI IMG/M metagenome (GOLD analysis project Ga0315913, IMG submission 207736) | Medicago polymorpha root nodule microbial communities from Los Angeles, California, United States - small nodules | ecosystem: Host-associated > Plants > Roots > Nodule | place: USA... | reverse complement strand
AAAATCGTGGCACGATTTGGGAAATCGTGACACGATTAGGCTACTTCCTCACCAAGTTTCCCTTGAAAGGGACTAGTCACAACGGTTACCCAGATGAAATCGCGGCGCGATTGGTCAGAACCGTGGCGCGATTTTGAACAGCTGTGACTAGTATTTAAGTGATTCTGCAGCATTTTTTTGAAGAAGAGCTGAAGCTAGAGGCCTAGGGTTCACAAAGGGGGGAACTTGAGAGTTGAGTACCTTTGTAGGGAGGGTCTCTAGGGTTGGGATAAACATTGTAAACACCTTGGGTAGTGAGATTGAATCATTGGAAGGATCCAAAGCTTCCTTTGTGTATTCACTAGAGTAAGTTCATATGAGAGTGGTGAGGGAAACAAAGGGTAGAGATTAGGGAAAAGGCTAATTTCTTGTAACCTCTTGTAACATCTTCTCATAGTGGATTAGAGAGCTGCTCTCTCCCCCAGAGTAGGTCATATTGGACCGAACTGGGTTACCATTTCTTGTATGTGTTTGTTTACTTCCTTTAAGCTTGCTTATCTTTGTGCTTGGTTTGTGTTTGTGTCATTGTATTAGCTCTTTGTGTGTGTTATTGCTTGAAGACACTTAGATCTAAGATTACCACTATCTTTTGCTCCACACATCTTTGTTCATTTCATTGGTGTGATTCGATTAAGGTTGATTTCACAACAGAGCATATAATGCATTTGTTTTTCTTAGTCTTGTAGAAACATCTTCTTTTCTAATAGAACAAATGTTCGTTTTAACTTGCTACTTAGAAGATGTGAGACTTTTTAAATGAACGATTGTGATGAAAATAAAAACTATGGGTGATTTCTTTTTTGTATATTGAAAATGAAATTTTGGCATTTTTATTGTTTAAAAAAATTGCACGCAATTATTCCCTTCAAGAATCTGTTAAATTAACAGTAATTTTAGACAATGAAATAGAAGATGTTTTCCCAAAGTAAACTTGGCCTTAGATTAGAATTTTGTTATCACTTTTTAGTGTGACTAGCAGCAGATTGCATATGAGAGGGCCCTATCAATGATTGTGTATTTGGATTGAAGTTTGCAAACTTATATTTAAACAACTTCATTTACAAAATTTTAATTTTGATCAGAATGAATTTAGTTTAACATGATTTGTTTATTTACTTTTATTTCAAATCTCTATTCGGTGGTGGAGAGAAAAGTGGGTAATGGTATGTCTTCTAGCTTTTGGAATGATAGGTGGAGAGGAGAGAAATGTTTTCGCTTAAAGTATCCTAGACTTTATTCGGTTTCTAATCAAAAGGAGGCGTTGGTGGGGGGAAATGAGGGACCACTTGCATCTTGGTACGGAGTGGAGGTTTACTTGGAGAAGACATCTTTTCACGTGGGAGGAGGAGTTACTTATAAGCCTCAAGGAGGATTTGGAAGGAATGGTGTGGTCGGAGGTGGAGGATGGGTGGAGGTGGAGTTTGGAAGAGTTAGGATTTTTTACGGTAAAATCGGCGTATAATAGGTTGGAAGGGTTTGTGTTGAGGGAAGATAGATGGCGGGAGGAAGAAAAACGGGTGTTTGAATCTCTTTGGGAAAATCTGGCACCCTCGAAAGTGGTGGCTTTTGTGTGGAAAGTTCTACTCGATCGAATCCCATCTAAGGTCAATCTTGCAATGCGCCAGGTGCTACCATTGGAGGGCTCGACCATGTGTACGTTATGTGCAATGAGGGAGGAAACTTCGCTTCACCTTTTGCTTCATTGCGACTTTGCTTCTTCGGTTTGGTTGCAAATTATGGTGTGGTTCGAGTGTTTTTTTCATATCCCTCCTAACCTCTTTGTACATTGGGAATGTTGGGGAGGATTGGAAAGAAATAGTAAGATTAAAAAGGGTCGTTGGCTTGTTTGGTTAGCTACTTTATGGCTCTTGTGGAAAGTCCGGAACGATAGCATATTTAACCAGAAAATTTATAAGGTGGAGGAGGTGGTAGAGGAGATCAAAGTGCTATCTTGGAGGTGGATTTTGAGTAGGACCAAGTTCCCGGTGTGTCTTTTCTACGAGTGGTGTTGGGATCCAATTTGGTGTCTCAATAGGGAGGGCAGGAGGTAGGATTGGCTGCACTGAGGGTCTGCTGTTTGGATGTGGTTTTGGGCTGATATAGCAGAGCTGCTGTGAAGGTTTTGCGGTTCTGTTCGGTTCCTGCAGGCACTGTGATCCTGCGCTGGTGTGTGTGTGTGCTGCTGGAGCCAACTGTGCAGCGCTTGCTGTTGGCTGTGCAGGGGTTTGGGTGTTCGTTTTTGAGGCGGTGGTATGCCTGTTATTCCTCATGTATATAACAGCCTCATTGCTCGACGCCATGTTTAGGTTTGGGTTGTTTTTTTGGTGTGGTGATGTTCCGTATATATGCGGCATCTTCTTGTATTTTTTTCCCAACCGCGGGTTAGTGCGCCTTGCATATTCTCGTCGTGAATAAAATTTTGCCTTCTCAAAAAAAATCTCCATTTGACAAAATGAAACTCTTGTTCGAATGACTCTGACCAAAAGTACTTTGGAATGTATGACTAGTTAATGGTACAGTATAATATTAGATTATTGATATTGTTTATTTCATTTTCTTAATAATATTTCAAGTATTAATGTACAATAATTTGAAACAAAGGCCTTGCTTAAATGAAGGGATGCATATAATAATAGAGTAGAGTAAGACATTGTTGTGGGACAAAATTCCAGGTGTACAAAAGAGACAGGATAGTAGTTTCCTGTTGTCTGGAGTTTAGTATATGCTCCCAAACTGTTTTATTGCTTCCACGTATGTTCATATCCTTGATCTTTATGTGACATGACAGCGACATTATTATAGTTACAATTCAATTGGTTGTAATTTCAAACATGAAAATAAGTTTTTGAGATAGTTCACACAATGAATAAATTTTACAATGAATTACTCCTCTTAAGGCCTCCAGCATTCAAATAAAGATGGCTATTTGGCTGGTTAGAGAAGTTTGACTTTGTAGATACAGGGGTAAATCCAGAATAATGTCCATCAATCTTTGCCAAGTATATGTCATTAATGTACCTCAAAACCTCATACTTTTCCATAAATGGCTGAGCTGCATATTCATCAAATGGCATCCACTGCAGCACATAACAATTAATATCAACCCTGTTGCTATATATAATGAATATACATTTCCTCATAATACTAAAATTTACTGTTAGACAGTATAAATTTGAGTAAAACAATTAATTCCAGAAAAAAGAGAGTTTCCAATGCGAAGTAATGAAAAGAATATATGTAAGAAATTGTGGTATTTTAGGGATCCATAAGATTGAATATTAACAGACCTTATTTAGTGCATAACTTCAATTAAATTGTACGTACCTTTGCAGCTTCAATCTCTACCTCCTGGATTTTGATGTCAAAAGAAAGAGGACGCAACAAGCACACAAAGAATATATCTGACTTCTCAAAGAATGTCATGTGGCTTTGTCTGTTAATCCGATGAAAGAATAAACGAATGTGAATTCCCGGTTATCAAAATTGTAAGCTTATAAACAAAAAGAAAAAGAAGTTCCTACATTTTTTCAACAACTAAACAATAAAATCGGCAATATGAACATTTTCCAGCACATATTATCTAACCGCTTATAAACCATGATATTGTTATTGGTGCACGTAGCAACATTAGCAAGTTTAATACTTCAACGTGACCAAGCAAAAACAAGGACTCTCCATGTTCAGCCATTGGAAGTTTGGAACTTCCTTTTCCAACACACAATGAAATATTATATGTAAATGTGCTACCCACCTGAATGCTAATACTTCCACAAATTCCGAGTCTATCTGAAAATTGAAAAAACTTGGAACAATTAAGCTTAGAATCACGTTGGTTCTTTTGTGGCGGATCAAATTGCCAATAAGTTCATGTCTAGTACACATTCAATAGGTACCGCAAAGAGATTACTTACTCCTGTTTCTTCTTTGACCTCTCTTACTGCTGCTGCACAAATGTCTTCTCCCTGCAGCAGAATGAGTAGATTATATAAACCAAAGAAAAGCTTCTTATACTAATTAGAAAAAGATATAATCAATACATTTACCTGATCAGCAACTCCGGTAGGAAATTTCCAGGATCCAGTTCCCTGAAAATGTCCAGTTTTTTCTTGAAGCACTAGAACCTAACACCATTCGATAACTAGGAAATGAGACATCAATACAAAATACCAAATCAGAATTATGCAGAGTTATTTTCGGTGAGACATAGTATTCATTATCACTGAAAATGCTGACAACAGATCACATAGGAAGACAGATGGACATACATACATTAGAGTATGAAGATAGAATTTAGAATAACCAACAAAGATAAAGCACATTCATCAATGTTATTTCTATGTATCAAGGAGATGCAAAGAGTTTCTTCACTTTTACTTTTTGAATGACTGAAGTAGTGTTTGCTAGAATTAAGTGTCGAATATACAGTTTCTATTCCCGTAATAAAGGGACAGCCCTCTAACCATATGGGATTGTGTGTGCTTCCTGAGGTAAAGATTCCTAGTTTCTAGCTTTACTTGCTCCATTATACACACCTACGTAGAAATTTATCTGGATAGCTGCATGTGTTGACGAACTAAATTAAATCCTTGTTAACTTTCTTATTTTGAAAATAGGAAACATCTACCGTTCTTCAGGAACCCACCGGAGTTGTGTATCCAGAGGACTCACCTAATAATGCTTCTGATCAAGCATCTGAAACTATAGTAAGTGACATATTTACTGCATGAGATTGTTTCGCTTGTTATTGTTACTTTGTTCATTTAATGGTACAAAACTTTCCTTAGGTTTCTGGTCACACTATGAAAATTATACATTTTACAAAACCCTAAATATATAGCCATATGGGAGTGTTTGTGCTTCCAAATTGTGCAGAAACCTGATCATGTGGTTGCTCTGCATTGTGATTATTAATGTATATATACCTCTCGTTTATCATTCACCACAAACGCTCCAATACCCACTCGGTGTGTAGCATTTGCAGGAATGGTGTTTGCACTGTCTGCAATCCAATGTACAAGCATCAAATATTTTGGTTCTGCATGGTGATACCAAAAACCTTCCTGCACAGAATTGTGATCCATAACAGAAGTTTTGATTAAAATGACAAGTTAGTACACAAGGACATCAGTTAAATTCATTTTATCATCAACTGTTAAAACACTTGTCAAGAATCAATAAGTGTAAGCTGTAAACTCACCTTAATTAAAGTTTCCACAAGATTGGCCAGTTGAATAGGTAATTTTATCCAAACACCCTTCTTGCCCTACAAGACAATGTTAATTCAATAACTCGACTAAACAAAGATAGTGACAATTTCTAGCAAGGTAATGAGGAAATAGGATGCACACATTCCAGAAGAATAAAGCATCAATATCTGTTATACTGTAAACTGTCCCTTATTGAGACCCAAGTATTGTTCCGTATTCCTAATCTTGTTCGCCTTTCAAAAATATATTTAACTTTCTGAATAACTTAAACACAATCGGTTTTACTTTCTTAGATACTAAATAATCAGGAAACTGGATTGCTTATATATAAGTAAAATCAAAAATCTTAATGTAAATTTGAAACAATTATTGTTCTAGTAGATAAGTTTTAGATTGAAGGTCAATTACTACCGAAACCAAATGAGAATGCATAAAAAAAAACCTTGGTCATTAATTAAAACTACATTTATGTGTGCATACAGCAATCAGAGAATAGAGTAAAACTACATAATGAATCAGATCTATGAAGCAAAAACTTAAACTAATACATGATGAAACTTTAAATTGATTAAGGATACACAATTGCATTGGATAGAGTTAGTAATAATAAATACTACCTGTTGTTTCCAGTTAGAAATAGAAGGTCTAAGAATGGATAAGAAGGTAGTAGAATCCATAATAGGGTGATCCATTAATTCGACGATAACACCGCTATATTCATCATCGGTTGATGTAAGTAGTTGAATTTGATCTTCTTCTTCTTCTTTCATGAAAACTGAAAATAACAAAATTAACATTAAACATGTTTTGAGGCTGAATTTTATAAAATACTTGAAAAATGTTTGTTCATGGTTTGAGTTGGTAGCACCTAACACTTCTATACTATTGATGTGTCACGACACCAACACATATGATTACAGGTGGTGTATCCGTGCGTGAATTCAATTGAATCGAAAGTAGTTGCTTGTGTTGTGAAACAGTAAGTACATCTGTATGACTGTTTGGATTTCCGCGTAGTGGTCGGATATGATATGACAAACAAAGTACGGATTTCCTGTTTTTGCCTATGCCGAGCTGCAGTAGTAATTGTATTCAAATTACTACTAACAAACAAAAATATATATTTCCTTATTTCCAAAAAAAGATACTATATATTTCCTTTTGCTTTTCCCAAAAAATAAAAGGAAAGAAATTATATATTTATTATGCACATTTTTTATACAATTGAATTGAAGTAGTGTTGAATTTTGTCTCAAATATATACACATTTTTTATTTATATTTTTTAATAAGCATTCAAATCATTCAATGCAATACTTTTACAAAAAATTAATTAAATGAGTCTATGAATAACTATAGATCATTATATTTCAATAATACGTGATTGTGCTAAAATTCTCTCACTTCTTTCTTATTAGCACCGTCTCCACTACCCTCCAATAAAAATAACTCATAACCATCGATTCTTAAAAAGTAATCATTCTTGGAGATTCACATTGCAAGAAGTTCTTAAAACACTTATCTTTTGGTCAAGGAAATGATCCTACAAGCTATTGTGACCCAAAACATAAAATTTGTCCCATATGCATACACACACTCTTTATACAAAGTCGGTAAATCAGAATCAGTTATATGTGTCTTTTAAAAAATTAATATGATTAAACACAAATATTTTTAATGAACTAACAATTGTGATGGATTGAAAGTGTAAAAAATACATGTCACATTTTGATAACACGCACTATTTACATAATTTACTTTGACCATATTTTTTTGACTAATATATAAATACAAATGTTATCACATAATATGTCGTTCCATTTGTTTCAATGAATATTTTCAAAATATCAAATTTTATAAAAAAATTTACTATAAATAATTAAATATATTAATGGTCAAAATCGTGTATTGACATGCGTGAAATATTAATTTAACATAATATTTCTGGTATCATTATCTTTTCTTTTTTTTAAAGGCTTACTAGTATTATCATCATTATCATTATATATACAAAACAGTATAAATAATATAATATTATCGTGTATTAAATCTATAATATTATTTAAGTTAATTATATAATGCTTAAATATAAATAATATAGTATAAATGTATATTATCAAATGATATATTGTAATATTATTTTTTGGCTCAATTAAAGTTTAGTTTTTTTAATCAATTAAAGATTAGTATTAAGAACATGTTGAAATGTGGCGCACTAGAATTATATTTTATTGTTAAAAACACTTCTATGTAACTTCTTTTTTTGTCAAGTAACCTAGTGGTTAAAGCTCACACAATTTAATTGTGGAGAAGTGGAGTGTCCGGGATTCGAATCCTGACCCCTGCATATAAAATGCAATATCCCTATTAACTGAGCTAAACTCACAGAATACTTCTATGCAACTCCTATTGGAGATCCTATGAGCGTATCAGCTATCGACATTTTACATTATTTTGCTTGTGTCGTCCATTATCAACCGAACGATAGATAAAAGATTGTTTTGTAAGTCAAACTTTATATTATGTTGTTTGACTCCTTTAAAAAAAATTAATAGCTTTAGATCAAAAATTAATAGCTGGAGATCCTATGTGAGCTCCAGCCACTAGGCTATTAGATCAAAAAAAAAAAACTCTAGGAGATACACGGTACATCATCCTGAGAAAAATAAAAATAAAACAACAAAAAGTAAAAACAAAATATAAACACAAACAAACAACATATCAATAACAAGAACGAACAATTTGGATGCAATTGATCTTATAAGTTTCCCCAATAAAAAATGTTTCTTGAACATAAATATGAGGGACTTATAAAGATGAGATTACATTGTATTTTTTTTCCATGCTTTGGATGGCTAGGAATCAAATAAAATAAAAAATAAAAAAAGACCTCCTATGTATTATTTGAGAAATCCACCATGAGAACTTTATTTTATTGCTAGGAGTTGTAGAGGTCTGTTGCGATGTCACCAATAGTAAATCGCAAGATAAAGAGAATAAAAGATGATACCAAGAGGGATACTGCAAAACCAGATAATCAGCAAAACTGAAGGCATTGGTGTCAGGTAGTAGGGGATCACCAAAATAGATGTCATCAACAATATAATTGTCAACAATGTTGCCATATGTTTGATCTTGTTGTAGTCGATATTTCTCATTTTCTCAGATTAAAGAGACCACACCAGTGAATATTGTTGATATGGACTCTTCGAAGAAAAAGAAAAGGCTAAAAATTGTTTCTCCCCTTATACAATATACTTGAATTTATAGGCAAGAAATTAAATGATCGTAGAAGGAAACTAAAAAATTTAATTAATTGGGCTTTCTTAAAGGAATAAAAAAATGTCCATAAAAACTAAAATTTCCACCTGTATATTAAAAAATGATTTAATTTTATATACAATGTCAAGTGAGAAATTTTTTCATACACGCATTTATTCATACCCAGCACTCAGACAATTAATACACTTGAATTTATAGGCATGAAACAGAATGATGGTAGATACAAACTAAAATAAATAATTAATTGGGCTTCCTTAAAGGAATTAATTAAGTTTGTACACAATTTCAAGTGAGAAATTTTTACACACATGCAATCAATCATATTCTACCGTAGATTGTAACCCAAAAAAAAAAAATTATTCTACCGTAGATATTGATGGAGATATATTTGAAACTAATAACACAGTGGAATCATCATTGGATTGAATGCATATGTAAAAAACATATAATATTAGTCCATAGAAATTAATCTCTATTAAAAAATATTTAGTTTTTTTAATGGAAGAAAAAAATATTCACGTGTGGTTGCTTGGTTTCTTTTTATAAAACTGATATGGAAGAGAATGCAATTTACTATTTAAGTTTAAAAGCTTTTAAATTATTCATGAATAAAATAGAATTAGTTGAAAATGAATTTTTTGAGGTTGAAAAAGTTTTTTTTTTAATTTGCATCATTTTTTATTTAACATCGTGGTACTATGGAGTATACTCCTCCTCAAGCTTTCAAGTTTGATTCTTTGTCATGTCAATTTGGATAGGTTAACTTAACTTCTTGATAAAACAAACATTATGGTGTTTTGTTAAATACATACTCATTATCCACTCATTTAGTTTAACTCTCTATTTTTATATCTAAATACATATACCGGTAATCTGGAGTTCGACCGAAAGGTAGGTAAAGTCTAACCAGGAATCGTTCCCACCAGTAATCGGACTTGGATTCTCCCGAAAGATTCATATAATATAGAGGTGTCAAAACATGTTACCCGTCCGTTTAAGACCGGCTCTAACGGGTTTCTGGTTTTATAGGGCCATGCCAAAAAAAAAACTCTATTTTATTACGGGCTAAAAATTTACTACCCGTGCCCGACCCTTAATTATTTTCATTTTTTAAAACATTATAAAAATTACCAATAAATTTCGTATAAGCATTATTTTAGTACTTATCCACGCAAAAATATAATTAAAACATACAAAAGAAAAAAAAATAGTGTTTTTGAGTGGTGCAACCCTATTCAAGTATTTCAACTTCCATCATAAAAATACAATCTTTCCAAGTTTAAAATTCATAATAACTTGAACTTTTCCTTTCAAAAAGAAAAAATATATATTTCTTTTGGTATATATGTATTGGACTTCCTTGTAATTGATTCCATCAAATGGGATTGGGAAAAACGAACATAATTAATATACTAATATTTTTTTTGAAGGAATTAACAAACTAACATTTGTCATTTAAAGAAATATTTTTGTGACTAAACAAAAGTAAAATTTTTGTGTTTCATAAATGGATAGCGCACTATTTAGAAATGAGCAGAAAATTTAAGGCCCAATCCCTATGATCGGCTCATATGATACATAACATTATGACGGCTCTAGTATATGATTAACAACTTGTATTCAATCATTTGCTTTTCGAACTCTAATTTTTATATGAAATACATTAAGTTTGTTTTTGTAAAAAAAAAAAATGGAACCTTGCTAAAAAAATTTCAAAATGTGTAATAATTATTATTATGATTTATGATACAAAAAGTTTCCTTTTTTTTTATCACCCGAAGTTTATGTATCGACCGTGACAACTTGAATCAAGACATGCATATAGACTCTGTTCATATAAATTAATTTAGCTAAATTATAACAAATCAAAAAATGCTAAAAAAATGTTATGTTGCAATAATATTTTTTTTTTTTAGTAGTCGGGGTTTGAATCCCGGACCTTTCATATTTTATGTATTGTCTCAACCAACTGAATTAAGCTCACGAGAATAATATTTTGTTTTCATTATAAGCAAATAGTATAGTATTTTTTGTTGTCATTATAAAGCAAGCCAGTAATTTAGCTGTTTTTTTTTCTTTTCTTTTTGTTAACTATTTTTTCAAAAAAAAAAAAGCCAGTAATTTGTTTTTTCTTTTCTTAATCTATTCAAAATAAAAATTAATTTTATTTTTGTCCATTATATATAAAACAAAAGGTGTGATTTTCTTAAGGAGATTTTTTTTTAAAATGTAAAAAATTAAAAATACCTTTTATAAAGTTACTTTGTTAAATATTGGAATTTTTCACAATGAACCTATTTGAATTTTTATTGGATTTAAAATTAAACATTTTATTTTAAAAAACATTGATAATTTAGGAATTAATTTATCTATAATTTTTTTTTACCAATTAGTCTAGAGGCTAGAGTTTACCCTTAAGTTGATTAAATGAGGAATTCGACATTCGAACGCGGGTACTTAAATATTGCAATGCTTTTTTTTGTTTTTACACATATTGCAATGCATTTGTCTCTAAATTTATAATGTCTGTTCTAAAAAAAAATCCTAGACTATATTTTAGATAAAGAAGGCAATAAAATATCAGATTTAATGAGCAGTAATTACTTGTAAATGTTCTCTTGATCCAAATTAAAACAACTTTTGATTAGAATTGATCCATATTAAAATCTAGAACGTCCCTGTGAACTTAGCTCAGTTGGTAGGGACATTGCATAATTTATGCAGGGGCCGATGTTCGAACTCCGGATACCCCACTTCTCCATATTTAATTGTGTGAGCTTCAGCAACTAAGCTACTAAACCAAAAAAAAAAATCTGGGACTAAAATAAAAATTGAAAACTCCACAAAATTGAATATTACTACAAATATTTGGATCTCGTTTTGTGAGAAACACTTAAATCAGATTTTGAATTAAAATTAGACTAAGCCAAACAAATATATGATGTAATACTTTTTATTGAGTAAAGCATTAAATTGGTCCATGTATTTGTAAGCAACTTTAAAATTAGTCTCTAACTCTATTGATATTTTAAATTAGTCTTTATATTTGTCAAAAGTTTTTCAATTAGGTTTCTCTCTTTAAGCTTTTTGTCGCATGAAGAGGGACCTATCTAAAAAACTTTTGCCAAAGACATGAATTGATTTGAAATATCAATGACGAAAAAACTAATTTTCAATAAAATGATTAATTTGATGGCTACTCCTTATTAGTACGATGTATTGCACTAATGTATTACTCGTTGTTTCTTAATACTACTTGTTACTTCTTCTTTTTTTTTGACAAATACTACTTTTTTTTTTGAAGAGGCTAAAATGAAATATATTACCACAAAAGAGCGTTAATCCTCGCACAAGGAGTGACGAGGAAAAACGGCAAAGTCTGTACAAAA
>Ga0315913_1008797_pt1 | contig 11919 bp, 9 predicted proteins | sample MpolsnodulesMG_FD_207736 | JGI IMG/M metagenome (GOLD analysis project Ga0315913, IMG submission 207736) | Medicago polymorpha root nodule microbial communities from Los Angeles, California, United States - small nodules | ecosystem: Host-associated > Plants > Roots > Nodule | place: USA... | reverse complement strand
GTGAAGAAAACATCCTTATTTGATGTTTTAAAAGATAATAAAAATATTACAATTATTATTTTGTTATCCACTAATGTGTTTTGTGAGAATGTTCTGGAGAACGTTTTGGTCACTATTCACAAAGCAAATAAATAATTTACATCAAAAGACAAGTCATCAAAATAGAAAGCATGACATAAATTCAATACAAGAATTTGTCTTGGGCCTTAATGATTTTTGATCCATTTGAAGCAAAGTCCATTAAGGAATATGTCACCAAAGTTACTACCATATGACATCATCAAAGACATCATCATATGACATGATGCAATGACATCATGATTACATCATCATAAGTGGCCTCCAAGCTTCTACAATCTAAGAGAACAACTTATTACAACTTGCAATCACGTCTGAACTTCTTCTTTATGCTAGTTGGAAATTCCAGAACGTTCTTCAAGTGCAAAATTTCATGCTTTCTCTCCAAACAACTAAAGAAAGAAAATGCTACATAGGAAAACGTGTTCCAACAACTATTTTGTGAAGTGATCACCAAGTTTCACATCTTCTATAAATAGAGGAACACTTGAATGGAAATAGCAAGAGTTTTTACAACAAAGAATCATCTCTCAAGTGAAATCATCACTACTCTCAAAAACTCTTCACAAACAACAAACTCCAAGCTCCCTCACTATATCATTGGATCATAATCTTTTGAGTTTGTTTATTTAAATCATAAACATGTGTTGAGAAATTTTGATCCAACAAATCCCTTCATCTTACAAATTGTAATTTAGTTCTCAAGTCTATTCGTTACAATAGTTTGAGAAAGAATTGTTCCAACCTTTCTTGTGCAAAAGCAAAGAATTGTAGAAGCCATATGAGGTTGATAATACAGGGTGTAATGGAATAATCTGGTGTGATTAAGATCTTATAGTGCTAGTCAGAAGTTTCTGTTAGCAGGAACTGGCTTGGGGACTGGAAGTAGCCGGGTTTGGTGAACCAGGATAAATCTCCTGTGTTATTCTTCTTTCCTTTCTCTCTTTATTTAAGTTACACTATATGCACAAACTATCGCAATCATATTAATATTTATTAATCTCTCCAGAATATTCTAGTCCTAATTAATCACAACCAAATTAATCTAGAGTTCTCTGATCCTAACTTAATCATTAATATTGCTTTATTATTTCATTCAATATTAATTATACATCTGCTTCCAGAACATTCTGGTCCAAGATAAAACAAGTGCATAAATATCTAACGATAAACTAAAGTTTAAAATCAGCTTATAATTAATCATACATCTGCTTCTAGAACATTCCGGGCCACGACGTCCGACCTTGCAATTTCTACATTTGCCAGTTGAGCTAGGACTTCTAGACATACATCAATATTTAATTAGAGTAATATATTAATAATACTATTTTTCTCTTACATTTATAATTTTTTAATTTGTGTGAAATTGTCAAATAGGCGATTATTGTGAAATTATATTATATAATATAATTAAAATATTAAAATATATCGATCGCTATAATAAGCAAAAGTTTGATGTTTTTATCCAAATTATAAGAAAAAATTATAAAATTAAGACATACTAATTTATAAATTTGATGTCGTTCCTGGGACTCGTTTCCTCGTTTACTGGTGCTTTGGATTTTGTTTCTCGGTTCTAGGTTCTGTTATGGGCTCAATGTTAATTTAATTTTTGGGTTTGAGAAATTAGATGAAGTTAGAGTTTTAAGGATTTGATTTTGCTTGTGTTGATATGTGTGTTATTGTTGTTGTGTTGTGTGTTGTGTCGTTGTTGATGCGTCATGTTGTTGCGATATGTATTGTGTTAGAGTTGCTGGTCGTGTTGTTGTGTTGTGTTGTTGTTGTTGCACCGTGTGTTGTGCTATTGTTGTTGCCCTGTGTGTTGTTGTTTCTGTGTGTGCGGTACATTTTGGATTTAAAGGTTAGGTTCTGAATTATTAAGAAGATGAATTTAAGGAACCACCTGAATTGTTGTTGAATTTGGTGGTGAAGGTTTAAAGGATGAAGATGTGGGAATAAGAACCAATATTTGTTTTCTTTTAATTTTACATAAACTTTTTAATTAATTTAATAATACAAATAACATGTGGAAATAAAATAAATTTAAAAGAATTAAAAATGCTGACTCACTGTGCCACATAATAAAAAAATGTTGACTCAACATGCCACATAAGCGTACTTACACAGTCAGATGAGATCAGGGGTGAAATTGAAAGAATCTTCAAATGATAAAGGGAATCTCATTTCTTTTACATGGGGTAAATTAAAACTCGCTCAAGTGACAGAGGGGTAAACATGATTTAACCCTTTATAAATGTATGGTTAGATGCCTTGTATTGGTTGAGACTCAGTTGGATTTTGACCAAGTAATTGATATTGTCATTCAGTTCAATTTATGTGTTTGGAATCTCATGGTAAGAAAGTGAAGGAACATCTTCACTTGATTTGGATGACATGCATGTGGATAATTTGGAAGCATCACAACATGCAGTATTTGACCATCAAGATAGTTTAACAAGTACTCCTATTGATCTGGTTAATCTTCTGGTTTGGTCATGGATCAAATCTAAAGTTAAGGGTTTTTTTTTAACAATTTCTACCAATGGAGCTCCAAACCACTTAGATGTTTAGGAGTGAATTTACTTGTAATATAATTTTCAGTTTTACTTTTGGGGTGGTGGCGTTGTAGAATGATGCTTTTTAGTTTTTGCTGACTCGGTAGATTTTCAATCTCAACAAATTTTATGCTTAGATTGATTGTGTTAATATATTATCTTTTTACCAATTTAAACAAAAATTATAAAATTTTAATGTATAATTTTCTTTGGAATCTTTTAACTAAAAAATAGAATACTAAATGAATCTTCTTGATTTTTATACCTAGGAGTGCTTATACGACATGATACACGTGTCTTTTAACTTAATCAATGCCCTATGTTTGAACTTGAGCTTAAGCATGTAACAATATTAAAACCCTTAGAGAGATTTTCTGCCTATTGGAGTCCCATAATGCTCGAGAGATTAATCGATGTAGTTGGGTGTGGACAACACCTAATCTACATTCAGAAAAAAAGAAAATATTCTAGTATATTATATCGAGTAAATGATCACTTTAGTCTCTGACTCTGCACGTCGCTGTCTCAAAGGTCCATGAATTAGGATTAAATACAAAGTAGTCTCTCAATGTGCCCTTCTGTTATCTGTTTACTCACCAGCGTTAAAAACTTATGTTAACTGATGAGGTGACAAATGTTTTGTGCTGACAAGATACATGATGTGTCACAGGGACTAAAGTGAAAGTAGAAAATGGTCACTTTGATCCTTGAATCGAAAATCAATATCCCTAAAATGAATCTCAAACCCCTAAACCCCTAAATCTCAAATCCCATCTAATTACCTCTTTTGCTTAAAATCAAATCTTCCATTAAACATCAAAATCGAATCACATGATGATGGATGTTGGTGCAAACTCGTGCCAATGAAGTGTTGCTCATTCGTCAAGAACTGGGTCATCTTCTTTAATGAAGCTATCCTGAGCAATGCATACATAATAAACAAACAAAAAACATTAAAATGGTCATTAAGGTCCATGACTGTGTATACTTATTATCAGTTAGGTCCTTGACAATAAACACTTACATTCACTAAGGTCCTGACAGTAAACACTTACATGCACAAAGTGACAAAATCACAAGCACATATAAAAATAATTACTACTATAAAAAGTACGTACCTCTTGCATCATTGATTTCCATTCTTCATACTTGCATATAGCTCTGCACCTTTGTCATTTTTCAACCACTTTATATCTCTTTCATAGTATACAGTGTAGTTCCTCACATCTTCTTTGAATATATTCAAATTTTCAAATTTCATTAGTAACTCCAAGTGAACCTGACCATACTTTGCATTTGAATTAATTTGAGAGAAAACTTGTCTTCCATTTCCATCACCTTCATCGTCGGTACTAATAGGGCTCCTTAGTTCTTCAGAATGATAGCTGTCATTGTCGTAAGAAAATAATTCTCAACAACATTCTCTTCAACATTAATACCCATGGTTTGTCAGGGACCTTAGTGACAATAAGTGTTTACTGTCAAGGACCTAACCGATAGTAAGTATGCACAGTTAGGGATCTTAATGACCATTTTAATGTTTTCTGTTTGTTTATTCTATATGCTCAAGACAACTTCATTGAGGAAGATGACTCAGTTCTTGACGAATGGGCAACACTTCGTTGAGACGAGTTTGCACCCATCATCATGTGATTTGATTTTGGTGTTTAATGAAAAAGATTTGATTTTGAACAAAAGATGAAATTAGATGAGATTTAGAGATTTAACGATTTGGGGATTAAATTCGGGATATAAAGATTTAAGAATTTTGAGATTCAATTTGGGGATATTGATTTTCGATTTAGGGACCAAAGTGATCATTTTCTACTTTCACTTTAGTCCCCGTGACACCTCATGCACCTTGTCAGCACAAAACGTTTGTCACCTCATCAGTTAATAGAAGTTTTTAACGTCAGAGACTAAACTGATAACCGAAGTGTACATTCAAGGACTACTTTGTATTTAATCCTTATAATATTCATTTCGTTACTTATAATATTAAAGGCCGAACATATAAATATCTACACATAACATACGAAATTTATCAAAAATTATTTTTCTCGCTGTTTTAGTTTACATTCCTCATAACCAAACCCGTATTGGTATTTGTCTCCAAGATGAAAACATTTGTCCTATAAGTACTAGAATTATTAAAGTAGTAAAAAAATTGTATTTATTCATTTCGTTACTTATAATATTAAAGGCCGAACATATAATATCTACAACCATAACATACGAAATTTATCTAAACTAATTTTTCTCGCTGTTTTAGTTTACATCCCTCATAACTGCATTGGTAATTGTATTTGTCTCTAAGATGAAGAAAGTGTTTTCGTTTTAGCCAAAACCGTAAGCTTTGCAGGCATGTACTCTGTAGAGGTGGGCAAAGCTCTAGGACTGTTTCATGCATTACAGTGGACGAGCGACATGCAGGATGAATAATATTGATTTCAAAGTTGATTCCAAAGTTACGAAAGATGCATTCACCTCTGTACAAGAAGATATTTCTGAGTTTGGTCAAATCATTACAACTTCTCGCACTCTTTTTAGTTCCAAATTTACGAACTCTCGGGTAGAGTTCGTTAGGTGATAAGTAAATGCAGTAGCTCATACTCTTGCAGAAGAAGCCACATTTCTAACTAGTCCCGTTGTTTATTTTGCTATACCCAATTATATTGAATCTTTGATAATTAATGAAATGTTATAAACACCTTTCCTTCAAAAAAAAGTTAACGAAAAAGTTTACAATTTTTTTTGTGGGTTAGGTAATATATAAATCGATTAAAAATATTAATTATAAGAAATTTTGTTAGAGTATTTTATTGGAACTTTTAAAAAAGAAAGTTATATCTTATACAAGCTAACCTGTTTAGCCCGCGGGCCGGACACGGGTGGGTAGTTTTTTTGAGCCCATATTTTAATAGGGCTTTAAGGTCCAACCAGATAAAGTCTGAAGTTCGTTTGGGCCGACCCTAAATGGTTCGGGTAACACGTTTTGACTGTACTAGCTTTGAGCACGTACAAATTTAATCAATGGCTTTGACGTCCTCAACTCTGCATATTCGAAGACATGTGTATTCAGAAAACTTAAATATGATCATATTTGTAGGCATATGTACTCTACTGTTTTAAGCTGTTAACATGTATGTTGTGAGTTTGTTCACAAATTTATCCTTTGTTTTTAGCGACTTTAAATTTTTATTGTATCAATGTACTATATCAATTTAAATGAATGAATATCATTTATTTTTATATACATTTAATGCAAAATATATATTTTATTTAAATATCATTAAAAATAATACTTTTTATTTAAAAATTTACTTAGAATTATAGAAAATAATTAAGATTATAATTTTAAAATCTCAATCAAACAACTTTCGGAAAATATCCAGTCAAAAAAGCATTCTAAAAGTATTTATTTTATAATTTTAATGAAAATATTAATAAATTAACTGTTTTGACCAAATATTAATATTTTTTGACCATTTATTAATAAATTAATAGATATATTAGTTTTCAAGTTTGAATATAAATACGTTTTAACTGATCCACTATTAGATTCCACCGGCATAAAAAAAAAAAAAAACAAATCACTCTTAGATTTGAAGCTCAGCCCTCACAAATGGTCAGGTTGATGATAGGATTTTAGCTTTCTAAGCATTGTTTTGCCAGCAAGATTAAGATGGTGATAAAGAAGAATTCCATCTATCTAGCACCTCTGAACATATCTCCCTATCCCTGATTTGGTTTCTGAAAATTTTCTCTAGTTATAAGTCCTATTTAGATAAGAAAACCAATAAAAATGATTCTCCAGAATCTATGTCACCAACTAATGAGCCCCAAAGTGATGGTGATATGAGTCTCACTAGTGGTGAGGAAAGTTGTGAGAGTGATTCAGTTTTGCAATCTAGTTGTTGGGAGAGAAATTGGAACTACCATCAACAATCAAAAGCAAAAAATTTCTGAAGGTATATAAACTTTAGACTCAATTATTTTTGTTTAGTCACATGTCCTATATGTCAATCCTTTTTATGACTTGGTAAATCTACCTTTCACCATACATAAATTTTACACTGAAATCACAATTTGCTACATGTCATTATGCCATGTATTTTATATTTTTATATTTATTATTCTATTAAATACTTATCTTATATTGAGTTTTTAAGCAATTAATTAACTTGATTTATATTTTAATAGAATAATAAGCTAATAATCAACAAATATAAGTTATATTTTAGATCTAACATGATCTTTTATGTCTTCGTTGTTACAACACAATGGTTGGCTTCGGGGTCGTTTTATGCGGGTGTTATTTCTATTGGTTATTAGCTTGTTATTCTATTAAAAGATAGATCAATTTACATACCTAAAAACTCAATATAAAATAACTATTTAATTGAATAAATAAATATATAAAATACAAGGCATAATGAGCTGGAGCAAATTGTGATTTTAGTGTAAAATTCACATATGGTGAGAGGTTGATTTCGAAGTTATAAATATTTTTTTTGAACAAGCAAAAATGAATTATATTAACACCAACACTGTAATTGTTGCAGCAGAAGGTGTGCCACAACAATACGGAAAAAGAGCACAGTCAAGTCAATATACAGATACAAAAACAATCATAAATATAAGATATGATTTTTGTTTTTTGAGCAAAAGTCATTAAAAATGATTGACATATAAGATATTTGACAAAAATAAAATAAAATTGAGTCTAATAAATGTGTATATACCTTCAGAAATTTTTCGCTTATGATTGTTGATGGTAGTTCCAATTTCTCTCTTAATAGGGAGACATCATCAATTAGATTCTGAAACTGAATCACTCCCACAACTACCCTCATCATTAGTGGAATTCATATCACCATCACTCTGGGCGTCATTAGTTGGTGACAAAGATTCTGAGGAATAATTTTTATTGTTTTCCATATCTAAACATAACTTGAGACTAGAGAAAATTTCCAGGAATCAAATAGGGATAGGAAGATATGTTTAGAGTACTAGGTAGAATTCTTCCTTTCCATAATCTTAATCTTGTGTGAAAAACAATGCTTAAGTTGTAATCTTATCATCAACTTGATCATTTGTGATGTGAGGGTTGAGATTTAAATCTAAGAGTACATTAGTTTAAGAATTTTTATATTCAAACTCAAAAACTAAGAGGTGCTAGTTGGAATTTTTGTTGTTGTTCATTAATATGACATGTAAACAGATTTGGAAACACGATCCACATGAAGGCTATTCGATTAAAGGAGTTTACCATATTCTAAATTAAAATGAGTGGCAAGATCGGGCTCCATTTACAAAATTAATTTGTAACAATGCAATGTCTCTTAAAGCATATTTTATTTTGTGGAGTACTTTGCACAAGAGGATTTAGACCAAAGACAATTTGGCTCATCCTGGGATGTTCATGCAGTCTCTGTGTTTTTGTGGTTGCAGGAAAGATAAATTTATAAATAATTTATTCTTGGAGTGCAACTTCTTTAGAAGCATTTGGACTCATATTACATTGGTTGGAATTTCTTATGTTCTTCTGACTGATATCTACACACACGCAATGCAATTTGGTGGTTCTCATTTGTTCATGAGGGATATTCGCCATTGTTGTGATATTTTCCAACAAAGAATTGTCTCTTGATTTAATAAGATTAAGCTTTATTCTTGATGGTGGTCGAAGACACAAAAACCAATAATTTTTTTGGATAATAGCTCTTGGTTGTCTAACCCAACTATTTGTATGTGTTATTCCATATTTTAAAGTTGTTTTGTTGGCTTGATTTTTTTATTAGGTTGTTTGTGCCTTAACTTTGCTAAGTTCATTTTGGCACACTTGTGTTTAAATGATTCTTTTTTTTCTTAGTGCTTAAATGATTCTCACTGTTTTTCAATATAATTCATTTGGCATCTTAAAATAAATTATTTTAGTGCAACTATTTTTCTATATTTCATGTAAAATATAGGTCAAATTTACCAAGTTGTTCTTTTCGATATTAGTATGAAAAACTCATTCAACTTTTCGCATTAAATATTTTTGAATTAAATAGGTATATGAGAATTATATTAGTAGCATTAAAGTAGTTAACTCTTACTCATAATATTGACCAAAATTTGAAATATTTTTTTTTGTTATAATAGTGACCGAATATCGTCAAGTTAAAAATATTTTTAAATTCAATCTAAGTTGTTATAATATTTTTAAACTAAAAATATGTTTATCATACACATTAACTAATCATTCTTTTAAAAAAAACACTCTTTTAAAAATCGTGAAAAATTTCATCATTTTAGATTTATATATGAAAGAGAAAATTTTGAGAATAAGGTGGAGTGAGACCAGTGAGAGGATAGCTCTTGGCCGAAAAGCAGAGAATTGATTTTGTGATTTTTCATTTTTGTCCAATTCCCTTTCATCTAGTTCCCGTTTTAAGTTACCCTAATCTCCTTGTATTCTTAGGGTGTATTTGGATTGAGGATCTAGAAAGAGAAGGAAGGGAAATATTTATTTTTCTTTTTTAAACAACGGACTATATAACCTGTTTTTCTAAAATAAATCATGTGTGATTGACTTATTATGATCGTTTATCATGTTAATATGTTAACTTTTTAAAAAACATTTCATAGTGTTCGCAATTTAAAAATAAAAAGTAAACCTTCCCCTCCCGTCCACTCTTAAACCCTCCATCCAAACACACTCTTAAAGTTTTACTAATTTTTCATTGAGTTTGGGAAAAGACTAAAATACTTGTATTTTTTTTTTTGGTTTGATTTAAAATAAATCTAATTAATTTCCTTCTCGCTAATAATGAGAATTGGGTTATTACAATATCCATCTTGTATAAGTTTAGGTTCTTTGGACATGTTATAAACCTAATATTCACTTTGAGTGTTTAAGTCATATCTTAAGAGTCTTTGTCACTCGGGGATGTTTATATTCAGATTATACACATCCTTTCTATATCATTATCATCAAATATTTAATAAGAATGTTTTACTAAAAATATTTAACAAGATTGTAACCCCAAAATGTTTAATAAGATTAATTTAATTTAATTTAATAAAAATGTTGTTATCTTCTATTTATTATTCATAATTTCTCATTAATTTTTATTCTTTTTTTTTAGTATGATGATATTCATAATGAATCAGGCCAGAGAAAGTACGAGAAATGAAAACTGATATGTCGAAATTCCCTTTTTCTAAGAACTTAATATATTACATGTGCCACTCATAAATGACACGGGATGGTGTATCTCTTCCTAAATCTAACCAAACCAAGTACAGTATTACAGACAATGATAGTAGTAGTACCTATTACAAGGTGCTAACTCCGCATGAATAAAAAAATTTATAAATACTTTTTATAAGTACAATTTATATGATAAAAAAAGGTAAATACATTTAATATAAAGGTATGCCTGTTTAAATCTATAATTCGCATTTAATGTGTGTGACATTGTCCATACAGAGCTTTGCTAGCTCTGGCTTAGAACGGAGCCCCCGCAAGTGGGGAATAAGATTAATTCCTTCAAATTAGTCAGTCTTTGAATCGAATACTGAGTTTTAAAAAAATTGTGTGTGACATTTGCTGCTAGATTCTTTATAACCAAAAGGAATTACAGATATCTTCTGCATAATGGACACGTGCCATGTTTGATGAGCCACTTGTCAATGCAAGGTAGATGAAACATATGATGACAATGGGGCAAGCTTCTTGCTGTCTCTCCAATTTGGAAATCCTGAAGTTGCACAAATTTACAATGTCAATTTCAATTGTGGTTGTGCTTTGTCATGTTTGATATTTGAATTTTTTTCAAACAAATGTGTTTGGTAAAGTAAAGTTATCACTGTGTTTGTGATGTATAATTGCCAAGACAACTAAAACTTTTATATTGGAGATGCAATTGTAAGTCTTACATACCTCAATTTAAAACCATTTTAGATTTTCTTAATAATACTACTGTGAATAGGATTTTTTTCAATTTTTTCTTACACGTGTTTGATCTCAATCATTAAAATTTATTTTTGTTAAATTATTTTCTCTCTCATTTTTAACGGATGGTGAAAATTTCAATGAATTTTCATGTCACATGAAATGATCCATCCCATATCAATATTAGTGTATACAAAAATAATTGCATAAGTTAGAAGTTATAAATCAACCTCAAGGCAAACTGAACATGAAACTCTATTGCCACAAGCATCAAAATTATTGTCACTTGTGATTGAGACTATTGGGATCTTTTCAACCGAAGCTCCTGGTAAGCCTGTGTCACATCCAATGTCAAATATATTTTGATACTCATCAAAGCTCATTTCACTTTCACCTGCACCCATCTGAGAATGGAGAATATAAGCAAGTGTATATTCAATTATTCATAACCAAATTTATGTCTCTCACTGTGGATAAAGCAATTTAATTACCTGACTTTGAACCGCATTCAACATGGCTTGACCAATCCTTTCACGTACAAGTCTCCCACTCACTAGGCTAGTAATAATATCAATCTGCATATATACAGTAAACACAGAAATGATTACCAGACCACACTACATGCCACAACTAAATACTAAAGTAATGGTAATGGCCCTGACTAGACAAGTTTTCGAGCTTATAGGGTAATAAACTTGTATGACCAAAACAGACCTCTTTGATAACAAATTTTTTCACGGGCTTATAACACTTTTTAATAAGCTACTTTCAATACTTATAAGTTATACCTTATCATTTTTATCTCAATTTTACCTTTGTTATCTTAATTGATTTTTTTTTGAATAAGTCTTAATTGAAAATAATTAAAAATATACTTTTATGTTGTTTCATATTTATTAACTAAGTCAACCGTTAATTTTATCAAACACTTTGTTGAGATATGTCTTGAAATCTCTCATGTTGATTTTTTGTATTGCATTATGTCCCATGCGCTACGAACATGGACTACGTACTGTGCTAAACACAACATGTTTGGTGTTTCCGGCAGAGACAGATCTAGAAATGTGTCAGACGTTGGGCTTACAAAATTTAATTCTAAATAATACATATAGTATTCACTCTGATTTTAAATATAAACGATATATATATATATATATATATATTCATGACAAATTACGCTTGTCGTCCATTAACTTAATTTCTGATAGTAAAAATGACATGAAAAAAAAAGAGAAAGGACGAAAGCGTTACATGAAATTGTGTTAAGGGACAACGAGAGTAATTTTGCTTATATAAATTTAGACTTAATACAAATATATAAATCCAGGAGGTTCTGTCTCT
>Ga0315913_1008796_pt1 | contig 11921 bp, 10 predicted proteins | sample MpolsnodulesMG_FD_207736 | JGI IMG/M metagenome (GOLD analysis project Ga0315913, IMG submission 207736) | Medicago polymorpha root nodule microbial communities from Los Angeles, California, United States - small nodules | ecosystem: Host-associated > Plants > Roots > Nodule | place: USA... | reverse complement strand
TCAAGAAAGAAGATGAAACATGGTTAGATTTTGCGGTGTTATTTGTACCCTTCAAGCAGTGCAAGGCTAAGAGAGTTTGTGCATCACTTTCCATTGTTAAGTCTAAACTGTTTTGACGTAAAAATGATGGCAGAAGAGGATAATGAGAATGCATTCGTTAATATAAATGGAAGGTTATGAGATCTACGGCTGAGATGTAGGGGGTGGTTGATTCAAAACATAGAACATTAATACATGAAAGGTTATGAGATCTACGGCTGAGATGAAGGGAGCAGTTAACTGCGTTGATTAACATTAATTATGTATTAGGGAGGGGAAAAAAAGGATGATTAACACTGTTTTCAATTGTCATTATGACGTTTCTGTATGAGAGAGAAAGTGAGGAGTTTGAAAATAGAGTTTGAATCAACGGCTGTGATTAAATGTGTGGTTGGGAGACTAGATTAGCAATAATTACATGCTTAGGAGGGAAAAATGCAAGGGATTAGAGCAAACATGCTAGCTCATCAAGTCTAACTTTTATAATAAAGGATAAATATTAATAGAGTAGAGAAGGTGGGGGAGAGAGGAGGTAGAGAGAGTGGAGAGGGAGTGCCGAAAGAGAGAGGAGGAGGAGGAGAGAGAGGAGACACAATGGGAGACGAGATAGAGAGAGGGAGAATGATGAGAGATGGAGTAGAGGGAGAGTAGTAGTGATGATGGAGAGAAAATATTTGTTTATAAAAAATATTTATTTATCTTTCGACCAAACTTCCCTTACAAAAAAAAAAAATCTTTCGACCAAACTTCATATCTTATTACAACATGACGATGAAAACCAACAAACATTAAATCCTTTGAACGCGTCCTGCAATGACCACGAAGTTGAATTATCCGTGATTTCGGAACAATCAAGTTGGCATCATCCCATTACATTACGCATTGAAAAGTGACTTCATTCAATCCTCCTAACAAAGTCAGAGCCAATTCACATGACAGGATCTTTTGCTTTGGTGTCATATCTTTACTATATTAGGCATAATAATAATAACAACTAAATATTGTACTATTTTTAATTCTTCACAAACACAAATCATGTGCAACTTACTTCACCTCACATGGAAAAGGTGAGAGCTAGTACTATTCCTAAAAAAAAACACAAAAAAATAATTTAATATATTGCTAAAATTAACAAAATTCTGAATAATCCCCAAATATTTAAAATCCTATATTACATTAGTACTTTCAAATAAGTCAAGTTAATCCATAAATTATCCCAATAAACTAATGTGATTCAATATTTTTTATTATTTTGTTTAGTAACGATATTCATTCATTCAAATTGATAAAGTACATACAATACACATTTGCTAAAACAGTCAACGATGAATCTACAAACAAAAAAATATATTAAAACATCGATAATTATAAGAACTAAATTATCTAAACCCAAGAATTTTACATAGTAAAATAGTGAGAAAAAGTATGTACTTTGGTGGTAGTTACAAGTTGGCTATTTAGCTCGTGAAGATAGAAAAGCAAGGTAAGAAATGAACTGGAAGCATTAACATGCAACAACAAAAACCGTGACTTACATTGCCATCATTGGTGGAAAATTTTCCTTGTCAACCTCATCCAACATTAACCTTTACCAGGCTAATAGGAACCATACATTGAGATTTATTGAAAAGGGTTGTTACTTTTCTTCATCTTTTTTTTTCTTCTTTCATTTTCATTTTTTTTTTCATCTTACATCACAAAACAAAGGTAATGCATGTAATCAAGGCCTGCCACTTATGGACTTTGACCTGAAAATGCATACATACACCATCTGGATATTTTTAATCAACTATTTACACGCATGATGACAACTTATATCCACTCATATATGTGCAGCTCACACTTTGTGTAGCTCACATTCATAGTACTCTAGTTTATCTTCTCAAATGGTACAAGTTTAGTACTTTGTCACACGTGTAACACAAGTACAAGAAATATTAAAGATGTCCATTTAACAGTTCCAATACGACGTGCAGAAGCTGTAAAAAACAAGATATCAGTGCACAAGAAATAGTACATGAGAACAAAAATGAAAGATGTACTAAAACATGAGAACAAAATGAAAACAATTATCTTAAATTTGATCTTTGAATTTGTAATGGTATTGGTAACCCTTTTGGTGGTGTTTGTCTAGGGTTGAATCTTCAAGGCTATTTGTAATGGAAGAAAGAAAAAATAGAAACAAAATGACAGGCCAACTTGCATGTTTGTACAGATGAGAGAATTTTTACGGGGGTTGTTTTGGGTTTATAAAGAATGCAAGGTTCCTAATTTTCAACTTCACATTAAGCCGATCTTTGTTAGGATAACTGTTAATAATTTCCTTCATAGACTGAGTAACCACTGGCCACAGCCAATTTTAATATCACAATAGATAATGAATGGCTTAAACTTGAAAATATGCATGTGCAAAAAAAATGAACAATAAGTTGTCTCTAATTTAACACTAACAAGTAATAACACATGCATTGAACCAAAAATTCTAGTTATGTCATTAAGCATACTCACATGGAGATAATGATAGCCCATGAAACTGTGTGCTAGGTTGTTCTGCAGCCGGTTCCCTCTTAGGTGGGGGCTCAGCATGGGCAAAAGCTACATTTGGCAAAGGACTCAAAGCAGGTACTGAATGAGATGCGTGTGTAGGGGGTTCAACCTGTGGTTTTGGTGATGAAATAGGGGCATGAGAATGATGTTCAATGCTAGGGGCAACAGCAGGTGTTAGATAAGTATGTCTCCCACCACTACGCCTAGACCTTTGTCTATGCTCAAATGGACAACCAGGAGGATGAGCTTGAGAACTTTTATGTGGTGTAGGTGCGCTTTTTGTAGCAGCAGGAGGGTCAACTTCAGGCGGAGTTGCACCCTCCCCAGGTTTAGGCGCAGGTGCAGGTATAGGAGAAGTTGCAGGAGTTAGATGAGAATTGTGATGGTGATGGTGATGGTGGTGATGGTGGTGGTGATGATGGCGATGGTGGTGTGGAGAATGAGGCACAGGAGCAGGAGAAGGTGACCTCGCTGGGCCATTATCGCTGCCATTAAGGGAGTGCTGCAAGATGGATGAAAGTCTGACATGCTTAACCCTACCAAATTCAGTGTTATTCAAGCCAAGATTATGAGGTCCCATGATGGTTTGTGCCAATTGCTTTATCCTATGTTTTGATGAAGGAATCCCAACCGCGAGTAGAACAGAGGATTGAATAGTAGTAGGAGCATCTACTGTTGAACCTTCGGAATTCGATAAGATGACATGCAAGTTCTGCAACCAACCAATAAACCCAATCAAAACCAGCATGGTGTAGCCTATGATTAACATGTTATCAGAAATCCTCTAGAAGTCCCAATAACGATAAGTGGTATATTACGCAAGGGTAATGATAAATACATCAATACTTGACAAGATTAATTCAGTAAAAGTACTATTACATCTCTTTTATTTATACACATTTTTTAATATGTGTGAAATGGTTAAATAGGTCGATTATACATAGAATCAGAATTGGAAGATGAACTCAAATGTATACAAATTAAACAAAATACAAGTGGGAAATGATTACAATCAAGAACATACCATAGAAACAGTAAGAAAAGAAAGAAGAGATTTGACAAACCTCATAGGATGCCAGACGTAATCCAGACTTTAGCTGACTTGTCAGCTCAATGAAATTTGATTGTATTTGATAAATGGGAAAATTCAAAGAAAAGTTGAATCTCGTTTGCACTGTCTGCAGAGGAAATGCATTCTGTTGTGGAATTATTGTAATTCCTCCTTTAAATTTCAACACTTCAAAAAAGTGAGGTTCTCCGAACAAGGACGAAGTGAGCTGGAGAACTGGTTGGCGTATTACCAAGGACGTAAATAATGATCTTATCAAACTAATGGCAGACAAAGACATTTCCGGGTGTCCGCCATCAGTATCGACCGCAAATACCACTTTTGTCTTGTTAGGCCCAGGTAAGGGGTCTAAAGACAAGATCTTCACCTGTATTTTTTTTAAAGAAAAAAGGAGAATGACATCAATATGTGAAAATTGAGATAGGACATTAAAGGAAACTATTAAGAGAGAGGTGTACTTGAGTAGCAGCAGGAGCTTCTATCTCGTCAAAAATGTCAGCCTCGAGCTGTAATTTGTTATCTTCTAGCACAGGGACCGACTTATAAACAAAAAAGCTTGCAACAATATCATGACCTGCAAAGTTATTAAAATTATCATTAAGCAAATAGACTTTATAAATTGTCATTATTAAAAGAGTTTGATTTTGTCGGTATTTGTTGATTTAGTGGTGTGGCATACTGGCAATTTACAACTAAGTAATAGAACTTTAACGCTACAATGGATCAAAATTTATTCATAAATAAAATGAGACATATAGGAGCATACATGCATGAGGAAAATTGAGTAAACTTTTTATAGACAAAGGAATAGATATTGAACAATGATATTTGAAGTGTAATGCTATGCAGAGGTATAATGCAAGATGCATCTTATTAAGGAACTACAGTTTCAGCCTTTATTGAAGTTGAAACTGAATAACCAAATTTCTATTTGCCACTTGTTGATTATCCCTACCTCAACAACTCCTTTTCATGATCCAATATTACGCCACCTACATTGCTATTTCATTTCCTCGCTTAAGCTCTTGTTATTCTTCAAGCAATCACTTATGAGTTAGAACATGTTTGGTAATCCCTAAATTTGTAAGAAAACTGTGTGGCAGTACTGGACATTCTGAATCTCCTATGGTTAGAAAATGTGCTGAGTGCAACAGACATATAACGAGGTAGAAGTTTGTAATGAATGTAATAACAGTGAGAGCTAGAAGCGGATCGTATGGTATCACAATGCCGCAACCGTTGTGCGTGACTCTGATAAGTATTCAAGCACTTGGGGAAGCCTCCCTTAAAAACAAGTTATCAAGGGGAAAAAAAACTAGTCACTTAAATACTCCACCAAGCATCTCATACTACTCGATGTGGCACTTGACAACCCCATAATACCCGAGCCTTTATCATAGCACCGCCACAGAGAGCTAACGTCTCGGCCGCTGCACTCTATGACGCTTTGCTTAATCTTTTCCGGTCAGCCCCTCCATTGTTAGCCCTCTCCGAGCCACTAACAACCAACTTTGATACCAATTGATATTAAGTATTTAAGCAATTGGGGAAGCCACTTAAATACTCTACCAAGCATCTCATACGACTCAATGTTGGACTCAAGCACCCCATAATGCCCGAGTCTCTATCAGACTCATCTCCTCAGCGATTCATAAGTATATGATAAACGATATCCAACCCGTTTTTCTAGAGAAAGCCTAATGCTATGAGACACAACACAAATGACAATATTTCTAGGATAGACCACAAACACCTGATGATGATTCATGTTCAGGAGTCATAAACTTTGTGTCACACCGTAAAATAGGAAAATTAATTCTATTCATAGGCACTATTAAGATAGAATTTGTATCTTGTATATAATTTATAACCAAGATTGATTTTAAACGTCTTAGTATAACAATCTTATAAATAGGCACTGATTTTGAATGACATTGTCAAAATACAATCACCAAATAAATTAAATGTTAACAAAAAAGAGAAAATATAAGAGCCTACATCCGTTATGTAATGCAGCCCCAAAACAATTTTCAAAAGTACAAAATCAAAATCATCATAACCTTACTAAAAATAGGTATAAAGAAATTAATAACCAAAATAGAAAAAATAAATAAAAAAACTTGATCCAAAAAACAAGTTTACCTCTTTAATTAGCTAATAAACAAAACTACCATAGTTAAAAAAAACTAAACCAATCATTAAAACTTTAAATACCCAATTATTAAATATAACTTCAGAAGCAAAAATATCTAAAACATTATCCCTTATTAAACGCATCACGAAATTTAAATTAACAAAAAAAATTACAAAAACCACAAGATTTATTACTTTTTTCAATAATTTTTCAGATGGCCACAAATCACAACCACACACAATTAACACAATCAACATAAAAATCTAAACTTCAATTAATTCTAGCAAAACCCAAAACAGAAATAGATCTATATCCAGAAAACAATGCAGCCACCGACAAATCCAAAAAAAAAAAAAATCACCTTTATATTTGGAACTATCGTTGAGATTGTTGTGATCTACAAAAGGGGGTAACCAAAACAAAGCAGAGAGGAACAAAGCAAGAGAGAAGAGGAAAACGAGAATGCATCTGAAACCAAGGAGTTTCCGAATCTGAGAAGAACTGCACCGACACTGTGTTTCCGTGTTTTGTGGTGGATCCGATGATGTTACGCCACGTGGCAGGTGTTGTTCTTCTTCGGCTTTTCCCATTGGTTGAACAACAACAACAATGCTGAATGAAGAAATTCTTCAGTTTCCATTATCTAAGGAAGTGTTTGGGGTACCCATTTAACAACACTATCAGAAAGTGTTGCTAAAAAAAATAAAGAGATAAATTTTTTGTTTTTTTTTTTAAATTTTATTTTGAGAATCTTTAAGAAAAATTTGAAGAATGTTTTAGGGTTTGAAAGAGGAAAGGAAGAGATAGTGAATGTGAAGTAAGTTGTGCTCAACAAGATTAATAACAAGTGTCATTTTCTTTTTGGAGAGATAGTACTTTTTTTTATTTTTTTATTTTTATTTTTTTGAAATGGTGGTAAAGAGGAAGAAAATGTGTATTTTTTTAAGGGTTATTAATTGTTAAAGTGTCCACTAGCATATAGCACTAAGGTGTGGAAATTAAATTGAAAAAAAAGGACTATGTGTTGTATTGTATGGTGTCATGTGGAAGAAAGTATTTGTGGGGTGGTGAGGTAAGGTTTGATGGGTTTGACTCTTTTGCTAAGTTGATAGGCACCACGTTTTCTTCTTTCTTTATCTTGCTTTGCGGGGTAAAGTGATAGTAATAAGGAAAATTGAGATTTTTTAGGCTGTGTTTGGTAATAAAAAAAAGCTAGCTTATAGCTTGTTGGATAAGTTTGTTTTGATAGAATGAGATGTATTTGATAAAAAACTTTTTTCATTAGTTTATAGCGTTTTTTGAAAAGTTATTTTAAGTAGCTTTTGAACTTTTAGCTTTTAACTTTTTATATTTTCTTCCAATTTTAACCTTTTACTTATTTTATTTTATTGTTTTTAATTAAAAAAACTAACCACTTTCTAATATAACCGCTCACGTTTCTCTTAAAAAAATAAAACAAAAAAAACTGCTCACGTTTTAGCATTCAGCAATAGTATATATGGCTTTTTAATATTTCTTGTTCAATTTTTTTTTTTTGACCTTACTCTTAATTCATATAATAAATAATTTAATATAAAATTTACCATAAATAGTGAAGCAAGTTTAGTTAAATAAAATTGTTAAATAAAAAATGTAAATTAAATTCATAAATATATTTATCATTTTAGAGATTAAAATAATTTGAAATAAATACATTAAGTAATAAAAATTATATATGAGTTATAAAAAAATTAAACAAACATGTCATTTTATGTCATTTTATATTTATCAGCCACTTCAGCAGCTAATTTTACCAAACACTTTTAATTTTATTAAGTTAATTTTTCAGCTATAAGCTATCAGCTATCAGTCATCAGCTATAAGTTAGCTTTTCAGCTATCAACTATCAGCTAACTTTTAGCTTATTTTTACCAAACACCCTTAATGTAAAGGAGGGGTAGAGGCCTAGAAAATAAAAACTAATCAAAGACTTTACGACATAGTAATTTAGTATTTAGGCAAAATTGTCATAGGGATTGGTTCAAATCATTTTTTTTTTAAGGAAGAGGTTGAAATCATTTATCACTTAAAATATGTATAAGTTAGTTTTTTTTCATTTTTATTAAAAATATTGAGGTGTTTTTTATTACGATTATTAGTAATAATTTTATTTTTAAATAGTTTTTCATTAAAAAGAAACTTTTTTAAAAAAAATCGTGAACTTGTCCATATTTTATATGTTCATTATCACCTTCAATCTTTGTCGTCGTCTATTCTTCAAACCCATAAAATTTAAGAAAAAGTATTAAAGGGTTAAAATTAATTTTTTTTTTAATAAGGTTTATGGTGGACTGTCTAAATCTTGGTTCACCTTAGACATTTAAGGTTAAGGTGTTAACAAAGAGGACTAAAACATACGATAGAAGGAAACTTAAGGACCATTTTGAAACGTTTTTTTAGTTATGAGACCATTTTACAAAAATTAATTAAGTTAAGAGACCATTGGATCAATTAAACCAAAATTTTAAGTCATTTAATTTATGAGTTCTCTCGGCTATAAAATGTTCAACCTTCGTTTTTCCAAGCATCATGTGACTTCCAATTCATACTTGCAATACAACAATCTCCCATCAATCTTTCAAAAAAAACTATCTCCCATCAAGTGCGAGTCCTTCCATTCTATGCTCTCCTTTTAGCAAAGCTTTTCATTTATCCGCATAGAGTTGTAATTTAACCGCTGATGACACCATTGCATCAATGAAACACGCCTTGTAAACATTCTTAGTCATGAAGACTTTTGATACACGGAGTTGGTCAAACCCTTCGTCAAACCGTTAACTATGATATCTTTGTTGGGTCGTGAGGAGAACACAAAGACCATCCATGTTCGATAAAAAGCAACCATACACGTGAATTGGAGATCACATTTTGACCCTAAATCACAAGCATTATATTTACGGGTCATCTCACTAACAAAGTGTCAAGCATCCACTTTTCTAATCACTTTAAGACTTTTTAACGCACACTTTCAATACAACAATAATATATTTAGAGAAGTCATGATGAATGTCTCAAGAACCATCAAATCGGCGAGTTGGTTAAAATTTACATAGAGCATCTACTATGTTACAATCCAACTCTTGTAAAATAGAGTAGATTGCGAGAAATTGTGCATAAATTAATTTAGTTGTTTATCGAGTAAATAGTCAATTACCTCCTGAAATTATAACGTTCGTCAAAAAACCTCCTGAAATTTTTGAAACTTCATAAACCCCTTGAAATTGTCAAACGTCTGTCAAATACTGTCATCCGTTAGTTTTCTATGTTTAACATGTTGACGTGGTTGTTAACTGCCAACGTGGTCAGAAAAGTGATGTCATGTGGTAATTGACTATATTTTATATTTATTTTTTTCAACGGTACTAAATACCCCCTTAAATTTTCGAAACATCCAATACCCCACCCCCACCCAAATTTATTGCTTACATGCAAATCTCCCCCCCAAGTTAAAAACTTATGCATAAACATCCCCCTTAAATTTAAAACTTACGTGCAAATTGCACCTTGAATCATATTTATGTTTGAGTTTTGCTAGAAGTCACCCATAAAGGTGTCTTTTAACAGTCCACACCTCAAGGTGTGATTTCCACTTTTTAGTTATAACTTTGCTAAAAGACACCTTCATAAAAATTAGTTGGTGTCTTTTAGTAAATGCTCATAGAATAACTTGCTAAAAGACACCTTCATAAAAGGTGCCTTCTAACAAAATCATTTGTGTTGATGCACGTGAGTTGGAGGAAATCAAAGCTATGACAAGGTCATATTTAAAGCCTTTGGTATTCCTTCTTTTGGATTGACATGTTAAGGAATCAAATACCCTGGAACAAAACATGCTTCTGATAACTACACTTGTTTTTAGATTGAATATGTATGTTTCAATGTTTTGTGTGTATCATCATATTACAAAATGTTGATAATGGGTTGCTGTTGATAAATAGACATTTCTTAGTTAAAGCTAGCGACATATTTCTTTAGAGAGTTAAACTTGACATTTTTGTTTATACCAATTTTATATACTGATTCAATGATGTCACTTCAATTAACTGCTTTTGTTCTTCATATGCATGTTTCAGTGTATTCGCTGTGATCAAAACTAACAAGGATTAAGCTTTTGCATGAACATTGTTGGCTCTAGATGGAAGATATTTGTATCACTAATAAAGTATTAGAAAGTAAGCAACCGATAAAGTATTAGAAAGAAAGCTAGGGAACATCATGCTTTAGAGAATTTAACTTTGACATTTTTGTTTTCAAATGTCATACTAATTTTCCACACTAGTTCAATGATATCACTTCAATTCATCGATTTTGTTCTTCCCTATGCATTTATCGTATTTATCATTGTTCGCATTATGAACATACAATTTATGCTTTGGGTTTTTGATATTTAGCAGTGGTCATTAGAGGAGGATGCTTAATATTCCTTCAGTGTTTGTGATTTTTCCTTTTCCTTCACCATGGACAAATGGGTTATTATTTAGTAGTCTTTATGACTTAGGGTGTAATTTGTACATAAGTTTTAAATTTTAGCATGGTATATGTGCATAAGTTTTAAATTTTTGGGGGCTTTTCCTACATAAGTTTTAAATTTGAGGGGGCTATTTGCACGTAAATGTTAAATTTGAGAGGGGTATTTGAAGTTTCGAAAATTTCAGGGAGTATTTGGTACAATTAAAAAAAATCATATTTTTTTAAAAAAGAAAATATAGTCAATTATCCCCTATGACGTGTCATCACATTTCTGACCACGTGGCAATGCCACGTTGACAGTTAACAACCACATTAGCATGTTACACAGAGAAAACAAACGGAGGGGGTGTTGAAGCAACAAAAAAAAATTGAATGTTTTAATGATAACAAACCTCATAGAATAAATGATAAGTTTTATGAATGGTGATCTACCGATGTTTGTACTTGAGTTTTTGTTAAAAGAACAGGAATCACATAAGTGGATAAACTAGAAGCCACCCACATCAATAAGTGCATCATATCTACTCAACAGTGAAAGAATGAGTATATCATCAGTTGAAACTACAATATCATATTTACATGAAGATTCATAACTCAACAATCATGATGGAAGAACTTACATCACAAGCTACACAAGAATGTGCCTGATGTTATGTGACAAAACTCACATTGAGTTTTATGTTATATGATTTGAAAGGAAATATGCATACAAGTTAGGAAGATTTTCACAACCTCCTTAAAGTATCACACTTCCAAAGCTTCTAAAGATAAGAAGTTGAAAGTTCGTGATGTTCATATGAACATAGTTCATATAAATGGAGTTCATAATGATCATGAACATAAACAAGAATATTTAAAGTCATCGGTTACAAACAATGATGAACTAGATACAAATAAATATTATTTTAGACTTCCAAGAAAGAATCATCTTGTTTGTCAAGACAAATGATCTCTCATTTATATGCTTGAAGTAGTTTTTGATGGGAATAAATAAACAACCTTCATAAGGTTCAAAGTGTTGAAGAACATTAGAATGTTTAAGAACATCAGAATGTTCAGCATAAAGTACAACCGTCAAAAAGGAAGGAACTCTGAAGAAACATTCTGAAGTCCATATATATGAACCCATAAGGAATACAAAAGGTTGTTCAGAATGTTCGTTAGAGCAAACCCAAAATTCAATGTCCACACCAAGAACATATGTGATATGAACATATCGTATGCAAAAAAGGATTTCGACTTTGGATCAAGAAATCATTAAAGGCATCTATGGTGATTAAAAGAATTAATGGACTTTGATTAATTTCTTGGTATTTAACTTGTGCTCTTGAGTGTTTAACTAAGACAGGAACAATGTTTAAATTATACCAAGATACAAGAAATCAAAGGACATTTGGATTCATGAACTAACTTTGAGTTCATAAGGTTAGTTCAGAATTTTGCTCAAAGATCAGGATGTTCAAGCAGAGTTCAGAAGGTTGTTCTTATACAAGCCCAGAAACTCAATAGCACTATCAAGAACATGCAAGGCACGCGTGACATGAATAACTATCCAGAAAAGTACATTTGCATGAACCAATCAAGCAATAAAGGCATTTATAAGGTTAACGCCAAAAAAGATAT
>Ga0315913_1008794_pt1 | contig 11923 bp, 4 predicted proteins | sample MpolsnodulesMG_FD_207736 | JGI IMG/M metagenome (GOLD analysis project Ga0315913, IMG submission 207736) | Medicago polymorpha root nodule microbial communities from Los Angeles, California, United States - small nodules | ecosystem: Host-associated > Plants > Roots > Nodule | place: USA... | reverse complement strand
CAACAATTATGTCATGGAGCGGTCGTATAAAAGTCGCTTTAGACGCGGCTAGAGGTATAGAATATTTACACAAATACGCTCAACCGCCGATTATCCACCGTGACATTAAAACGTCAAACATTTTATTAGATTCAAAATGGGTCGCTAAAGTGTCTGATTTCGGATTATCATTAATGGGTCCGGAAGACGAAGAGTCGCATCTTTCGCTACTAGCGGCCGGAACCGTTGGTTACATGGATCCTGAATACTATAGGCTTCAATATTTAACATCAAAAAGTGATGTCTATAGTTTTGGTGTTGTTTTGTTAGAACTTTTAAGTGGATATAAAGCCATACATAAAAATGAAAATGGTGTACCAAGAAATGTGGTTGATTTTGTGGTACCCTACATTGTTCAAGATGAGATTCATAGAATTTTGGACACAAAATTGCCACCACCAACACCATTTGAGATTGAGGCTGTGACTTTTGTGGGCTATTTGGCTTGTGATTGTGTTCGTTTAGAAGGTAGAGATAGACCAAATATGAGTCATGTTGTGAATAGTTTAGAAAAAGCTCTTGAGGCATGTTTGGCACAACCAATATTTTGTGAGTCAACTAGGACCACTAGTACCAATGTTTCTTATGAGTGACTAGTTTTCCACAATTTCTTTTTCCTTACGCTTAACGCGTTTGTGAATTTTGAAAGTGTCAATATTTGTATATCATTACACCTTTTTTTTTCTTCAATTTTTGTTAATATTTTTCTAACTTATTTCATTGTCACAACTTCCACGAGATAAGTCTATTATTATTGACATAGTCCAATTTTTCTTTTCAAAAATATGATGATTGTGTCACGGGCACAAGTTGAAAAATCTATTATAATTTAGAAGTGTGTATTTCGATGACACATTGTTTGAAAGCCCTTGTGTTTGTGTCACACGTTGTAACGCAAATGTGAGATAATAGTGCAAGGAACAATCATCATATTTTGATCTCATACATACATATAATATTGATCAATTATTCATAATACACTTTACATTTTAAAATAAATTATTCACTTTAATTGAAGGAACTCAATTCCATGTTAGGGAGTGACATGTACATTTACATGATAGATCTTAATATTTCAATTTTGCAAAATGGGTCTATATGAGAAATTAAAATGGGTAATAGTCAGTTTAGTTTGGAATGTGTAACGATTAGTCACAATAGTCTTTTAATGTATGAAAATTTTAAAATAGTCTCTGATGGTACACTATGTTAGCCAAAATAATCTCTTACATTAAAATGGTTCGTTAATATTGTCATATTAATCTCTCAATATACTTACTTATTGTTATATTAATCCCTATAATTCTTACGGAGACGATATATATTTGATTATTTCAACCTGAAAATAAATCAATGTAGCAAAATGATAAAATTTTATTAATGTTAACGTAAAACTGATTAGGCAAGATCCATCTCCTTTAAGTTAAATTATAATCTAGTTTTATTTCGAGTTAGTAATTTAGGCCAAAAAAGTGTGTCACACATTGACAATTTGATATGAATAACCTAACCATCAAGAAAAAAACGTATTACTATACTATTAATTTCTTTTATTCGACCAGATCAATGTGCTTCACAAGCAAGCTACACAAACCTTTTTCTTTCCTTTTATTATTTAACTACTACTCTTAACTAAGTCAATGTTTCATTTCTTCCTTCAAGATACAAAGTCAAACATATGGGAATTTTTGAAATATGAGTATCAGAGGATCTGTAACTAACCAAAAATATGAGGTTTAAATTCAGCCTCTAGATTTATCGTTGATATATTGTGTGTAGACAATTCACTTTTCAATTTCATCATTCACGATTTTCTTGCGGTTCGATTTAATCTCTAACAACAATAATATCTAAATTAGTCTCTGACATTTTTATATCCTGAACAACTCATTCATGACTGGTTTATCCCAAATATACAATTGTGAGAGACTAATATATTTTTATTTTGCTTGGAGGTATTATTTATTGTTAAGAGCTAAATTGGATTATGAGAAAATTATGAAAGAACAAATTGAATTATTTTTATGATGTTGTAATAGAAAAAACCACTAATATGCAATGCAACTTTAGTTGGAGATATTGGAAGCAAAATGTTAAAGTTTCCTAGTCCATAAGTTTCTTGGCTTCTTTACAAAAACAAGCATACGCCAACTCAAGAAATAATAATCAGAAATTAGTCAAGTCAGTTATTTGGATTAATTGGTTTTAACAACACTTGACTGATTGATGAGTATTGTAATTAAGTTTCGAAATAAGTATAATTTAAGATGTTGTAAACTAATTAAAATAGTAATACTTTTCATCCACTCTCGTTACTGAAAAACTCTTTATGTTTTGTAGAAGTATACTTTCAGACGACATAATTTTTTGAAAGTGTTCTTTTAGATGACACAAAATTAATTTTTTTTTCTTTCAGTTGCTTATGTACCAAACTCATATTAGAGGGTAGTGGAAGTTTTTTCCTATAAAAAGCATTAGGAGTTTGCATTACTAAGCATTGGAATGTTTAGTTATTTGGAGACTATTAAAATTGGGCTTGTAGCAAGCAAGACATCAAATTTAAATTTAAATTTAAATTTTCTCCTTTGTATGCTTTCATTGTTCAACAATTTAATAGTAAAATCAAAAGGAAAGTGCAAACCAAATGCTGTCATTTATACTTATGTAGTGCTTTGGAAAAAGCTTAATCTAATTTTTATAGACTTGACTACATTTGCTTCTAGAAGAATAAAAATGAAGTTCTGAAACAAGTGCAAAATTCTTATGGATAAGAGTGATGTAAAAGTGCTAAAGTTTATAAGGGAACTAATCCAGTGAGTGACTCAACAAGTAAAGTTATATGGCTATTGGAGTGCAACAAAATTATATAAAGTAGCATCTTTTTTTTTGAAAGGTTATATAAAGCAGCATCAATAATGACAAGAGTCTAAGAAACCTATTTTGGATTGCATAGCCACTACCAAGTGGGCCCCAATATTCTTAGCAATGGTTGGATTTTTAAGCAATCCCTAAGCAACAATCTTCAATAACTTTTTATTTGCACTCAACCTTAAGCAACTATCAAATGTCCTCCACTATACCATAACAGATTAAAAGGATGTGATAGTTGAGCGCCTTCAAAACGTCCTCCTCAAACGGATTAAAAGGAAACATTACCCCCAAATCTTCAAAACGGTCGAGTACATGTGAAAGATCTCATTCTTAGCCTCACGGTGGGCATCAAATATATTTGCCGTGAGTACAATACTAAAACTAAGGTTTAGTATCTTATTAGGTCATACCTTAAAAATAATTCCAAAGGGGTTTATTTTTAGTCTTTTTGGGCCTCTTATTACGTGACTTACTCCCTACGTCACCCGAGATAAGGAGAAACATGTATATCCCCGTGAATCTGGATATTCTAGCCGAATATCTAGCTTCAAAGTTCGGGCTTGATGGTTTCGAAGGATAAGGAAGGGAGCATGTCCTACATAGGCGTAGGTGGCATCCTTGTATTGGGCCAGTGGGCCTTTATTTGAGTATTGGCGCTCCAATTTACAAAAAATCTTATGTATGTAAATACAAATCATAAACTCACCTATATGCGGTAGTATCTTATTTAAGATATTGAAAAAAAAATCGCCGTACTAAATTTGTAAACTCAAGTTTTACCAATGGTTCTCAGAAAAAAAATTCCAATGGAATAAAAGGTTTAAAGAATCATTATCTAAGACTTTAGAACCCACTATATCATGTAAATGTAGCTCAGTTGATAGCTACCAACGACATTACTTATAAGATTTATGGTTCGAGCTCTGGATTCTCCATTTCTCCACACTAAAAGTATTTGAATTTAGCTATTAACTAGTTGATAAAAAGAAACACTATAAAACCATCATTGAAGATGCACAAAGAAATACATAAAATAATTGTGTTTGCCAATTCTTCAAACAACAATAAACCCAGAAAAAGTTATTCCTATTTGAAAGATTTTCATTCTTCACTGATCTTCATTCAACTTCAAAGTAAAAGACACAATATCATTACAAACTACACATAAATAAATATAATTTTTGCCCTTAATAATGAGTGATCTTACCATGATAAGATAGCAAAACTAAATTGATCTTAAAAAAGGGCTGGAAATGAACCATTGGGATATATTGAACAAAGATATTTGACAACATGAATGCAACATTCCCTTGAAAATTCAGGTACACATAGCAATGAAAAAAAAAACAGAAAAAGAACCAAGATATTATACATTTTTCTTTTGTTACAAGATATTGTACATTTGTAACACCTCTCAAAAACATAATTATTATATATATCATACAAATCTCAACTAGCATACAAAACTGCTCTTAAATTGAAAAATAACTTGCAAAAATTTACATTATAGCTTTTGAAAATAATCAAAACCACTAGTCAAAAGAGCCTGCATGTTTCTCAAAACCACATGGTTTCGATTTTATCTTGCAAGGTTCAGAATCAACAAGCATCTTAACAACATCTCTCATAGTTGGACGCAAAGTTGGAAGCTTAGTAGTACACTTGATACCAATCTTCAACACTTTTATCATATCTTCAACACAATGTGTTGATGCAACTCTACCATCAAGAATGTTGAGTACACTTTCGCGATCGTTGAGATTACTCATAACCCAATGAACAATGTCTTTTGCTTCTCCATACTCTTCTTCAACAGGTTCTCTTCCAGATACTAACTCTAATAGCACCACACCAAAGCTGTATACGTCGCTCTTTTCGGTTATTTCAGTTGTATAAGCTAGTTCTGCATGGAAGACAAAAAAGTATATAAATTAACCATATTCTATTACCTATTCAAACATGCATAAATTGGAAGCATATATCAAACGAGAAAGCATATACTTCACTAATTCTTAGGACTTTAAGAAAAAAGTGTCCCTAAATATAAACATTGTTTGAAGGAAATATTAATATATGTCCCAATTCACAAACAGTAAATGTGGAAAAAAATGAGATACTTCAAAAAACATAAACAGTATATCTGTGAATCCCCCCCAATACTCCAAAAATGATGAAGAATCGTATCCGAAGCAGTATCATATCGGGAATTTTGAAAAATTTCCCGTATCGTGTCAGGTATCGGGGCTTCATAGCAGTATATTGAAATTTCATACAAAAGCATTATCAAAACATACCTGGAGCAATATAACCATGTGTGCCAGCAAAAACGCTATAACCCATCTGAGATTTTTCAGCAAATCTTGCAACACCAAAATCAGCAATTTTTGCTTCATAATTTGCATCAAGCAAAATGTTGCTTGATTTTATATCCCTATGAAAAACAGGTGGAGAACAATCATGGTGCAAATAGCAAATTCCTTTTGCACCTCCCAAAGCAATTTTGTACCTCTGATTCCAATCAAATGTTACCTTCTCATCTTTTACCTCTCTATGAAGAGCTTGGAAAAGATTACCATTTGGCATATACTCAAAAACCAAAAGATTGGACCCTCCTTTAAGAAAACAAGCATAAAGTTTGAGTATATTTTTGTGTCTAATTTTCGCTAAAATCTCCATCTCAGCAGCTAAAATCTTCACACCGTAGCCTTTCTCTAGTTGCTTTACGGCCACCACTATGCCGTTTTTCTTCAACTTGACTCGATAAACCTTTCCGGTGCCACCGTAGCCGATTAAATTATCTTCATCCAAATGACTTACTTCATCTGCATCAATATCCACTTGATGAAAAGATGCTTGTTTCCATTTTTGACTTGCTTCCCTTTCGCCTTTTTGTAAATTTTTTTCTTTTCGATTCTTCATACATCTATGGATCACGATCGCGGCAGCGAAGATAACAGCAATGAAAAAGAGCAGCAAATATTTATAAGCAAAGATCCCTCTTCCATGACCATGATCTTTATCACAAATCTTCAAATCAGAATTCATCGAAGTTTTCGGAATTTGCTCAACACATAGTTCTTTGTTTCCAACAAAAGCCTTCTCTCCACCAATAATCAAAATCCCAAATGGAATTCCACCAGAAAGAGAATTTTCAGAAAAATCCACTGAACTTAGTTTCATTTTCTCCAAATTATCAGGAATTGTACCTGTTAATTTGTTTCTTGATAAATTCAAAGAATTCAATGAACTCATAAGTGAAACCGAGTTCGGAATATTTCCTGATAGAGAATTCAAAGCAAGATTCAAATCCACCAACCTCGAACAATGACCTAATTCTTTCGGTAGTAAACCAGTTAATGAATTCTCTTCCAAATGCAAAGTAGATAACTGTTTTAATAATCCAATTTCATGTGGAATTTCACCAGAGAAATTGTTGTTACTCAAGTAAAGTTTCTCCAAATTCACCAATTTTCCGATTTCTGAAGGAACTTTACCTGAAAACTTGTTATTCATCAAAACAATTTCACTTAAATTTGTTGAATAACCAATTTCTGAAGATACTTCACCACTGAAATTATTAAAACCTAAATCAATTATCTTTGCATTAGGAAGTGACCAAACACCTTTCGGAATTTTTCCAGACAAAGAATTGTTACTGATTCTTAATCTTTCTAGTGACTTGCATGAAGCATAAGACTCGGAAAAATTTCCAGAGAAATTGTTTTGCAATGCAAGCAAAAGTGTCAACTTTCTTTTCTCACATAAGTACTTTGGGAAAAAACCTGAAAATTGATTCTCTGATATGTCGATACTTTTGAGCGGAGAAAATCGGCCAAAATTCTCCGGAATTGTACCGTTGAAACCGTTTCTGTAAACCGAAAAACCTGTGAGATTTTCCATGTTACCAAATCCAGCAGGAATTTGACCAGAAAAGCTGTTATCATACAGCTGAAAAACAACCAGATTCTTCATTTCACCAATCTGCTTAGGCAACTTACCAAACAATTTGTTTGCAGAAAGATCAATCTCTTGCAAATTGGTTAAATTTGCAAGTTCTGCTGGTATTTGGCCCGTCAAATTGTTCGAAAACAACTCAATTTTGGAAACATTTTTCAACTTCGAAATCGATCTAGAGATTTTGCCAGATAACTTGTTTCTTGACAAATCCAAAGTCTCCAATGCTTCCATTTCATATATTGATTCTGGAATCTCTCCTTTCAAATGAGAACCACCAAGATAAAGCCAAGTCAAATTCTTCAAATTTCCAAGACTCTCTGGTATCACACTCTCAGTGTAAAGATTTTCTCCGAGACCAAGCGAAACTAGTCCGGTTAGGTTCCCTATCCAGCTAGGGAATCTACCGGAAAAGTAGTTAGCCGAAAGATCAAGAACTCGAAGGTTTTTCAAACCGGACAAATCTGGAATTGCTCCAATAAGTTCATTTCCTGATAGATTCAAGACTCTGAGGTTTATAAATTTTGTTACTTCTGATGGAATTTTTCCGGAAATGGAATTGGATGGTAATGAAAGAACTTCTAGGCTATGAAGAATTGTGATTGATGGAAAAATTTCGCCGGATAGGGAGTCACCATCCAATGAGATTTCTCTGACTTTCAAATTTCTTGGATCACATGTAATTCCAAGAAAGTTGCATGGTGATTTTGATTCATTCCACGAAGCTAGAGAATTCAATGAGTCATTTAAATGGTTCTTGAAATCAAGAAGGGCTTGTGTTTCATTTGTTAGGGACATACATGGAGGGATAATATAGTGTGATGTGAGTAACAAAATTGCTATGAAGTTGAAAAAATGAAAGAAATTGGAAATCTTAGCCATTGAGACTAAGTTCAAAGGACAAAATTGTTAACAAGATTTGAAGAATGTGGCCGTGTCAGGATGTTTGATATTGTAGAGAATCGTGGTCAAATGCAGCCGATGCAGACAAAATTCAAGCAGAAAGTTGTCAACAAGGTTTTAAAACGTGGTCACACCACGATCTTTGATATTGCAGAGAATCGTGGTCAGATGAAGTTGATATGACTTCGACTGCTAATAAACGAGGCTGATGTGGCGTCAATTGTGGCCGCGCCGTGGTCCTGAATCAAAGCTACTAGGTTGAGTGGATATGGATGAAATTTGAAGTTTGATGATCAATGAAGCATGATTGAAGGTAAAAATGTCACAATCCTAGAAAACATGCACTGGTATTAAATTTCAAATAAAACATAACATTATTAATAAATAATGCAAATAAAAAAATAAAAACAGTGTGAAGTGAGACAAAAAAGAAAGGTGACGTTGAAATGTCAATTTTGTTAGTGTGTGTTAATAATGATTGAACTGTAATTACTATAATTCTAATCAAAGAATTGAAGAAAGTGATAGATATATAATGCTTTGAAGTCACTCCTTTCACATCTTTTGCACATAACAGTTTTAAATCTATTTTGCCCTAAATGCAAGGCACAAATTATAATAATTATGATTATGATTAGATAAATTTAGAATTATTTTTAATCATCAGTGTTTTTCTTTTAGGGCCTTTTTAATCATGAGTTACTAATTCTACTATTATAACAACCATGGACATTGGAAATTTAGAATGATGCTAACTATTTTGGAGAGTTCTTTATAGTTGGAATAATTATAATAATAATAATAAAATAATAATATTATATTATTATGAGTATGTATCCATTTTGATGCATGTTAATACTCTTAACTTATCAAAAAAGTCATAATAATATAATTAAAAAATGTTAAAGCTTCAAGCCTTAGCCTGGAGAACACTCTTCAGATCTCTTTCTATATTCTAATTTTTCTCTTTTATTTTGTTTTCAATATTGACAACAAGGATACATAGAAAAAAGAAGTTGATAAAATATTGGAATGAGAAGAATTTTCATAAAGAATAGTAAATAAAAAATTCAGAAGTAAGAACTAAAATAGGATATAATATTTGAGTGTGATTATCTAACCTGTTTTTCAATAGATTTGTATGGTGTGTCTCTTCCTTCTTTTCTTCCAACTAAGAATTTTTTTGGTAGATAACTAAGAATATTATGAAAGAAGTTTGTGAATGAATTGAGAATAGCGAATGAATGGTGTTTTATAAGAGAAATAAAATTATTGGATTGTGATGGGAATATAGTGAAATGTACGGTAACCAATCAAAAGGTGTGAAACTAAATGGAATTATTGGTGCATTAATCTAAGAAGTGGCCATACCGTACAGTGCTACACACATATTATTGTAATGTGATGGAAATATATGAGTTGGAAGTTTCTAAAGGACACATTAATTAAGAAGATGAGTCACCAAAGTTATAAAACTTAGAAAGAAAAATTTGATAGTAATTAGTGCGTGGCCAACAAGTGTCCATATACAAAAGAAAGAGTGATATTTAGTGTCGGGCAGCTAGACAAAAAAACAAAATAATTATATTTAGTGCATTTAAAAAAAAATAATTTAGTGGTCTAAGATACAAGTAAATATTATATTACTATTTTTCCCACATTTGAATTTTTTTTAATAACTCTTTTATTTTTATGGTCTAAAATACAAGTAAATATATTTAGTGGTCTAAAATACAAGTAAATATTATAGGATTCATTACAAGTTTCAAAGTCAATTAATTAATTAATTCTTTACCAAAATATTTCAAATTATATTACATCTTTTTTCTACAATATATATTAAACACTCTTATGTAAACATGAACTAATTATCTCTTTTTTTTTTTTTAAGGAACTAATTCTCTATTCTAAATGGTTCACCTATAAAACTATATAAAATGTTAATAAATTTTAATTACTGCAGAAACTTTTCTAAATTCCTTGACATACGTAAGGAGGTCCTATATGTTCAAGGGCAAAGGTAGTATTAGACTAGAGGCACCTTTTTAATTTCCTTTTCTATATTGTAGTTTCATTTATAGACCATCTATAAATGAAACTATCATTTAATCAAAAATAAAATAAATGAAACTATCATATATTCTCACCGCAGATATTTTGTTCGAGACCAAAAGTGTATTTTGTGGGGATTTAGCTTTGGTCCATTCATCTGCAAAGTCTTCGTAAGTCTCATTGGATAGGCTATTAGAATTATATAGCTAGAATCTTGAAATGGTAGGGCAGTCAATTTATTATTATTTTTTTAAATTATTGAAATTTTAAAATAACTTTGAAATTAAAAATTTCCGATCTCATAAATTCTTTGGAACAATTTCAAGATTAATTTCAAGAATTTTTTATTTCAAGAATAACTTTGGTGTAGATATTTTTAAATTTAATATTCATCAATTTTTTAAACTACAAATTCAAGAGCCTAGCTATAATTTTAAGAGTTAAGTTGATCATTCAATTAATCTTTTTAAAACAAAAAAGTTAAAATTTCATTAATTTAAAGGTGAACTAAAAACTTCATTAATTTTATGAATTAAATTGGTGAGTTAGAGAGTAAAAAATATGTTAATTAACATTGAAATCGACCAAAAGGAATAGAAGGAAAAAGTTAGAAGGATTGCTTATGGTCAACAAAAAAATCAATATGCCTTTGCCAACTATTAGGGAGTAACAACCAAGTGATTGAGTCCAATACCTATCAAAGGTGTAGGAGAAGAGTGTTATAGAGATTAAGATTAGAATGTGAGATGCGAACTCAATTTTTTTTTCATAATATGATGTCAAACAGGCAACGTCGGAATTCTATACATATGGTCCACGTAAATGGTGTTATGGTGGAAGGGGTTCAGAATATTCGTACGACTGTTTTCAATCATTTTGCTGATCATTATCGTGCTTTAGTCGTTGATCGGCCTGGAGTGCAAGGGTTGAATTTTAAAAAATTGTCTTATGGTCAAGCTAGTAATTTGGTGCGCCCTTTCTCTTTGGAAGAAGTAAAAAAGGTTGTTTGGGAGTGTGAGAGTTTCAAAAGTCCAGGACCGGATGGTATAATTTTTGGTTTCATAAAAGATTTTTGGCATGAGTTGAAAGATGATTTTATGCGATTTCTGGTGGAATTTCATTGTAATGGAAGATTAACGAAAGGGATCAACTCAACCTTCATTGCTTTGATTCCGAAGATAGAAAGTTCTCAAAAAATTGCTGATTTTCGTCCAATTTCATTAGTTGGCTGCATGTATAAGGTGTTGGCAAAGGTTCTTGCCAATAGATTACGTTCTATCATTGATTTGTTGGTGTCAGATACTCAATCAGCCTTCATTCATAGCAAACAGATTCTGGATGGCATTCTTATAGCAAATGAGGTTGTGGATGAAGCTAAACGCATGAACAAGGATTTGTTATTGTTTAAAGTTGATTTCGAAAAAGCTTATGATTCAATTGATCTCAATTATTTAAATTCAGTGATGTTGAGTATGAACTTTCCAACACTTTGGCGGAAGTGGATAATGGAGTGTATAGGAACGGCTACTGCATCGGTTCTTGTAAATGGATGTCCGACTGAGGAGTTCCCTATTAAAAGGGGGCTTAGACAGGGGGACCCGCTTTCGCCTTTTTTATTTCTATTGGCGGCAGAGGAGTTTGATGTTTTGATGAAGGCCTCGATATCCAATAATTTATTTCGTGCTTATGGTGTTGGAACCCAAGGGGAGGTCAAGTTGTCTCATCTTCAGTTTGCCGATGATACTCTCATTATTGGTGAAAAATGTTGGTTGAATATGCGTAAGATTCGGGCTGTGTTGTTAATAATTGAGGAGGTGTCTGAAGGTAAATTTTAATAAAAGCATGCTGACAGGTGTTAATATTCCTCCAACCTGGTTGTCAGAAGCAGCGCTTCAGTGTTGAATTGTAGAACTGGTACGATTCCTTTTTCGTATTTGGGGATGCCTATTGGTGGAGATGGTAGGATTCCTTTTATCTTTTGGTGGTCACCTGGTTCTCCTGAAGTCTGTCCTGTCCTCTCTTCCGGTTTACTTTCTTTCCTTTTTCAAGGCACCTACAGGTATAATTTCCTCTAACGAATCTATCTTTTAAAAAAAAATGGGGG
>Ga0315913_1008789_pt1 | contig 11927 bp, 6 predicted proteins | sample MpolsnodulesMG_FD_207736 | JGI IMG/M metagenome (GOLD analysis project Ga0315913, IMG submission 207736) | Medicago polymorpha root nodule microbial communities from Los Angeles, California, United States - small nodules | ecosystem: Host-associated > Plants > Roots > Nodule | place: USA... | reverse complement strand
TACATATATTGGATCTGCTGCTCTTCTTCACCGTATATGCCATATCTCCATCACCCAATTATTAATCTGCAGGCTCATATACATATATAAAGTAGATAAGATAAGAAGCAGGCTTTACAATTATTTTTTTTCAACATCTTGTCATTGGTTCATTTTTGGAACTCTTATTTCAGGAACAGTACAGTCGCAGATTCTATGCAAACTATATATAAAAAATGGTAGATATTTAGGTTTGTTAACCATTTGATCTTTGAGCGGTGTATATGAAAAATGAATGTGTATATACATATGTTGAGTCAAATAGGAAAATAAATGTTATATTTAAATAAATCTCAATTACATCGAGATATTGGGTACAATCATGAAAAAGTATGTTAAGATTGAACTTCGGTGAGATATAGATTCAATGTATGATTTTTGTTTTGTTTTGAAAGGACCATGTATGATTTTTTATTCTATATTTTTTTAGAGGTGTATTATTTGAACAACCATTTGTGTGACAACTATAAATTAACAAAGAAAAGTAGATATTGATATGGAAACCAAAACAATAGAGTGAGAAAGTAAAAACATAATATGAGTATGAAAGATAAAGTTGTCACAAAAGTTATCAAAAAATAGTTATACAAATATCATTTCTCATTTTATCATGTACGTTAAACAATATAAAAAAATATAAACAATATAGCAAACATTATTGTACAAGAGAACAATCTTAAGAATTAAACTTAAGTTTTGTAAAAAGAAAAAAATAAACTTAAGTCGTCATTTCTACTATTTAACATTATATTTGTCCCTAAGCCTATTTTTTTAATAAATTACTAGATACATATCTTATTATTTATGTTAAATATAAGTCTTAGAGTGAAGATCAATCTGTCCCTTCAAATTTTTGCAAGACGCAAAATAGTCATTAAAAGAAAATCGGAACAAGTTAGTCACCACCTTCTTTTCACTTTGTGGTAGAGCTTGCGATGAATGGATGCTTTTGGGACATCATATCTTATTATTTTTGTTAAACATAAGTTTTAGAGTGAAGATCACTCTGTGCCTTAAAAAATTTGCACGACCCAAAATAGTCATTAAAAAAAATCGGAACAAGTTAGTCACTACCTTCTTTTCACTTTGTGTGATAGAGCTTGCGATGAATGGATGCTTTTGGGACATCATTGTTGAATCCTATAACAAAATGCTTATGAATGTGGTAAAATCGAATACGAAGAAGTGCACAATTTGGAGATATATTTTATGAGCGAAATAGCTAATATCGAACCCACACCTTAGGGGGGTTTTGGAGGTTGTCAATCCACTGCAGCGCCACTGTAACGTATAATATATTATGCATAATATGATAATTATAGTAAACTTATGGGATGCGGTGACACCTACAGGTCTCCACTAAGATCCGCCACTGTGTGTATCTTTTCTGAAAAGAACATGGATGAAACTTCTTAATGATCAAATGCAATTTAATTTGGTATGTTATCATTTATTTTTGTTGTTGAGAAAAATATATCAATTATTTATATATAAATAGAGATAAATAAAAAAAAATATTTATTTTTTGTGTAAACTAAAACGTTGTAGTTTAAATTAATTTGTTTGGTATCTTTATTAAGTAAAAAAAAAAACTAAAATCAAGATGAATCACTATGATTTTACAATTTTTTTTTCTTTTTTGACAGAAGTGATTTTACAAAATTATTAATAAAATTGCGGTAATTTGGTCTAAACTACTGTGATACCAAACACGCATGCAATATGATTTTTGATGCGCCGCAGTTGCTCTTCCAATTTTCCCTCAGCCTCCCACTAAAGTTTGTATGACTATGAAGAACGTCCAAGATTTATTGTTGTTGTTTGATTGGATCAACAGAATTAGGTGCTGACACAACATGTAGAAAGAAAGGAGGGGAATAGGGATGGTGACTTGAACCAAAATAAAGCTGTTTGATGGCCCATTAGGTCTCTGATAATGGAAGTTGTTCTCATCCTCTCGGACTCCTTCCTACTCCTGTCACTCCCTAATTATTTATTTTTGCTCACTTTTTCCCTTCCTAATTATATGTTGCTTCAAGCTGCAAATGGAAGCACAAATTTGCAAGCAAAGCATGACTTAGACATTTGAGTATTCATTTCAAGTACCCGTGATCACATGCCTCACACTGCTCTCTTTCAAGGCATCATCATATTATCTCACATTTTACTCACTAAAGCTTGCAACAACCATGAGACTTGGATACATATGTCTTCATTGAAAAACTTAACAAGTTTACAAGTGATTGTATTTTTAACGAACAATTCAATTATAATTCGGGATGAATTTAATATGGATCTGACATTTACCGTATTTAATAAAAATTGAATTTTATAATAATAAAAAGTGGAGAAAAGAATATTTTATTAAAGATTACTAAAAATAGCAGGGTCTACCGTTGAACCGATCGATATTACACAAACCAAAAAATGAGATGCATTAATATGGAGCTATAGAAATTTTAAGGCTTAATAGCAGTTTTCGCCCCCTAACTTTCACGAAGTTGCGATTTTGGCCCCTAAGAAAAAAAACTACAAAACCGCCCCCTAAGTTTTGCAACTGTAGCAGTTTTGGCCCCGAAAGCTAAAATAAATAAAAAAAATAACACTTGCACTTCACTTAGGGTGCCACGTCAGCATAGACCGAGTCAAAATTGACCTTGGGGGCCAAAACTGCCACAGGTGCAAAACTTAAGGGACGGTTTTGTAGTTTTTTCCATAGGGGCCAAAATCGCAACTTTGGAAAGGTTAGGGTGTTCAAACTGCTATTAAGCAAAATTTTAAAGGTGGATTCTTACCATTTTTATTAAATTTTAATAAAATAATACTCCCCTAACTACAAACATTTTTAAAAATTTGTGCCAGAACATAAATCCTTTTTTCAAACGACTACTATTTACAACCGTTAGATTATAAAGGTTTGATTTTCTTTTTTTTAAAATCATTTGGGGTAAAAGATTTTTTCCATTAATAGTATATCCAAATTAAACTTTTTTTTTTGGTTACTCAAATTAAACTCTTTTGTTCTATTAAAAGATTCCTGCATTTCTATTAAAAAAGAAGATATATAAAATTAAAGTAATATAAAGAAGATAAAAAAAAAGTAAACCAAGAATTTCTTAAAACTTTTATAATCAATTATTTAAAAGTGTAAAGTATATTGTTATCAGTACAATTTTTTTTTTCATTAAGTAGTTAGTTAGCATAAACTAAAATTAAGAGATGGGCAATCCATACATTTACATTTGAAAAATATTTGGTTGATTTTAAGATTGATGATGTGATATATTTTAAATAAGAGAGAATGATATATAAATAATTAAAATAAATTATTTTGATGAGAGAAAATTATTGATGAAAAGAAAAATAAACACAAAGTCGTCTAAGTGTAACCATTTACATCCAAAGGAGATCGAATTTAGCATTTACACATTGTAAGAGCATCTACATTTGTAGGATGTTTACCATTTAAAACTCGGTATTTAATAGATACCTCCATTGAAGAAAAAAATTGCAGATCTCTTGAGTAAACTCCACACCACTTTTTAATAAAATAATCATTATTTAAATTGCTTTTGTTGTTTTTCATTAATAAATAATTATTGGTTGAACCTTACCTTACCATTATTGGAACGGGATAGAAATCATCAAGTCAAGGCACTGTGCTGTTTAACTAGACAGACACTAGGCACTAGACATTCCCGCGCGTTTACGTCACTGCCACTCTTTTATGGCGGTGTATGTAACGCGCTACGTGTCTTAATATACTCTTTCCCAGGTAACGTAACGGGGGTATGACCAACACTACGAATCACAACCAATAACTCATTCTTCTTTCTTCTGCATATCTCCATGTCATTTGACACGTCATCAACTGATATGTCAGATTTGAAGAACTGAGAATTGACACGTGGAAGAACCCACATGGGTGAAGATGTAAGTTGGACCAACTTCCTGGGGCCCAAAAAGATTAGATACCTTCCTTTTTATTTATAACACACACACAGAGTTACGCATAATTTGACTAATCCTATGACGTAATATTGGACAACTTTGAGTTGATCCTATGATTAGTTGAACTAACTAGAATTAGGCATCATAACTTATGATGTTGATCACAAAGTATTACGGAGTCAAAGGGCGTCTCCGTTTTGCCGCGACTGAAACAGTCCCACGTGGAGGTCATATCAAATGGGTCCCATCCCAAAGCCCACAGACTCCCTTAATTATTATTTCTCAAAATTCAATCTATCTATTAAATATAATTTCTGAACTATATATATATATATATATATATATATATATATATATATATAACCCACTTACCCATTTTCCATTCCAACCTTACCTACGTTTCACTCTAGGTGCCTGCATTGACCCCATTCCTTTCCTCTCAAGTATTCTTTTCTCCCTCTACTAAGCTGAATCATATATCATTCTCATTCATCCCCTCTCTCTTTCAATTGATCAACAAGAAGCTAAATAACATGTTGCACTGTTTGAATACCACTACTAATTCCGGGAATCTAGCAACTGAGAGTTGCTCCTCTGACATAACAGTGTTGGAAAGACAAAGGGAAAGAATGAAGTGGCAACAACATCAACATCAAGGTTACTTCAACGCTGCTGCTATGTTCTGTTCTTCTCTGCAACAACAAGTTGAGAATTCTGAAGCCTCTTCTTCACTTGCTGTTTTACTGCCAACTCTTGATGTTACTTCTGCTGCTATTTCAAGAACTTTCAGCTGCCCACCTCTTCTTCCAGACCCCAAACTCATTCACTCTTCAATTCATGGGAAAGAGAAAGACAATTCTTCTAAGAAAAGAAAAGCTGAAAAACCTCATCATAATCCTAAGCTTAAGGTGTGTGCAATATCATTCATCTTCAACAAATAAATAAAGTGAATTAATTGGTTTAAACAAATTATATTTAATTTTTAGGTTGCTGGTGAATTTGAGAACAAAGACAAGAGGATCAAAATAGGTGCTGAGGAGGGCGAATCCAAGATAACCGGGAATCCCAGTACCAACAACAACAAAGAAAACTGTGTAGCAGAAGATACTTCAAACTCAAAGGAAAGTTCAAAAGTTTCTGATGTTCAAAAGACTGATTACATTCATGTTCGAGCACGTCGTGGCCAAGCCACCGACAGCCATAGCTTAGCTGAAAGAGTAAGTAGTAATAATAGTTTGGTTTCTCAGAAAAATAAAATCAACTTTTAGTCTTGTATCTGAATTATGTATGATGCAGGTTAGAAGGGAAAAGATTAGTGAGAGAATGAAGTATTTGCAAGATTTAGTACCAGGATGCAACAAAATTACAGGAAAAGCTGGAATGCTTGATGAAATCATCAACTATGTTCAGTCTCTTCAAAAACAAGTTGAGGTAATTAAAAGAGTTAGTTTATTAGGTTCATTACATTGATTCTTAATTTGCCTATCACATTGATCTATGATCCATCCATAACAAATTTCTTTATGTTAATTTTCTTTGCAGTTCTTGTCAATGAAATTAGCTACTGTCAATCCAAGGCTTGATTTCAATATTGATGATCTATTTGAAAAAGAGGTAATAAAGAATGTGCAGATGCAAGAATTTAACTTTTCACCTAATCTTAATTTGAAATCTGTAATATTAATGTGTTGATTCCTTACACAGGTGTTTCCTACTTGTGATGCAAATGCATCTTTTCAAGCAATGGGAATGTCAACAGAATTGAATAGTAACAATCCTTATCTTCAGTTCAATTCACCACAGCAATTTGTTCCATATGGTGGATTAGATGCTGGAATGAACCCTTCAGATATGGGACTTAGAAGGAGCATAAGTGCCCCTGTATCCATTCCTCAAACTTTTATTGATTCTTCTTGTTTTTCTGTAGGTCCACTCTCTCTGTTATAATTTTTGTCCCTTTACTAGTGTTTTAATTTTGTTCTATTGGTTGATTTTATTAATTTTATTTTTGTTTATGTGTGTAGCAGCAAATTCTACCTTCTACAACATGGGAAGGTGATTTCCAAAACCTATACAACTTGAATTTTGATCAAGCAAGAGCAACATCTTTTCCTTCTCAATCTCAGTTATTTACAGGTAGTTAAACAATTTGTCTAGTCATAAAATCACTTTTTAATTAGCTTTGTATCTTTAAAGTAGAAAGTAGAGGCAAAAGTGAGTGGGTTTAATAGATGATGGAGACGTTACATCCCATTCATTTTGATCAAGCATAAAAATATCTGGTACCTTTTGTTTTTCAATAATGAAAATAAAGATTTTTTTTTTTTTTAAATGGATATGTTAAATCATTCAATTCAATTATGCAGCTGGTTTTCTTTTTCTGAGTTTCCACTTTCTCACTACTTTAATGCTATGTAAGAAGATAACTATGTGACATCATACAATGACATTGACACCAACACGGTAATAATTTGAGAAAATAAAAGAGATTTGGGTTAGAGCAATATATGTCGCCGATCACGTCTGTAATCCAAAATGTCATTGCTACATAGCATGACACTAATACTTTGTTCAACTTAGGCTATTAGCATGACAAAGAAAAACATGCACAAGTTGTATGGATTGAATGACAAAAACACTTATGTGCCAAATTAATTATATTTTGTGAAATAAATTGGATAAGAGGAAGCTATCAGCTTTCCCTTTTTGCAATTGTAATTTTCTTGCAACTTGGATTAATAGGTTTAGCTTTGAGGACCAGCAATAGCGTCAATCATTTTCATAAAGTGGATTACAACTTAGGGTTGTTTCTGGTTGCCATTTCACAATCTCCCATTTTAGAGACCACTTAAAATCAGAGAAAATGATAGTTTCACAAGGCTTATGGGATGTGTGAACAGCAAAGAGATAGAAAAGAAAGAGAGAAAGGGACATATACTGTGCTAGGAGTGATATGATTTGAAAGATAGGATCGTAAAAACTGTAAAAGTGACTTGATACATAAAAGAATATAAGAATGTTCTAATACTAAATATGGAAATATTTATATTATAGACTGTAAAAATTATAAATTCTAAAAGTGTTGTTTGACATGGATGCAGGTCTTGTTGAAGCAAACAATCTAAAGATCGAGATGTAGACCAGAAAATCTGTGACCATTCATTGGATTAATCAGCTTAATTACTCCAAATGCCTCTTATCAAGATTCTTTTTTCTTGTGAAGTACATAGCCTATATATTAATTGTCTGTATACTTCTCCTTAATATAAATAAAATCATATTAATACATCTTAACTTCATTCTCCTTTCTTTTACACGTTCAAATTAGATATACATATGTTAAAATGCAAAACACAGAGAGATCGATATTTATTTACACAATCTTTGTGTAGCTTAACTAGTAAGTTATAATCGATTAACAAACATATGGTGAACAGAAGTGTAGATGTTTGAGTCCTTTAATAATTTAGTTTAATGTTCGTTCCCGACCGATGCGTATAAAAAACATAAATGTATACCCTTAAATAAATCTCAATTATCTCGAAGAATTAATCTCCACAATTACGTGTAGATAATATCTTGGTTTACAAAAAAAATTATAATATGTAAGAACAAGTAGTAACAAAATAATAAAAGAATCATTTGCCAAAAAAAAGAAAAGAATAAAAAGAATGATGAATCGCAATACAATGAACACAATCTTTGTTTACGCAAACCGGCCAAGTGTGCACACATTCGTGACTACAAAGTAGCTATACTTACAATCTATATTCCAACAATTTTCACGACTGAACCGTGAGGGCAATTGCCCTCGCACCCCAGTCGCCTCCTACAACAACCAATTGGACCTAACACCGTTTCGGCCAAATGCAAGGGCAGGGGCGGAGGGAGCTTCACTACGCTAGCTTATCTCCCCTGCCCCTTGCCCATCTTTTGGGCCTAGGAGTCATACTCAAACATAATCACTTGAATATAGTGTGTTGTATGATTCAACTTATTTCATCTGTGCATTAGTCACTGAAAATATCTTGGGGGTTGCCTTCAAATTCCAAATGATTGCAGAAGTAATAATAGTCAAAGTGTCACACTAAACATAACACTTTGTATATACCAAATTAACCTTAAACCAGTGATTCAATTAAGCCTTATCCATTTAGTTGGGATAAATCAGAAAGAAAACACTGAACATGTTGGGGGGAGATAGTGGACCATAATAAAGTAGGCATTGGGGACAGAATAAGAGGGTCTTGATTGAGACAGTGATAGCTAAGCCACAGAATGATGAATACATAGCTCTAAGTATGCGGTGTAAAGGAGGGTTATGGGCAGACATTTCTTTGTCTCAATTTATTAGAATCATATTTTGTCTCTGATGTACCCAATAATATTTATGATTCAGTTCAATCAAAAATATCATTTCTACTCATGTGTCTGTGGTTAAAAGGATAGATCCTCACCACAATCTTCAACTATTAAGAATAGTAAGGACAAAGGACACTCACAAGAAAAGGAAAAGACATTAACATTTTTTTTTTTTGAGTTCTAGCATCAATTGCACATAGACTTGGGTCGAAATCTGGCCATATGTGGACCAAAATCTAAGCCCCATTCATTATTATTAGAACAACAATCTTAATTCAAAAGAAAACAAATACGAAAATCATAAACAAAGAGCAAATAATTTATTAGAACAACAGTCTTAATTCAGAAGAAAGCAACTACAAAAAACATAAACAAAGAGCAAATCATGTTTGATCACCATATTCGGTCAATTGTATCTAGAAGTGTCTTTGAGTGCAAAGTGGCTCCGGTAATTTTCTACTGATTCAAGCCTAGAGTTACATATTATAACTTTTTTTTTGAAAGATACATATTATAACTTATATTCGAATATAAATTGAGTGTATAATTGTAATTTTTTTTTTGTTGAGGGAAGTATAATTGTAATCTTTTTTTTTTGTTGACAAAAAGTATAATTGTAATCTTATTAAGGTTCAATCTACAAGATTATCCAACAATTACCAAGTTGCTTCTAGTTCAATCAATCGCACTGGTTTCTTTTCAACTCAATCCATAGTTTTAGTGTTTGAATTCAACTATTACAAATAATTTTTTATTGTTTGGCTAGAGATATGATAAATACTAGTCCATTTTTTATGTATCTTCCTAAATTATTAACATACGTAATACCAATAATTATAGATTATTGTTCTTGTCTTAATATGCATGAAAGAAGCTTCTCAATTTCAAAGTTTTGTTTTATCGACGGTTAATTAGGAACTACTGTCTTTTTTTGTTGTTGGAGCTAACAAGTAACAAGCACCGCAGCCATCTTTCATTTTCAAAGCATTTATACTTGTGACATAGGTGCACCTGTCTGCTTCATAGTGAAGATTTTGTTGATTCTCTGTTCTTAAGGATAGTGAGAAATGATATTTCATATTGCTTTCAATTGGCCCATTTTTAGCTTTATTTGTGAGAATTTATTATTTTCTTTACCCTTTCATTCACATGTAGGGCTGTTGGGCAGTCCCAAAGTTTATAATATATATTATTATAATTTCCCTCAAAAAAAAAAATTATTATAATTCAAAAAAAATCACCACAGATTCCTTTGCTATCAGCATGAAATCTTAGAAAATAATTTCAAAAGCAAAAATCAATGTTAGATTCCACCTTTGTGTTGTGTCTCATTCTTTTTCGAAAAATTCTAAATAGGCCCATGCTGGATCAGATTTGGAGTATGAATTTTTGATCCACATACATCTATAAAATAGGATCAGTTGACATCATTATCAATTTATACACTTATACCACTCAATTCTTTTTCACGCAATATAAAATGAATATCAGTCCTTCTAGATGGAAAGTTCTTATGAAGTATTATGGAATTGACAAAATTTCATGCAAATTAAAATAAAATAAAATTGTATAACACTACTTTATTTTAATAAATAATTTATTATTCAAATTATAAATAAATGTAAATTATGAGAGAACTAGTGCCTAAAACGTAAAAATAAGTAAATAAATGCTAACTTTCCTTCGTATGGAGCCAATTTATACTTTACTACGGGTTGTATAAGACCCATTTAGAACCTCAGAGGGTCTAGAATTCTGCTATTTACCCAAATCTTTTTTCTCATTCTCAACTGAAATGACCAAAATGTCCCTGCGTGACTTAACCCACGATGCATGCTATTATAAGCCTAGACAGAACCTCATTTCCTCATTTTCAATCTCAAATTACCCAACTCCGAAATTCCTTCAACTTCAAATCAAACAACACTCTAATAACAAGAACAAGTAAGTTTTCACTTAAATTATGTTGGTATGATAGATTTTTTCACTTAAACTGGAATTTTTTAGGTTTAGCGTTTTGTTGAAATTTTGATTTTTTTTGCAAGAAATGATAGAATGTTACATGTAAATGACTTATATTGCTTAATTGTTATGATGTTTGCATGTTTATGTTAGATTTTTTACACTTAGATTAGATTTTTTTTTTTAAATTTTGATTTTTTTGGCAAGAATCATACAATGTTACATGTAAATCACTTATATTGTTTAGATGTTTGCATGTTTATGTTGTAGTTATTATTTTTAGGGTTTATGTATAATTTGCACTCCAAGTGTTTAATGAAATGTTTGAATGAGTTTTTCATTGATTATTTTTAATTTCTTATTGTGTAGATTTGAAACAATGACCGGGTGGATCGACGTTCATGCACAATTCAACGGCGGAGAACCTCAGAGGTTGAAGGTTCGGTGCCTTGGTGTAACGTTAAGAGGTTTCAAGGATGAACTGAATGAATTCAACCAATGAGTGAACCCCTGAGACACAAGGAGGGTGGAATACGTTCGGTATAAACGTACAACGCTCGACGATGGGAGAATATCATTTAGTTGGGTGGAATTAACGAATGATGAAAATGTGACGAGCATGTTTTGCGAGCACATCATGTTCCAGTGGATCGATATGCGGGTAACGTTGCTGAGATCAACTGAAGATATCATCAAAAGTTTGATTCCGCCAGAAGATCGTGATTAGGTAGGGAAATGCACCTTCCAACCACAACAATTGTCTTCCTTTGAATGAGGTAATTCAAACTTGTTAAACGGCAGTTCCCAAGCATTCACTCGACATTTCTATTGTTCCTTTCAAAAGATTAAATTCTTGTTAGGCTGATTTAGATGAAGGTATTGAAGTGTCAAGGAATGCACCTCATTCTTTTGACACTTGAATGCCATCATTTAAACCAAGCCTAACAAGAATTTAATGTTTTGAATTGAACAATAGAAATGTCGGGTGAATGCTTGAGAGCTGCTGTTTAGCAAGTTTGAATTTACACCATTCAGAGGTAAGACAATTGTTGTAGTTGGAAGATGCATTTCCGAATGTAATGTAATGTAATGATAGGTCATATTTAGGAACTTTATGTAATGTAATGTAATGTTGTTTTTATAAGATGTGTTTCAAGAATTCTTTATAATACATGTTGTTTTGAATGGAACAATAATTTATTTATTTACTTTCCGAATTTATTTATTCAGAACCTATCGTACCATTAGTCTGCATAAAAAAAACTGCACACCATCTTAGCGTGAGTTAACTCACGCTGCCCCATGCATGCAACGTGAGTTAACTTACACTAGTGTTAAACCCAACGTGAGTTAACTTACGCCAGTTTGGCCGGTGGTCACACCTCAAGAACACGTTTTTTGAACTTTGGTTAGTTGTTCAACCTTGATTTTATTGATTTTTTACACGTTTTTTTATACAGTTTTTTGACTGCATTTAGTGCATATAAAACCTATGCAACCATTCCCCCTATAAATACCCCCTTAAACCTTTATTATTTCCTCACATTCTCTCCTTCTTCTTCTCACTCTTTCAACTTTATAGTTTTCGTTTTTTTTTATAGCTTTTTTGGGGG
>Ga0315913_1008787_pt1 | contig 11930 bp, 10 predicted proteins | sample MpolsnodulesMG_FD_207736 | JGI IMG/M metagenome (GOLD analysis project Ga0315913, IMG submission 207736) | Medicago polymorpha root nodule microbial communities from Los Angeles, California, United States - small nodules | ecosystem: Host-associated > Plants > Roots > Nodule | place: USA... | reverse complement strand
TTTGGGTCGTGATGTTGTGGTTGTTGGAAGCTATTCGGATTTGTGTTATGTTAATGTGTTTGCTGTGATTTTTTGATTTCTGGCATTTTTCTATGTTTCTTCTGGTTGTTTTGCAGGTTTTAGATTGGGGAATTTGCGGCTGTTTGTGTGTTTTTTCTTCCTCTCACTTGGTTGTTTTGCAGGTTTATTTATAGGGAGACAAGTGAGGTTAGGGTTTGTTGGAGGGGAGCAAAATAGATGATTGGGATGGAGAGTGGTGCATGACAGCCTGTTACAGCCTGTGGACAGCTGTGTTGGGCTGGAATCAAACAGACAAAAAATAGAAAAAATTCCAAATGATAAAAGAAAAAATGTAAAAATGATAAAAGATAAAGACTAATATATATATATATATATATATAAAAGGAATGTAAAATCACTTGATTAAAAGAAATTAAATTAAAAAGAAAATTGAGAGAAGAGGGCCCGACTCGGAACCAAAAAATGAGGTATTTTAAAATACCTCTCTGCCGAAATTTTTACTGAAAATCAGAGTCGAATGGCGTATGAATGTCACATGTCAGTGACATCTTAGGTCAAAAATTGGGGTATGACATATATCATTACACATTTCACCTAATGATATTCATTTCAACTAAACTAATGATATATATCTAATCTATGGCACCGAAGATCAATGAGACTATCATCCACTTCAACCTTCACACCAGGACCAGGACCATCCCTCTCATCGGGATCAAGATTTTCAATAATGTACAATTCTTCATCATCTTCTACCACCTCTTGACCCACCGCCCGACTTAGCTCATTATAATCTACCATCTGGCTGGCATATCTATCAGGCCAGCTGTCTGCATCCTCTCGATGGTGTCGTCTCCATAGATTGCAAGTGAGAGGAATTAGACAATCATCCTTCAAATCCAATGCCATAAAATGGTTGTCATTCACATATGCGAGACACAGCAACCGGCCGATACATGTCGGCGGTGGACCACATAGAGGGAAATAGGTTGCCAAGCGCCCTAACCCAATGGACAACACAACAACCGGTTGGTTGAATTTCTGTGCGATGAGGAAACCCATATCCGGCATGGTCATCCATTTATCCCGTGGTGCATTGCCAATACCGGCATAGGAAAGAGCGTCTAAGACCTCTTTATACCGCCTGTCATCATTAATCATACTATGATAGCGGGCATTTTCTACACCGACAAGCTCTTTGTAAAGGTTGTACCGGACTATTTGGTGATCATCAACAGTCAAGTTACGTAGCATCGCAACTGCTCGGAACCCACAATGGCATCACCGGGTACATCTGTAACCTTTTGAATAAAGTCATGCATCCAAATTGGGATTTGGTCTTTGTGTGGTATGTGGACTTTAACAGGTGTTGGCTTAGGAGGAGCAGGAGACATGTTGCTTTTCCGTGCACTCTTTCTACTCGTCCCTGTTGAGCTTGTCTGTGAACCCTGTGTCTCTTGCTCCTGGAAGTCAACAATCTCCCATAGCGAAGGGGACCGCCTTGTCGATCGAATGTTTTCCTTATCTTTCTTAGAAGCTCCTTTGGCGGTGGACGCATAGAGGTGATCTCTGGTAAAACAAATTGTCGGAATTGTTCCTTCATATACCACTTCATGTTGTAATCAGCGTCCTTGAACCGAGTCTGCAATGTGTAAAACAACTGTCATTTTGGTTGTTGCTGAAAAATAGGCAGAAACATGCATTCTGGTCTGTGCACCGATATAGTCCGGATTTTAAATTTCGTAACGCATACGCAAATCCGGAATATAAAATCCGGAACTTCCCGATACACCCTTTGTATGAGCCTTAAATGCACTTGCATGGGGCGTAAATGCTACTTTCGGATTATATAATCCAGAATTCAACAATATGTTCCGAATTATATAATCCGGATTACACCAGTACAAGAAATTAAAACAAAAATCCTGGGCAGTAAGTAACACAGTGTTAAAAAAAAATACCTGAAGAATATCCCATTATGGCAATAAAGAGATGTCCGCTTTTTGCAGTTTCGGGTCAACCTCGTACTCGAACCTCAACCTCTTCCAGTGGGTGTGAATTTTATCCAAACGGAGGGCGGTGCCGTTCTTGATCTTCAAACCAATCATACACGCACACGGTAATCCGTAAGCGATCAAACTTAAACAACCACATTTTGATTTATCCGTACCAATTTCTAGTGCTTTATTGTACTCCACTACGAGATAATGCAAAGCTTCCCTTGAAATGTTCCAGATCAAATTAGACCACAACACCTTTCCTTTGAACCTATGTTCAAGCATTGTTATGCTCGTCTAAAACGAAGCATGTATTGCGGTATGTTGCAACTCTAGCATGTCATGAACGGATTGCCGGTTTGTACTCAAATCACCCATACTACTACTCAGATATTTTTTCAACCGAGCGTGTGCAGATTCAACTCTGTTTGTTGTAGTATTCCTCATATGAAGGTTTTTGTCAACCCAAAACCTCACAAACTTCTCCTTAACCGGATCCAAAATTTATCTTTTCAACATAATCAAAAAACTTAGGAAATTTTGCGCATACAACTTTGAACCGGGTCCAATTATCAATATATGCTTCCTCCGTTTCGGAGTCCACAATATCCAACCATACATCCATCAGAGTCTTCACCACCGAAGCAGGCTTAATCGCTTGCCTATTCTTGCCTTTGAGATCCTTCACTTTGCAATCCAATTTACACTTTGCTCTCACATTTTGTCCAATGTGATATGAGCACAACAAAGTAGTAGCTTTAGGGAAAACCTTTTCCACAACATTGATCAAAGCATTGTCCCGATCAGTGACAACTACTTTGGGATAGAGATCTTTGGAGTGCAACATCTCACGACACCTCTCAAGAGCCCAATAAACGTTGTCTTGCCTCTCGGACATCATATATGCAAAAGCAATAAAGAATGTTTTTATGGTAGAGGTGTTACCGACAAACTCAAGCAATGGAAGACGATACTTGTTTCTCTTGTATGTGGAATCCAACACAAGCACCGTGGAGAACGTGTTAAACAACTTGATAAAATTTGGATGTGCCCAAAAAACATCACTGACATCTTCAGAATCATGATACTTCCTACAATGATAAACGTAGTCATTATCAACCAAAGACTTCAAGAGATGTTGCATGTCATTCCTCGTACCCCTAATGGACCGCCTATACATGTAAGAAGCATTATAACCATGTTTGATAGTAGTTGAAGTGGTACAATTCCTCTTCTTTAAGTTGGTAAGCATTTGCCTCGGAGGAACATTTGAATCCACCATCTCTTCAAGGTTGGGTTTAGACGACCGGTGGTTTTATGACCTTTCAACACATCTGTCATGTCATGGTTGTGTTTACCATCACCAACTTTAAGGCTCCAATCACCAGTAGTCAACAAGTAACCTCTCAGCCGAAACGGACACTTGCATATAACCTAACCAGCTATCTCACGCCGACTCTTTCTCTTGTACTCGGTGTATAGGCAAGTAACAAATGCGCTTCTTCCATTGCCACCGTTATCGGATTTACCAATAACAGTTGAAAAACCAAGCTTCCTAGCTTTCTCTCGAACCCACTCCCACAAATCATTCCGTGTTGCAAACTTTTGTTTAGTGGTAAAATGTTCTCGCTGGTCAATACAAACAGCAACAACTGGAGGTGGTACAACAGGAGGAATAGGAGGAGGAGCATCCTCTACTTTCGGACCGCCTAAACAAATTTCAAGTTTCAGTGGTGGTGGTGGGGGATTCTCGGATTTGGCATTTCCGGAATCATGCGCATCTTCAAGTAAAAGAAGCGGCAACACAATAGGAGGTTCATTCTGAGGTGGATCATCATTTGAGGCATCAACAGGAACAACCATGACTGAAAACAGTGCGAAGCAGAGTTAGAAAATGAACACAGTTTCTATACGGGTGCAGTCCGGATTTTGAAATCCAGAACGCATGAATGCAGTCTGGATTAAGTATTCTGGAACCGTACAGTACAGATCAAACGGCGTGATCAAAAGTGAATCGCTTAAAAATCGAATAGGGGAAGGTTTATATACACATTACCTTTGCATTCAGACGAAAATGATGATGTTAACCCCCTTGATGGCCAGATTGCTGCTCCAAAGCATATTTTCGCCCAAAATGGAGTGTTTTTTAGAGGTGTAGGGAGTGTTTGTGATAAAGGTGGTGTGCTTCAGCTAGGTTCTTGAGGACTATATATAACCTAGCTGTCCGGATTGCATTTTCCAGAAGAAAAAAACGACTACTTTTCCCGCTCAGTTTAAATACAGGGTGTGCGGAATTTGTTTTCCGAAAAGTAACCATTGTGTCCGGATTAAGTTTTCCGATTAGTCTTTCACCCTGACCTTCCCAAGCTTCAGAAGTAACATGTAGCAGGGTGATTTGCTAATCATTTCGGATTATACTATCCGTAATCTGTCTGGATTATATAATCCAGATAAAGGGTATTTTGGTCAAAATCACAGGGCACGCAAGAAGACAATAGAGTGGAAAAAGTAATACTCAATAAATAAAAAAAAAAGGGATTCTAGACGGAGTAAACTTCATTTCTATAAAACCATTGCCATCTTTGAAATAAAGCCCACATATCACGACTTAAAAGAAAGTTTAGAGAAGGTACAAATATTAGAGAACCATATGTCAAGGTTTATATATTTTTTTAAAATTAAACATATTTAATTTCATACTTTACATGACAATAACCTTTTATTTTATTCCAACTATCTTCCATCAATATTATGCGGATGCGGAGCATAAAGAAGCAAAGAAGATCCGATTTCCAAAAAGAAAGGTCATCAAAAACAAAATCAAAATTAAACCTATAATATATGTATTTGGATTGGTGTACCAATCCTATAGTTTGGAGGACCAACCCAGTATGTTTGGAGGTATAAAACAAAATTTATAATGAGATTTTTTAAAACAAATAAAAAAATCAAATAAAAATATTTAATTTTTTTTAGTGTAAGAGTTGAACTTAGGACAAGTAAAATATGAGGCCTTCTTTCTCTTTCTAACTAATTAAGCTAGAAGTAGAAAAACATTTACAATTAGATTATCATATTGCATATTTATAATTGAATTGATTATTTTTTTTACCTTGGTTGTTCTGTATAACCATTCATTCATCTTTAACATTTTGTACTAGGATTTAGTACCCCTTATACTTTTTCTTTTTTTTTTGAAGGGGTACCACCTTATACTTACAACTCTGAATGGGAAGGACACAAATACTTACTCCTTCCGTTGCCAGTAAATTTGACTTTTTAGGTTCATTCAATTAATGATGTATATGGTTCATATTATGGACTACATATATTATTAATTGAATGAATCTAAGAAGTTAAATTTGCTTATAATTGACAATGGATGGTGTATGTTACACATAGACAAAATAAAACAAACTCAAACTTAGGAATGATGTAAAAAATACTATAGACTGTCATTTGTCATTGGAAACTACTTTTACTATGACATCCAATCAGAGGCTAATAATATGTAACTAGAACAAAATATACTGTTAAGATACATCCATGATTTTCCACACATTTTTTTGGGTTTTTTTTTTATCTCTGTGACCAATACTATCAGATTACTATCTGGCTATCTCCTAGAGGTTGCTCCATGCCACATTTGGTTATCCCAATATTTGTAGCAATAAGGACTAATACAAAAAATCCAAGTCATTTAAGATGAAACAAGGTGTAATATTTAACCTCTAAACCTATTAGTATTTCCTATCTCCAACTTCACCTTCCTTTGAAATTACCAATCAGAGAAAACAAATCAGAATTAGGAGTTGTGCTATCAGACTCATCACTTGTAACACCATGTGAGTTATCATTATTTCTGTCAATTTCATGTGAATTTGTGTTGCTATCTATAGGTGTAGTATGAATATGTGAATTTGTGTTGTTATGTATAGGTATAGTATCAATATGTGATGAAGATAACTGTTGTTGTAAAGCATGTTCCAAATGCCACAACACATCACCCATACTAGGCCTATCAACTCCATGATCAGCTAAACATTTCACACCAATTTGTACAAAAATCTTGTATGATTCAGGACTTATAGTATCAGCAATATTTTGATCAATCAACTTATGCAGCTTATCTGTGCTATATTGTTGCAGTACCCAATCAGCCAAGTTAGCTTGTTCTCTTGGCAATGTTGGAGAAACAACTGGCCTAGCACATAATACCTCAAAGAGGACTACACCAAATGAGTATATATCAGATTTTTGAGTCAGTTGTTGGCTCCTATAATATTCAGGATCTAGGTATCCAAAACTTCCCTTAACAGCAGTGCTTATTTGAGATTTATCTTGGATAGCTTTAGATAAACCAAAATCAGAAACCTTGGCAACATAATTCTCATCCAAGAGTATATTTGTTGTCTTCACGTCACGGTGTATGATACTTTGAGATGCACCTATTTAGATATATAAAATTAGTTAGAGTCCGTTCGTAGGCAATTAGTTTGCCAATTCTCTACTCGCTCCATATATAGAGCATCTCATGTATTCATCAACAATCTTTTATCAATCAATATGAAATCTAAAGAGTTTTTCTCTATCAAATTATAATTATTGTTCATATGAGATGAATCTTCCTCTGTTTGATAATGTAAATTGTAACAATTACCTGTATGGAGATAATGCAAACCACGAGCAGCGCCAATGCATATTTCAAGCCTCTTTTGCCATGACAAAGGAGAAAAGTTGGAGTTATAAAGGTGTGAGCGAAAAGGGCCATTAGACATGTAATCGTATACCAGAACCATCTCTGAGTTTTCATCACAGAAACCTATTAGTGAAACTAGGTGGCGATGCCGCAGCTTAGAAAGCATCTTTAGTTCGGTTCTGAACTCATTTATTCCTTGTTCGGAACCACCACCTCCTCTTTTTACAGCAACATTTGTTCCATCATCCAATGTCCCAAGGTACACTTTACCGAATCCTCCATAACCAATCACTCTCTTTTCATCAAAATTATCTGTAGCTCGTTGCAATTCGATGAAATGAAAGAACCTTCCTGTCCCTCTTGGAGAGTGATGAACATCATGACCACCGTGCTTATTCTTAGGTGAATCAAATGCATTTGCGTTTGCGCTGCAACTTTTTTTAGATTTTGGACAAAGAGGTAAGAGCCATGAAGAGAAACCTCTACGTTCTTTCCAATCTAAAGGTCTTTTTAACCACCTAATATACATCACTACTAGTAACAACAATGATATCACAGCCAATACCAAGCCAACAATAGCAACAATTTTCATTATGTTGGATGTTACACTTGGTCCTTTATATTTTCCATCAACAGAGAAAAAACCATCCAAACTATTGGCACCATTGCTCATTTTCATCACCTCAAATCCATTCAAAATTGCGTTGGTTGTACTTTGTTGAAGATAAGTTGGTCCTACTTGAATCAAGATGGAACCATTTGTGATATTACATGAACCAAGCACAAAGTCCTTGTAAACAGCTGTTGATAAGGCTTTGGTTTCAGATGAAAGGTCCAAAGCTTCCACAACCTCAATCCCGTTGATGTAAACATTGAAATATAATTGATCAAGAATTTTGCTAACAATGTCACAAAAATGCATTCTTATCAGATAGGAATAGCTCCTTTCAACATTCACCATCCAACTTAGATTGAAATCTGGTTGCAGAAGTCTTGATTCCTTCATCTGTACACCACTTGCATAAACTGAGTTTGGAGCAATTAAGGGTGTTACAGTTACGACGCTATCTTGTGGATACTTTATCCGTTTGTTGGGGACCGAAACATTGGAAGAGCCTTGTGGAAAAATGTTATATGAACCATCAGGTTCCCATGTTCTTGACAAGGTGTCACCATCAGGAGTTATGGTGGGGCCACCAACATTTATTCTATAAGATACTTGCAAAGCTGATTTCGTCAACCCTTCGAATTCTCCAAGTGGTGAAACTTGAGTTGCTGAATCTGATATAAGTGTATCAGGAGCTGAAACAATTTCAATGGCATTGATGAATGCAAAGGACTTTTTTTTTGGTATGAACTTGAGGGAGAATCTAGTATCAGAAACATTAACAAGATATTCCTTGAAAAGAAGCGAATTGTTATTACTATGAGAGAATTCATGCAAGAGTACAAAGTGATCCGTATAAACAGAGAAAACAAAACCTGTTAGATTGTAAGAAGGGTTAGGAATAGGAAAGAAGTAAAGACGAATCCAAAGTCTACCAGTTTTGGAAATGTAAAAAGTGTATGAAGATTGTTCTGTGAAAACTCTTGCAGTTTGATATAAAGGCAATGATGATGAAGGCAATGAAGGAGGGAGGTTTATGTTAATGGAATCAACTGAAATTTGAATATCTTCGGTTGTTGAAAGAAAAGAAGTGGTTTCTCGATCAGATTTGAAGATTCTACCATCTGTTAGTTGAGTTTTGGTGGAAGAGCCACAATCAATAAGATAATTAACATAAGGTGATAAAGAATGATCAACGGTGGTAGAATTAGAATTGGAGGGTGTAAATAAAAAAATGATAAGAGTGAAAATGGAGAAGAAATTAAATGAAGGTTTCATATGAACCTCTTTATTCTCTTCTTCTTCCATTTTTTTTATTGCATTTGAGGTTAAAATTATTTAATAAGGTATCAATGAAGTTGACATTATGTGAAGATGGAGACATGTAATGTAAGAGGTGTTGTTTGTTGATGAGATACAGAGAGAATTGGTAAAAACTGAATGATAATTAGAACTATATATGCGTTACACCTTACAATGTTACTATGTATGTATGTTTGTCCAGAGGAACAGGTGCAAACCGCGTAAGAAATAACCGGAATTGGTTTGGTAACAATATTTTGTACTTTAGAATCTTGACAAATTAAGGTGATGCAAATGCAAATATAAATGTAATGCAACAGAACATAATTTCACACGTGTTCTAGTTTTTCTAAATTTGGCACGGTTTAGAAATAGGTTAACAAACCCTCATTGAAAAATTACATGATTGCTATAAGATGACCAAAAGTTTACAAAAGTAGAACTAAAATTAATTTGCCACATTGTTCAAAAATTAATTTTAGTTCAAAAAAATGTATTTTTTACGTAGGTTCTTTTTACATCCGCACTACATTACATAATGCCTTCTTTTTACATAAGTAATCATATTTGAAGCATTGTCGAACATTAAACATGAATATCTATTTCAATCGAGATTAGTTTACCACATTGTGGGAGACATATCCCCTTTTTACCCAACCTTAATGGTGTTCACATGTATGATTGATTCGGGTAAAAAAAAAAATATTATTCTAGTTTTTCAAACACAAATATTATTCTAGTTAATAATCATTTTAAATGAAAGCTGATATTTATTGTTTTAATATATTAAAAATATAATATTTGTAAAAAAAATAATTGAAAGGATAGCCAAGATTCTTTTTTTTTTAAAGAATAGCCAAAATTCATTTTTTTTTAAAGAAGCCAAAATTCATTTGAAAGGTGATTTTATTGAAAATTTTGATGCAGAGTTTTCTAATTAAATAATTATTTAAAAATATTTTTTTAGAGGAATTATTTCAAAAGATAATCGATATTTATCTTGTTTTGGAAATATTAAAAGATAACTTTGTAAAGAATTTTTTTTAAAAGAAAATTAAAACTGATTTATCGAAAATTTTGGTGGACAAAAAGCATTATAAATACTGCACTAAACCCTAAAATACAATTCTCTTTTCCGTTATCGTACTTATCCCAATTTATTTTGTTTTTCGCTTCTTCAAACTTCATCTTTGTTTCAGAGATAATCAACCACGAAAATCTTCATCTCTTCACAAATCACGAAATTCCACATTCACATATTTGTTGCGACATGGATCCTGAAGTTGACAAAGCAGTGAAGGAGAAGGGTGATCCTGAAGTTGACAAAGCGGTGAAGGAGAAGGATGATCCATATCTTGATGGTAAGTGGTAACATTGTCTTTGGGAAGAGAATGTTCAAGACAACAAATGAGAGATTCGCTCAAGACAAAGATGTAGTTGATAAGCCCTAGTTTTTCTTCAGTGTGTTATAACCTAGTCTTTGTTATTCAATGTATTGGATGAGCCAAATTTATATGTGATATCGACTAGTTTTTTAGAGCAAGTTTTTTCTAGTTATTTTGACTAACAAAATATTGTTATCATATTATTTAGTTTGATTTTAATTTAAGTTGAATTTCATTCACATAGATTCTATATTTAAAGTTTTTTTTTATTTAGTTAATTTGTAGTTGATATATATCTGATTTGCCTAACATAAACAATTCGGAAGAGTCTCTAAAGCACATATCATACCCCTTAATATAATCATTGTTGAAAGAGGCCGCGTCCACATTACATTTGATCATGCCCACTAGTGGTTTGCTTCATTTATAAGAATGTTCTGCATTGTGTGTCGGTAACTTTGCTCTTTGCATACAATTCCATTCGTTGAGAGTGTCCTTTGCTCGGGTGACGAATGTCATTTGTGGCTTCCCAAAGTTTTGAGTTGTGGTTCTTTCACAAGCTCTATAGAACCATCGTTGTCAAGGATTGTTAATGCAGAGACAACTAACTTGTTTAACAAATCTAAAAGCATAGTGGTAAAATTGTCAATCGTTGGGAGCATTTCCTGAATAATGTTGTAAATGTCAATATGTTCACATCAATTTACTGTCTTTGAGCACACAAAGAAGACATGCATATGTGTTTCCGACATAAGATCACAACATACACAAGATTCTTCGCAAGGGATGCCTCGGGTGAGAAGGTTTACTCTAGTAAGCAAGCATTGATCGAAATTTTTTTCAAATAAAATTATTCTTCACAATCACACCATTGTCTTTGATTTTTGTTTTTTTTTAATTTGTTATGTTTTGATTCAATTCACATTGTTGGCCTCAAACGAATTCTTTATTCAAGGCCCCTTTTGAATTTTTACATTTTATGTTCTTATTCATCTATTTTTAAGATATATTGCTTCATAGGTAACCCTAATTTCGTTGAATCTATTTATAATAATTTTGATACATCAAAATTTATAATAATTTCGATACATCAAAATTTCGTTGAATCTATTTATAATAATTTCGATACATCAAAATTTATAATAATTTCGATACATCAAAATTTCGTTGAATCTATTTACGATAATTATGAATCTTGTTGTATATTGATTCATCTATTTTGTTTTGACAATTATTTTGTTATCATATGTGCATTGACACTACCATAAAACAATTGATAAGTTATCATATTTTGAAAAATATCGAGAGGAAGGTTTTACAAAAAGTAAGAATCTTGCAAAAAAAAGTGTTGCACTTCAAACGAATATTGAGCCCATCTTTCTAACAAAATGTCGTGTGATTATGATTTTTTTTTAAAAGAACAATGAGAAACATGAAAATCCGTCATCAAAAGAATCAATTAAAGCCGACTACTTTTTTGTTGTTGTTGTTGTTGATATGACAATTACTTCTTTAAAATTGAATTTGAGGAATCGAAAACATTTGAAAATATGTTTGGATTTTTATATAATTGGATAATTAGTTGAAAAAGAAAATAAGAACTAAAGTTGATTAATAATGAGATCGTCAATGTCACAGGAGACCTTGAGAAGGGAGGGGTCTTTTATTGAAAAAAAATCCAAATAAAAAAATAATTACACCCTCTTATAAGCAAAAATCAATATTTTAGATTCATTCATTAAATGATGTATATGGTCTATAATAAAGACAATATACATCATTAATTGAATAAATTTAAAATATAGATATTTGTTTATAATAGTGATTGAGTGAATTTAAGTAGATCATTTTGAAATGTGATTTTGAGTTTAAATTTTCCTTGGACTATAAATAAGCATTTGAAATATTTTAAGAAGAAC
>Ga0315913_1008786_pt1 | contig 11931 bp, 4 predicted proteins | sample MpolsnodulesMG_FD_207736 | JGI IMG/M metagenome (GOLD analysis project Ga0315913, IMG submission 207736) | Medicago polymorpha root nodule microbial communities from Los Angeles, California, United States - small nodules | ecosystem: Host-associated > Plants > Roots > Nodule | place: USA... | reverse complement strand
AAACATAAAGTAGTCATGAACACATTGTTACAAGTAGACCAAATTAATCCTAAGCATTGACAATTTGACATCAATTTCTTTCTTTTTTATTAATGAAAATTTAGGGGAGTTGATTTACCGGACACTTACGAGATATTTTTAAGTTACTCATCACTAAAGTGCTCACATCAATAACAGATTCAAACTTGTGTCAATATAGGATGAGTGGTATCCCTACTTGATAAACTAATCTTTGTTTGCTTAAATCAATTTCTTAAACAAAAGAGTAATCATGCTAGAGGGGATAATTGATCGTGAACACAAACATTTAGACACATTTTCTATACAAACACAAAAAAGAAACATTTTCTATGCAAACACATTTATACACATTTGAATATGTGACCAAATAATATGTCCGAATTTTTTATGTCCACTTAACAGTTATTGTCTTTCATGCTGACATGTTACCGATTATACCTTAAGTTGAATATTAAAATTGTTCCTTCAACTTCAAAAATTCCATTATAGATACTAATGGATGATCAATTCTATATTTCTAACAAATATGGACCATAAACTCAAACATTTCATCTCTTAAGATCAGTTTCTTTCATCAGACAAACAAATATGACCATAAACTCAAACATATTACATCATCAATTTTTGAGTTTAAAAATACGATAGAAAGACTAAAACTATATTAAAAATATGGAGGTTAAATACACAAAATAGTAAAAATATGGGACTAACACTGCAATTACGTCTTTATTCTATATATGATACTTGGGTTTTTCCAATAACCCAACCAAAGTTAAAACATCTTCCAAACCTTATATTAAATTATCTATCTATCTATTGAGAGTTACGCATGTTCGAACACTCCCTCTCTTAAAATCAATTTCTTTCATCAGACAAACAAATATGACCATAAACTCAAATGTATTGCATCGTCATTTTTTTTTTGTAAATATGATAGAGACTAGAGAGACCAAAACTATGTTAAAAATATAGGGGTCAAATACGCAAAATAGTACAAATATGAGACTAACACTGCAATTACGTCTTTATTCTATATATGATACTTGAGTTTTTACCAATAACCCAACCAAAGTTAAAACATCTTCCAAACTTTATATTTAATTATCTATCTATTTATTGAAAGTTATGCATGTTCGAACACTTCCAATCGAAGACATAACTTGTGTTCAATATGGGGCGAAACTTGACATCGACACATGCGATTATGTTCCCCCGTAATATTTTTAAAAAAATTATTATCATTGTTGGTTCGTCAATGTTTTGTTCGGTATTGGTGTCTCATAGTGTGTTAGTTGACCATTAAAAGTATAAACTTGTAAAAAATAAAGGAAAAAGCATGATGAAGTTAAAACTGTTATAAAAAGGAAAGGATGGTTACATAGTAGTGAGCAGGTGATTTGCTCAATTCAGTCTCGCGAAAAGCACAACAGCAACAACCGCCCATATCTTATCGGTTATCTCAGCAGCCAAAATTAACTATTGGAATTGGACGCATCTTTTCACATTCATCAACATCTATATATATAAGCTTCCTTAAAAAACAAATCTATACATATAACCTTATAGTAATTTCTTTGCGCTACAAACACGGGAGAGAGATCTAAATTTAGATCCTTTTAACTACGGCAACTTAGAGAATTATAACAAACATTAATCATATCAATCTTTTATTTGATATTTTATTTCTAGAAAGAATATCACAAATTATTTGATCAAATAAAAAAGGATATCAGAAATTAAATTCAACAAAAAAAAATGAACGAAAAAATAGCACAAAGATCGCATCCGTGGAAATTACTCCACTTCAGAAGAAATAGAGTAAAAATAACTCAATCTCCAAACCTAAGTTCTAGTAATCCACTACCAAATCGAGAAAAAGAAAGGGTTGTGCTTAGGGCGTCCGGATCCTCTCCATTTCCAAAGAAAATGGAGATCAACATTTCTTTGCCCAGCTGAATGACATGTTAACTTGTTAAGGAAATCAAAAATAATAAGTTGGTATTGAAATCAACAAATTTTTGACTTTTAAAGAGTTGATTCACAACTTTTCACCATTTTTCAATACATTTTTTCTATTTTAATTCTCTTAACCAATGCTCTAAGCCACTCTTTAGCATTTTTTAAAAAGAAAATATTTACCGCTGCAAGAAATTCGAGCAAAAAAATGATCAGAACAATAAACTACAATTATTTTAATATTTTTAAAAATTATTTACTGATTTGCCTTAAAAGATCATTCAGTGGTTTCCTTTCAACAATTTTTTATTTATTTAGGTTACTTATTTAATTTTAAATTAATTTAAAAAAGGTGCGTCTGTTCCGGAAGGCTTATATTTTCATCTAAATATGACATATATCTAGCTCTTTCATGTGATCATGAGGTCAGTATCAAAAACATATAAATTGAATAATGTTATCATAAACATATAAATACAGTGTTCAGATGGTCAATATAAGATCAATGAAGTCTTACTGTAGTATACTTATGTGACTTTGCGTAGTGTAGTTTGGGGCGGATCTGGACTTTCAATACTAGTGGGGCAAAAAAAATTTGTTAAATAATTAAACAATAATAAATTTAATTAGAAGTTATATTAAAAATAGTTGTATCAACCAAAATTACAAAGAAAATAATCTATTATCTATTTTGTTGAAAATGAACTAAAATTATATTATTACTGATTGTTCTACGAACATGTCTTTATATATAGGTTACAAGAGATGTCAAATGCTCTAGCAAGATACCCGTGCATACGGACAGGTGAGCACGTTGCGCTTTTTTTTTTGGAAGCAAGTCGCAATTGCATAGAAATTACAAAAACAAAAATCTTTGTATTGATATATGAATAAAAACGTAGACATGTGTATAAATTTTAAAAAATGGTCCCCGTATTAATATATAAGTTAAAATATAAACACATGTATAAATTTTTCTTTTTTTTAAAAAAAAAGTTCTCTTATATGAGTAAAAATATAGACACGTGTATAAATTACAAAAATAAATATGTCCCCGTATTAATAATATGAGTAAAAATATAGACGCATGTATAAACATAAAAAAATTAGGTGTTTGCATTAATATATGAGTAAAAATATACAATGAACCGATAAAAAAAATGAAAAAATAAATATATTGGACCTGAACTAGTGTGGCACTTCCACACCATGCCTAGTTCAGTTCCGTCCCTGACTGTAGTATACTTATGTGACTTGTTCGCCATATAATTAGTCAACTTATTTGCTTTAAAGAACTACATACGGTGAATATAAATTGTCAAACGAGGAATCAATCAATTTAAAATCATTTCTTTTTTCTACAGGTTTCAGAAGCATTAGAATGTGAAGAAAGAAATAAGAGAAAGTGCTAAAAAATTGGATTATCGAAAGTCCTGATTCAGCTAGTTGATATAGTGTTACATGTAAAGATGATGTACCTTAACTCTCACTGCATTAGTTAGAAATTGTTACTAGTTAGTCAATTAGAATAAGTTGGGAGTATATTTTTCGAGGGGAGGAATAAGTTGGAAGTTAGTTGCTCAATTAATTGGAGTAATTGAGTTTTATAAATAGAACTATTGTGCACACACATTCCTAGCTTTTATCAATTAAAATTCTTTCTAATAAGCTTTTACCTTATGAATGAATATCAGTATGCACAATTAAAAACAGAACAACAATGAGCCATGTGGAGTAGAACGTTAAAGATATAACACAATGCAACATCACTATATGGCTTTCCACTACATTGGTAGCAGAAAAAGAAATCGTGATACTTGCACCAGCATAAGGATGAAGATTATCCTGTGACATCGGCACCACTACTGTAGTTAGCCTTGTCGTGTGACAATGAGTCATGTTTTTCATTGCTGTTGGATAATAAGCTTTGCCTTTGGATCACTCATTACCATAATTAACCTTGCTGTGTGCAACACCAGCACACCTCCATCACCATCGGGTCACTAAGCTTCCCCGTCCAGCTAGAGTTTTACCTCTCTCCATCAATTTCTGGAATAATTAGGGATCGCATTGCATACACGGCTCAGTTTTTTGGGAGAATAATTAAAACTTCACGTGGAAAATTACATCTCCTTTGATTATATGAAGGTCGTGCAACTGTAGAAAAGGTGGGTTTATCTGAATTTACAGAATACAGATCCACCTTGTGAAAATCGGTATTGGGAAAAGGCTGTAATTATTCGTTTTCTACCAAACACTGTATGTATCATTTATGTCCAATGTTTATAAACAAACCATGTCATTTCAATATAAACGATTAAAGCCAAACAACAAAAGTGAGGGCATGTCATCATTCTTCGAAAAATGTCTATAAAATCGATCAGAACAAGGTAACACCGAAAAATCATATTGACCATTCTGTTTTGCAAGAAAACGTTTCTAACCAAGTGTATGCAATGTATCTTATGTATATCAGTTTAAGCAATTGAAAAACTATACAGTGTGATAATTCTACTCATTTAATTTCCTGAAACCAACACAAGAGACCCTAGATCTGCATGGAAAATGGAATAAACCCCAGTAAAATGCAGAAAACCAAACAATCGAAACAGCCATATGCTCAGTTTTCCAGACTAGTTGGAAAAGACAAAATTTGTAACCTGGCCTCAAAAACTATCACGAAGTATATTTAAGCTCTCTTGTTAATATCAATGATATGTACTATTCAATGGGAGTGCTGAAAACTGTAACCTGCACCGAAGAAATACGGATTTATAAATATCTCATTGGTAATGATATCTTTACAAATATCTAAAGATAAAATGGGAAATAGGGAATGAGTGGGAGAAACCTGATCACAAACAGGGCAAGTTTCACTTCTTTCCATCCATTCCAGAATGCAAGCAAGGTGAAAGTCATGGCCACATTGAGTGGTGAGTTTTGGATTTTCAGCATCATATTCTGCTTAGATATAAAAATGTGTATCCATCAACAACCCTCCATTTCAACCAAAAACAGGATAAACTTCACATGATAAATGGCTATAAAAATAGTTAGTTTTAGAAATTAAATAAAGAAGTTGTGGCTACATCACCTTCTAAACATATCGGGCATGTATCCTCTTCTACTAAATCTATAGGTTCTCCCAACTTTGAAAGTTCAATTTCAGAATCCTTTGCTGTGTCCTGTTCTATATCAGTCTGACCTTTGCATTCTGATTCCTTCGGTTCTTCCGACTTAGGTGAGGTTCTGTGATTGTCTCCAGATGGTTCTTGAACTGAATTAGAATTTGTAGAAAGTGAGGATGTGTCGTTCTTGTCACAGGAAATCTCTTGAGTCACAGGTGCAATCTGAGTGGCTCCTGATGTCAAATTGAAAGGGAGAGGAGCAGGAGGTGGTCTATAAGTATCAGGACTTGAAGTATCTAGATTAGTATCAACCAAGAGCCTTCCACCAGAGGGAGCACCCGGTTGAGAAGATAGTGGAACATGCTCCTCTGATGCTCTTGGGTACTGCTGAGAAAATGTGGCAAATGAAATTATATTATCACAGGCTGATTACACACAACTATCAGAGAATAAACAAAAACTAGACATAAACTCATAGTTACAAGTAGATAAAATCAATCCTCATTGTGACATCAATTTCTCTCTTTTAGATAAGTTGATTCTCATATGCTGACCAAGGTCAAGACAGATCTCACGGCTCACAGAGCACTTAAAAGAAGCTTACAAATTATTCATCACTAAGGTTCTCACATCAAACAGATTCAAACTCACGTCAATATAGGAAGAGTTTGCCAAAAGAGTATATTGGAGGATAAGATCTAACATGTTAGAAGTTAGTTGGTGACTTAACTACAGTTAGTTTGTGGTGGTGGTTAATAATGTGTTGTCCTATATATCCTGTCAACTAGACTTAGTTGATAGTTATTTATTTCCTTACTGGTACATATAACCATTGGACCTTCAGTTGAATCAAATGAAATCATTCCTTCATCATCAATAATTCCATTATCAAGTACCAATGGATGGTCAACTTGAGGATTCTAACAAATGTGGACCCTAAACTCAACTAGATGAAAAATAAACTAAACTCTTTCAAACTCTTAGGAGAGTTTGCCGTCAATTTGAGTCCCATGAGGCTCAGCGATTTCCCACAGTTGCGCGCAGAGATACCAGGTGTACAAAGAAACAAAAAACTAAACCCTTTCTTTTAAGATCAGTTTCTATCGTCACACAAATTAACAAATTTCATTGAGAATATTCTTAAACCTTCCCTCAGTAGAAGGCACAGACAACCTAACCAAAGTTAAACCATCTTCGAAGCCTATGTCTAATTATCTATCTATTGAAAGCTATGAAAGTGTGAATTATGTAGCACCGACACTTCTAAACAAAGACGTGGGCAGTGTCCAACACGTATCCGTGTGGCACCAGATGGACATTTATTAGTACGCTCAACGATGTCAGTGTTGTGTTTGGTGTCCGTTCTCCGCGGGGTGTCAGTGTGATACCGTCAAAAATATAAATTGCTTCTAAAAAAAGAAAGGAAAAAGCATGATGAAAAGGGAAGGATAGTTACATAATAGTAAGCAGGTGCAGCAGCGCTCAATACAGTCTCTTTGGAAGCACAACAGCAACAACCGCCCATCGTGTCTTATCTCCAGCAACCTATAATAATAACTATTGGAATTGCACGCATCTTTTCACCTTCATCAACATATATATAATTTCTTAGCCCTACACACACGAAAGAGAGAGAGAAATAAATTAAATAAAAAATATCATAATTCAGTTTTTATTTTATTTTTTTACTAAAAAAAAATATAATCATTCAAATTGATAAAACACATGCAAGCTAAAACACAAATTATTTAACGATATTAATTTTTTATTTGTGGAAAGAATTCCAGATATTATTTGGTGAAATAAAGAATAAAATAGAGCAAAAATAGCAGAAAGATCGCATGCGTGGAAATTACTCCACTCAAACCGAAAGAGAGTAACAATAAGTGAATCTCGAAAACTAAATCAGGTAAGAATTGGAGAAAAAGAAAGTACGAACAAAAGAATCAGAAGAATAAGGTATGATTGAAAAGTGAAAAAACTAAGATGAGCGAATAGGAGCAACAAGAAAGTAAATAGAAAACTAAAATAAAAAGAATTTGTGGCGATGGAGGATTGTTTGTACATACCTTGAGATTGAGGATTGAAAGTGAAATTCAGTTAGATAGTGAAGAAGAAGAAGCAGAGAAAGTGTGTGTGCGATGGAGATGGAGATGGAGTTGGTGTTGGAAGTGCGGGTGGGTTTACGTGTAATGGCACGGAAATATTGAAAATTCTTCTTCCACTTTCAGTTTCACAACACAAACCCCTTTTCTTTCATTTTTCTTTCTTTATTTATATCTATTTCTCCACCGTTTATTTTCTCACGTGGGCCCGCCCGCTTTTCAGTAGGTCGGTACCAAAGCCCCGACTCAATTCCGGGATCTTTTATTTAAACAAACTTATCTTTGGAAAATAATATTCATTTCTAAATATCTTTATAGATTTCCAATTTTTTTTTTTTTCCTAAGATAATCAAATATGATTTTTTCAGCTGATATGATTTATAAATATTTTCTTTTATGTATTATATTTTAAATATAATTACAATATTCTTTAGAAAAGATTAAAATATTTTTCTTGTTACAAAGCTAATTATAGACCAAATAAAAGAAAGGAAGAAAAAAGGAAAATTAGGCTCTAGGGAAGAAGACTCATGAGATGTCACTCCGAAGCAACAAGAGGAGGTCTTCTGGAGAAGCAGTGTGGATGACGAAATCAACATTGGACGCGGCCCCTAACTTTGCCAAGAAATCAGTGCTTTTGTTACCTTCCTTGAGAGTCTGATGAACAGTAAAATTATTGGTAGCCAATATATCCTTAATGTTTTGTATAAGGACTCCATGTACATGATAGTGCAGAGTGTCCCTGTAACGACCCAGATTTTTCGGACGTTAAATAGAAAAATACTTAGTGAAAAGGCGAATATTTTTTTGTAAAAATAATATCATTAACGTGAAACTCATCAACTATAAAAAAAACAATAAATAATTTTCCCTTTGAATTTTCAAAATAGTAAATCAGAGTTGTCTTACATCAAAAATATAATTTTTCCTACGAACAAGACACTTGACCCCTTTTTTCCAACCCAAGATGCCTGTAAAAAGTTTTCTCAACAAGGCTGATACCGGTGTCGGAATAAATCAAGCCTCCAAATGTGCACCATCGTTTTACTTGGGTCTTCATCTACTAGATCACTTTGCCTCCCCGATGTCACCGCCAAAGAGGAAAGACGAATTGACGGTCATCTGTCCAAAAGTAAAGGTCATCTCCAACTAACAAACATAGTACAAATATGCATGCAGATATAGATTTAAACAAAAGGTAACCAAACATAAATAAATAATTAAATAGACTGTACAAGACACATTACTCAGTTTCTTAATCACCACCTCTAGCACCAAGTTACAATCTGACTAAAATGCGTCAGTCCCTAATAGTCAATCTATATGTCAATGCTCGTGATCCAGATTTCACCTCTAAACGGAGCCAAATGTTCCACCATTGGGCAATACCCCACCGTTGGGTAATAACTCTTAAAAATTCGATGTTCAGTACCCCACCGTTGGACATTATTCTGAATCACCTGATGCATATGAATCGTCACTACCCCACCCTTGGGTAATAACTCATAAAACTCGATGGTCAGTGCCCCACCATTGTGCATTTGTTTGAGTCATCTAATTCATGAATGTCTCCGTAAATACCCCGCCGTTGGGTAATCTCCTAAAATCAAAAGTCAGTATCCCACCTTTGAATATAGTTTTGAATCACCATTTTAGTTACTTATGGTTATTCCCTCATAAACAAATAGTATTTATGTTAAATCAACACCACAAAAATAATAACACATAATATTCATGTCAAAACAACATCACCAAGATAATTATCACAGCACCAAATAGCATCTATTTCAATACAACAACACAATGATAATTATCACAACACAAATATATACACATATACACGTACGGAAGCGCGTAGAGTGATGCCCTTACCTTTGTTTTGCAGCAGTTCTTAAACTTCTAACACAAATTGGTCTTTCTTCCACTATCTTTATACCTTCGCAATTAACCTTCCTTTTACTCCTAATTCCTACTAAAGGACTGAGTTAGGTTAAGGTATAATTTACAACTCTTACCTAATTATATTGTTTTTTTTTTTTGAAGAAGCCAAAATGATGTATAACTCAACAAAAGTGGCTCAACTCACACAAGGTGTGCTAAGGAGAACCACCCAACAAGAATACAAAGTTATGAGTCTGTTGCCTTAAGGCACATAAAAAGAAACAAAAAAAAAAACTACTCCCTAACACCCATGCATAACAAAGGATGCCGCCACCAGTCATTGTAACTGAATGTCGTTGTGAGGAGCTTTGCCTTTAACCATGAAAAAGATAAAAGCTTAACAAAATCTCGTAATTTAATCAACTCCTGAGTTGTGTTCGTAAAAATCTTGTTGTTTCTCTCCTTCCAAATGACCCAAACAGTAGTGTGCCATATTACTTAAAGGTAAGAATAAGCGAACCGCGGTAAACCCGCTAAATGACCAAAATGAAGAAGATGATCAGCAACTGATTCAGAGGATATGAAAGAGATACCAACCCATTGATAAATAAGGTGCCACAAGCTACCAAAGATGTTGCAACGCAAAAATAAATGAACCGCCGTCTCCGGGCAGCCGCAACCCCCAACACAAAGGGTGTCATCATAGCGAAGTATCCTCCTACGAATCAAATTATCTTTAGTTTGCAATCTGTTCCGAAGCAATCGCCACACGAATACCTAATTATATTGTTATCTAAATAGACCTTTTAACTAGTAAATAAACATGAATATCTGATCTATATATAACTGTTATATTCGAGACTAGTTGTAGAAATAAGACTTTATAATTAATTATCAATGAGATTTGTAAAGTAGTTTCAATAAAATGATTAGATCATAACACTAGTAACACTTTAAATTCATTTCGTTATGACTCAAACTTAAAGGCAATAATAAATATAATATTTTAAATCAAAGTGCAAGCTTTAGTAATAGAGTGCTGTTCAGATTTTCCTATTTTAATTCAACTAAGTTGTTACGGTAGAAATGAACTGGGCCGAGTCGGGTTTTGCTTAAATAGGCTAGGCCTAGTTGAAAAATCTAAGGCCTAAGTCTTGGCCTTTTACCTGTCAAAGACTTTATTTTAAGTCTGGTCTGACCTGGCCTATTAGCCTGTCTAAAAGCCTAGTTTGTGTTACAAATTTCAAAAAAGAGATTGTTCATCAAAAAAAAATTCCTTTCAATTTGTGCAACGTACTTAATGTAGAGAAAAACATTAATTAGATACTAATGAAACACAATTGTAAAATTTATAGATGGATAGAAACTCAAGAATAATCATGTAGCAAGCCTTAACAGTTCACACAAATATACAATAATAATAATTGTGGTATGAGAATTTGAATGATCAGTAATTCTTTTTGATATTTATAAATATAAATAATAAATATGGAAAAATGCAATATACTCGTATACGGGCCGGTCTAATAGGCTTGATAGGCTTTTTTATAAGTCTGGCCTAATTAAATTAATAGGCTTTTTAAAAAGCTCAAGCTTGATCCATTTATTAAACGAGTTAGGCCGAAACGAGCTTTTATTAGGCCGAGCTATAGGCCCCTGACGAGCAGCCTGGCCTATTCCCACCCCTAAGTAGTGATAACCAATTTCATATTGATAGCAATTTAATATCTCTAATAACTCCAAGCAGACTATAAAACTATGGCTTAAAGTAGACCCATTCTGAATATAAATGAATTTATGACTTAGAAATTTATCTTAAATATCAGTAGTAGAAAATTAAGGTATCCTTCGAAACTTGTTTTCAAATTGGTCAAAACAGACATGAACAAAATGCAGGTCTAAAAATTTAAGTTTTCATTTTAATAAGAAGAATGTTTCTAATGAACTAGTAAAAATTAGGATTTTCCCCTTTCTTTCTTGGTGTAACGTTTTATTTTCTAGAAACATGTGGGAGAATGAATTGGTTTCCTAAGAATAATAAAAATAGAAGAATGAACAAGAGTAGTAAGAGGTTTCTTACTTGTGTTGATGAGCCTCTAAGATTGCTTCTTAATTTCCTTGGGTCCCTTCTCTCTCCTTTCCTTAGCCTAGCTCTTCCTCTCTCTATATTTCTTTTCTCTCATTTTTAAGTGTAAAGACCAGTAATGAAATGTATAATAAAATGAGGAGGGTTGTCGTGTACCTATTAAAGGGTTGTAGGTTACAAATTGAGAAAAGGTTACAAATTGAGAAAAATAGGTAGGAGAAATTATATTTGAACATCCATTTTATGACAATTTTTTCTCTCATACTCACATTATTTTTTACTTTATCTCTCTATTGTTTTGGTTTTCGTGCAAATGCCAACCTTTTCTTTGTAAATTATAGTTGTCCTAAAAGTTGTCAACCAAATGATTGTTCAAATAACACTCCTCAAGATAGGTACTCCCTCCGTTTTTAAATATATGCAAAAATCATTTTTTAGGTTCATTCATTTAATAAACCACATATATCATTAAATGAATGAATCTAAAAAATGATTTTTTGCTTATATTTAAAAACGGAGGGAGTAGTAATGAAGTCTGGAGAGAAGTGTTATCGTGTTTTAGTGGGTGGGTGGTTACAAAATTTGTTTTCAATAATGTAACTCCTCTCACCAAGTCACTAGTAGTATCTTCCATAATTCTCTCATTTTTAGTTAATAATGGTTCTTATTCTTCCTCTTAAATTTTATTCATTTAATTCATGTGACCTAAGTGTCACACCCCTTGATAAAAGATCCTTTAAGTAACTCAATAACT
>Ga0315913_1008784_pt1 | contig 11932 bp, 10 predicted proteins | sample MpolsnodulesMG_FD_207736 | JGI IMG/M metagenome (GOLD analysis project Ga0315913, IMG submission 207736) | Medicago polymorpha root nodule microbial communities from Los Angeles, California, United States - small nodules | ecosystem: Host-associated > Plants > Roots > Nodule | place: USA... | reverse complement strand
AACGGTGTAACCATCACCAATATTAGGCCGCCAAAGCCAGACATCTGGTTCAGTATCCTGCAAAGTAACGTTAGTAAGAAAATTCCTAATCTCTGCCACTAACTCCTCCTCCCAAGCTAACAAACAACACCTCCACCTCCAAGCCTCCTCATCTTCACCCCACCCTAAAGCGTGCATCTCCCCCACCGACAAATCCTTATGAATCGATAAGTCATACAACCTCCTAAATCTCTCTATGAACGACACCGTCCCCACCCAACAATCCGACCAAAAGAAAGTATTAAAACCATTACCTAAACATTTTGATATACTTTCTTCAAACCAACTACCACCCTCCACACCAATTCCATTTTGAACTTTAACTATCTCCGTCCACCATGTTGACCCCGTCACACCACCTTCCCTCAACCGACCTCTTTGCTCCCCATAACGAGAAGACAACACATTAAACCACAAGCCCTCCCTATTCACTAAACACCTCCAACACCATTTACCAAGAACAACAATATAAAACTCCTGCAATCTCCTTACCCCCAAACCACCAACCACCTTACTCATACAAATAGAACTTCAGTCTACCCAAGAAATTTTTCTATGATCCTCACCTCCACCCCAAATTTTTTAATTAAAATAGATTCAATGGTAGAGATTATACCTGCGGGAGCTCTGAAAAAAGAAAGGGCGTAGACAGGCAGTGAAGACAGGACAACCTTAAGGAGAATCAAGCAGCCACCATAAGACAAATTTCTACATTTCCATTCTGACAGTCTAGATTTAAGGCGCTCTATTACCGGGTCCCAAAACCTCAAACGTCTAGCATCACCACCAATGGGCAGGCCCAGAAACATAAAAGGAATTTTACCAATTTTACAAGACAATATAGACGCGGCTTCTTGTAACCAAGATTTAGCAATATTAATACCAACCACCATACTCTTGTGATAGTTTACCTTCAAACCAGACATATTCTCAAACAGAACCAGGATTGCTCTCAAAGCGCGAACATTCGCCCAACTCTTGACACCTAGCAGAAGTGTGTCATCCGCAAATTGCAGGTGGGAAAGCACGGTGGGATTGCGCGTTCCTATAGAGTAACCAGTAAACAGATTCAAATTCACTGCTGAAGTCATCAAAACATTCACACCTTCAGCTACTAATAGGAAGAGAAAAGGAGAGAGTGGGTCGCCTTGTTGCAATCCCCTTTTCATTTGGAACTCATCAGTAAGACTACCATTCACCAAAACCGAGGCAGTTGCCGTACTAATACATTCCCTCATCCACTTACGCCTTAAAGTTGGAAACGCCATTTTCCCCATAATCTCATCAAGATATCCCCAATCAACCGAGTCATACGCTTTTTCAAAATCTACTTTAAACAATAACAATTCTTTCTTCAACTTGCGGGCCTCATCAACCACCTCATTAGCTACTAAAATACTATCAAGGATTTGCCGATTTTTTACAAATGTTAACTGAGTATCTGAGATTACCGTTCCCATAACCTGACGCAAACGGTTTGCCAACAACTTCGCCAAAATTTTATATAAGCATCACACCAAAGCAATGGGGCGAAAATCATTCAGTCGATGCGGGTTGTCAATCTTGGGAATAAGAGCAATGAAATTGTTATTTATTCCTTTCGAGAGACGACCATTGCGATGAAATTCCAACACAAACCGCATAATGTCACCTTTCAACTCCGGCCAAAAGTCTTTAATAAAACCCATCATAATGCCATTCGGACCCAGACTCTTATACCCATCGCAATCCCACACTACAGCCTTAACTTCAGTCTCATTAAAAGGATAAATCAAAGTATTTCCTTCCAAAACAGATAGTCTCCGAAAAATCATATCATCCACCCTAGGCCTATTAATTTCATGCGCCTGGTAATGATTTTGAAAATAACTGAAAACTGCTGCTCTGACTTCAGATACTCCCTCCACAACATTTCCTTAAACTAAAATAGAAGAAAAGGCATTTCTTCGACATCTGCCTTACATGATAGCATGAAAATATTTAGAATTTGCATCTCCTTCCCGAAGCCATAATGTTCGTGATTGTTGCCACGAAATACTAGCATTGGCCCTGGATAAAGAATGTAAATCATCTGACATCGCATGTAAGTCCGCCACTTCCTCCACAGACAGTTCGTCCACCTCTCCCCTAGCCTCCAAAACATCAATTTGATTTTTTAGAGAGAGGATCTTGCCTGACAAATTATGGGAGTGAGTTAAATGCCATTCCTTGAGAACAATTTTGATATGTTTCAATTTTTCCTTTAATACAAAGCCTCCCCAACCATCCACTTGAAATGACTGTAATATCGAACGAACAAACTGATGGTACCCAGGGAACTCGAACTAACACTTCAACATGTGCACCGGCTTCGGCCCCCAATTATAATCATCAATCGACAAAACCAGCGGACAATGATCTGACAACCCTCGCATACAAGCGACTTGCAGACAATTAGGCCACCTGCTGCACCACTCTTCTGGTAACAAAAAATGATCAATACGGCTCATAGAATTACTATCTCCCTTATACCATGTAAAGTTCCGGCCATGAAGAGGAAGATCCACTAACACATTATTATCAATAAAACTATTCAAGGGGTCGCAATCAAAAGAGTGAATTACAACACCTCTCGATTTTCTTTCTTCCATACCACGTACTGCATTAAAATCGCTGCATAAACAAATGTTTTTCCCCACCAACTTTTGGAGATGTTTTGACAAGGAATTCCATAACAACTGCTTTGCCCCATTATCACAAGGCGCATATATGTTGAACAAATAAAACTCATCATTATAATTAGTGAACCGCCCATGAATTATTAGAACATGTTGCATACTGAAAGACGACCACACCTCCACAACAGAAGAATCCCACATAATTAATAAACCCCCAGACGCCCCCACTGCCCCAGAAAGAATAATATTACCAATTGAATTATACAACTTACTAAAGTTTTTCAGAGTCTAACAATACCTAAAATTATGGAAAACATTTGGGTGACATTGGGGTGTCAATGTCATGTGATATTGGCCAACCACAATATATAACTGTACAAAAAGACAAAAAAATTCTTGTAAGTGAGAGAAAAGAAAATCATGAATTTTTGTCTTCTTGTACACTTGTGATATTGTGATTGGCTAATGTTACACACTTCAATGTCACCCAGGTGCTACCCGAAAATGTTAATGAGTGTTCTTAGGACATTGGTTAAAGTGTTAAAATCAATAAATTTGCATCAAAAAATGATGTGGTTATCGCTGAGATAAAAATTAAAAAATTTATATTTTTAATACAAAATTTCTACTAATGAATTTTTTAACCAATGTCCTTAAGTCATCGGTTACCAACACCCAACTAATAAAAGTCTTTTTTCTGTGGTGGTCGGGGGTTTGAACCTCGGACCTTGTCTTTACCAATTGGACTAAACTCACGAGGACCGACTAGTAAAAGTCTAATACAACTAATGGTGGCCTAACAAAAAATGAGAGCCAAAGGCAAGGATAGAATAGTCTTTGACCACAACATCGCATTAAAAAGCTACCATAAGTAATCATTTAAGCTGCCGCAACGTGTCATCTCAGTACAACACTTTTCCGTTAAACCTCTACGTTTTTTAACCTATCGATCTTCATTACCCTTTAAGCCCTTTCATTTTCACATTAATTACAAACTTAACACTCTTCTCTCTCTTCCTCTCTACACATTCACACACACAACAACGCTCTCACAACGTTATTCTCCTCACTCTCTCTGCAACAATGGCTCCAACACTCTCACCCCTCATTCTTCTTTTCCTGCTTTCCCATTTTGTCCTCATTGTTCAATCTTCCGTAAACCCAGATTACGAACCTCTTCTAACCTTCAAAACCGGTTCAGACCCATCCAATAAGCTCACAACATGGAAAACCAACACCGACCCATGCACTTGGACCGGCGTTTCATGTGTCAAAAACCGAGTCACTCGACTCATTCTCGAAAATCTCAACCTTCAAGGCACCATTGAACCCTTAACCTCACTCACTCAGCTCCGAGTTTTGAGTCTCAAAGGAAACCGCTTTTCCGGTTCACTTCCAAACCTCTCCAACTTCACTTCCCTCAAACTTCTCTTCTTATCTCACAACCATTTCTCCGGCGAGTTCCCGTCGTCGCTGACGTCACTTTTCCGTCTCTACCGTCTTGATCTGTCGTACAACAATTTCACAGGCGAGATTCCGGCGACGGTGTCCCGTTTGACCCATCTTCTCACTCTCCGTCTCGACGAGAATAAATTCTCCGGCGTCATTCCTGAACTAAACCTTCCTGGTTTACAAGACTTTAACGTCTCCGGTAACCGTCTCTCCGGCGAGATACCGAAAACGTTATCGGGTTTCTCAGGTTCGTCTTTCGGGCAAAACCCGTTTCTGTGTGGAGCTCCGTTGGAGAAATGTGGAGATGAACCAAATAAACCTGGATCCGATGGTGCAATTGCTTCACCATTGGTACCAGCAACTGTTGTGTCATCATCACCCAGCACAATGCCAACAACAACAGCACCAACAAACAACAAAAGCCATGAAAAAAGAGGTTCAAAAATGAGTCCTATTGTTTTAGTAGCAATTATAGTAGGTGATGTTCTTGTTCTTGGAATAGTTTGTTTACTTCTATATTGCTATTTTTGGAAAAACTATTCATCAAAATCAAAGGACAAAAAAGGGTTGAAGCTATTTGAAAGTGAAAAGATAGTGTATTCATCAAGTCCATACCCTACACAAGGAGGGTTTGAGAGGGGTAGGATGGTATTTTTTGAAGGTGAGAAAAGGTTTGAGCTTGAGGATTTGTTACGTGCTTCAGCTGAAATGCTAGGGAAAGGTGGATTTGGAACTGCTTATAAAGCTGTTCTTGATGATGGAAATGTTGTTGCTGTGAAGAGATTGAAAGATGCACAGATTGCTGGGAAGAGGGAATTTGAACAGCATATGGAAATTCTTGGAAGGATTAGGCACCCTAATGTTGTTAATTTAAGGGCTTATTATTTTGCTAGAGATGAGAAGCTTTTGGTTTATGATTACATGCCTAATGCTACTTTGTTCTGGCTCCTTCATGGTAATGTTACTACTACTGTGTCTTTTTTCTATGTTTTTTTTTTCTGTTATAGTTTCACTATCATGTTCATTCTTTGTTTTTTTGCTGCTTAGAAATTAGGTTATGAAATGTTTAGATTAAACAAATGATATCAAAACAATTTTATTTTTGTTCTTTAGCTTCCTGGAGTTAGTTAGTTGGTTATCTACTTTGAAATTGAATTTTATTTATTTATTTTCATACAATTTTTCATGAACCAACCTAATAAGCCATAACATGTAGGTTACCTATGTGTGATAGATGATGTTCTTATGAGCATTGAGCAGGATAGGAAATACCCACCATGAGTTCTTCTGTTTAGGTTACCTGTGAATTAATGCAACATATTTTGGGGTTTCTTTTTCAAATTTTGATGCTGACTAATCAACCATAACTATGAGCATCTTTGAATTTTAATTTTCCAAGTGATAAAATTGATTCTAAATTTCTAGAATTGATTTTAATCTATTTATGTGTTTTTCACTAAATCAACCTGTTATAGAATTTAGCCTAGTATAGAATTTAATTTAAAGCTACTATATAGATCTTTTACTCCAAAATAGTAGATTTTTAGTTTCAATAATTAAATCATTTTAGATTCATCATCTTAATTTTAATTTTAATCAATCAATTTTTTAAAATTAATTAATTCAAAATCAATTATTTACACTGCAAAAACAAATGCAAAATAGTATTGATTTCCCTTTCTCAAGTTCCAACCCTTTAACTTTTGAATGCACTTTTTCCAGCAATTGAAGACAAAAGGAGCTGTTAAAATTGACACTGCACTGCACAATCATAATTCATACCGCCTAGGAATTGGGAGACTATTGTCTTGCCCTTGGACCCCATTTTCATTATTAAAAAAAGTTGGACTAGTACTTAACTTTATCTTCTTTTTTCTGAACACTCTTTGTCTTGTTTTTGCTTTTCACCTTTTACCAGTTGAAATGATTTTGAATATGACCAAAAAGTACAAACCAGACCTCTCAATTCCAAAACTTTGGAATCTCTCATTGGATGTCAAATATGTAATTTGGACAAAACCTAATGGGTTAAAATGGTGTCATTGTTACAGGAAACAGGGGACCTGGAAGAACCCCACTGGATTGGACCACAAGACTCAAGATAGCAGCTGGAGCTGCACAAGGCGTTGCATTCATTCATAACTCATGCAAGTCCCTCAAACTCACTCATGGTAACATCAAATCCACCAACATACTCCTTGACAAGCAAGGAGATGCACGCGTTTCGGATTTTGGGCTTTCAGTCTTCAACGGTTCAAGCCCATCAGGAGCTGGTAGCAGATCAAATGGCTACCGTGCTCCTGAGGTATTGGATGGTCGAAAACAATCCCAAAAATCTGATGTCTACTCTTTTGGTGTTCTGTTGCTAGAAATGCTTACAGGGAAGTGTCCCTCTGCTGTGGAGAGTGGTGGAAGTGGTTATAATGGTGGGGTGATTGATCTACCTAGGTGGGTGCAATCAGTAGTTAGAGAGGAATGGACTGCTGAGGTTTTTGATTTGGAGTTGATGAGGTATAAAGATATTGAAGAGGAAATGGTGGGGTTGCTTCAGATTGCTATGTCTTGTACTGCTGCTTCACCTGATCAACGGCCGAGAATGTCACACGTTGTTAAGATGATTGAGGAATTGCGTGGCGTTGAGGTGTCACCCTGTCATGACACGGTGGATTCTGTCTCTGACTCGCCTTCTTTGTCTGAAGATGCTTGTGCTGGTACTACTAGTCAGTAAACTTTGGAAGGAGTTTTAGCCTTTTTTTTAGAGGGAATAGATTCTGGATAGGGTGGTGGTATTGTAAATCACATTATTGGGGGTTTTATTTTTCAATTTTTGGTCCTTTTTTTCTTATCGCGAATTTGTTTGACAATCCTTTGTCCCGTTTTTACCTATAATATGCCTAGTTAAATTTTCATTCAAGGTATTTCGCTATTAAAGTACTACGGAAATGGCTAATTGATCAGTTGATAAGATTCAGCCCATATATTATGAGAATCTGGATTTCAACCCCGCAAAGCTTTAGGGTTTTCCTAGCCCTGGTGAACTCCAAAGATCCAACTCACGTAAACTTTATGAATAAATTGAAAAAGTAATGTAAAAGCTTTTATTTATATTATTTGAGAGGGGTGTAGTTGACAATTAATGGGGAACTCTGATGATTTTGGATTGTTGATTTTTTGTTAATGGGAGTTAAGTTCCCAAATCCGAATAGAAAAACACATTAGCAGATATCCATGAAGGGAAATTTGATAAAATGAGTCTGTGTGCATATCTAAACTGGATAATGAAAAACTTACAAGATGAAAAAAAGAAATGAATTAAATATTTTGTTTGAATGATAGTAACTTATGTTTATTAGGCCTGTCGTAGTGTTCAAACTGCATAACCTTAGGTGCAATCTTCAAGAGCTTTGACAAAGTACTAGGCAAGAACTTCCTAGCAAACAGAAAACATGCATTGGTGCTCTCTCCATTATTATACTTGCATTTCTTGCTCCTTAATCTCTCCAAAAACTTAACATTAACATCAGATCTCAAAAAATGAGCTGGATGTGGACCACCCCTTGACCAATCAACCCAAGTCAAACTCCTATTTGAATTTCCTTCCCCAAATTTTATGCTAACCAAAGTTGGCAAGTAATGTTCATCAGCATAACATGAACCCTTGCAATACTCTTGAAAAACTGGGAAGTATATTCTATCAGATACAACTCCTAGAGCAAGTTCTCTGTTCATTTCAAACCATTGGGACCCTTTTCTCCATTCGTTGAGGGAAACCTCGGGTAACATTTGGATGCTATAACGACCGCGACCGACCGAGCTAGGATCATCATAAGACATGACATAATTTTGAGTAGAGTTTATTAAGTAAGAATAGATGGTTGAGAAGTTGAAGAGTGGTATGCAGGATTCTGATATGAGAACAAATCGTTGGTTTGAGATATCGAGAAGTGCATTCGATAGTAGGCGACGCTCAGCTTCAATCATGTTCGCATTGCCCCATTCAACTTCCTGCATTATAGAAGGGTTAGTTATCCATCACTGTTCATTTCTAAGTTGTAACATGTTACTGGACTTAGAATTCTATAACCTGCCTATAGAAACAAATATGCAGAAAATGTAACATCAAATTCAAAACTAGTGTACCTTAAGTCCATGTTTGACTGGAGAATTTTGTTAGGGAAATTAATTCTTACTCATTTTTTATGAATTTAAACACTACATATTGATTTGTCAAAAAAAAACACTATATTGACTTTCCAAAACTTTTTTACATAATCTTCAATCAAATTTTACCATAATATCATTTTCTTAAAAATTTACGCTATCATTTCATAAAATCCTATTTTATTTATTACCATATTATTATTTTCTTTCTTCTAACAACTATAATTCTTAGCCTTGGAATGCTACATTAGGCAATTTATGTCTCTGTTTTGTGTTCTGTTTTCCTTTCCTATTTTGCTCTTCACTTGGTTTTTCTTAATTTATTCTTTCTAGTATTAAGCAATTTGCATAGCTACAAATATAACAAGACTTTTTGCACAGGACTATATATCTTTTATGATCCATTTCAATTAAATCCAGGCAATAATCATTTTTCAATATTCATATTAAGACAATAGAGAATGGACCAAAAATTAAAATGTAATATATGAAACAGAAAAGAAAAAAGAAAAAAAAAACCAACTGACCTTACTGGGAATTCTTCTACCGTGAAAAACAGGACTCTCAGGGTGTGATCCATTATAAGAAGGATTAGAATGCACATAAATTGAGTAATACCCTTCATGACCTTTGAAAAATTGTTCCCACAAAGGTGCCAAAAACACAGCACCCCTTGTCAAAAACATGAAAGCAACTTTTGGAACTCGTTCAAAAGGGTATTCGGCTATTTTTGCAGTCATAGAAGCTCTCCATAACAATTCTTCATCATCCATATCATGCATAATTGGAGGAGGCTTAAGAAAATCTTTCAATCCTACACGTTCTTGTTTCACCGCAATCGGCGGTGACAAATGTTGTGTTCTTGGTAAGGAAGACAGTGATAATTGAGTGAATTGTAGACTAAATGTGCATTCTTTAAGATAGAAACTTATGATTATTCCAAGTGTTAAACCAAATACCAAAACTAGAAGATAGGTGAGAAAATTAACAAAGTGGAGTTGAAGTTTGAAAATCTTTGAAATAGAGATTGATTGGTATTGATTATTTGATCCCTTCATTTTTTCTGTCATAATAAAGAATTCACCTAAGTTATAATTAGAAATAGTGACAAGAAAAAAAAGGAAAGACCAGCAACAAGCTTATCTTGTAATTAAAACAAGTTTATGGTCATGAACCATAAGAAACAAGATCAAATTAATTAAAGTATTCACCAAAAGCAAGGATATCTAGATTATGGTGAACAATACAAGGAGAGAAAACTCTTAAATATTGTAGAGAAAAGAGAGATAGATAGGAAAGGAAAAGTTGATGGAAAAACTATATACTATACTAAGAAGGTGGTTTTTTGTTTATTTGTGTGTCTTCCTCCTCGATGGCCACTACTTTGTAATTGAACTTTGTTTTATGCTCCTAGAAATATAACAGCTTTGTTTTGTTTTGTTTTGCTTTGACAAATAATAACAACAACTTTGTTGTTAAAAATCTAAAACTTGCCAACTGTTATAGCTTGTTTTATAATTGGAAAGTTGTAGATGATTTTATTAGTAACATTTCGTTACAAGGAAGGAACTTATAAATATAAATATATAGATCTAACTGGTAGTACGTTGAAAAAAACTATGGTTTCAGTTTTTGTTGTTGTTATTAATATTATTAATTATTAGTTGTTCGAGCCGGAGTTTGTATGGCAACCGATTTCCCCTTCTTTGTATTTTTTCTCCACCCAAGCTTATTAGTGCGTCTTGCATAGGCTTGTTGGTTAATAATATTTTGCCGTTTCAAAAAAATAAATTATTTTGTTACTTATGTGGTGCCATATGTACTAGAATGTAACATTAAACGACATAATGTGGAATGTTTCACATTGACAAATGTATGTTACGTCGAAGAACAAATTTGTGTAGCAGCCGACTAAAATAATTTTCCACACGGCCGTTAATTACGTGTTTGGTCACACAGGTTTCAACTATTGTGTTCAATTTCTGTGGATATATATTACTCAATCAGAAGGAAAAGATATGATTGGTCAAAGTGTCCATGAATATGGATCCTATAGAAGGAAGGAAGCATATTAAAGACTTTTCAGCCAACTTGACTTTGCAACAATCCAAACTAACGTGTTGGAAGGAAAAATGATAGTACAGCTGAAAGAATGAAAGGGAAAAATAGGACTCTTCCTCAATTCTTGATTATAAGAAGAAAAAAAAAAATACATTTATGCTAATTAAATTGATTTTTTAGTGTAATTAAAAATTTATATTTTTTTAATCACCTTCATATGATATTGAGTAAAGATGATCCATTTTAGTTTTTGAGGAAAACTACAAAAAAAACTAGTTTGATCCCTGCGAAAAATGATAGCATTTTTTTTCTTGTTTATGAGAAAAAATAAATCGAAACAACTTAGGGCCTATATTTTTTAATTATGAAAAATAGTTTATGTAAATAAAAAAGCTTCTATGTTAATTCATAAGTTCTCACAAACAAAAATGTATTTTCATAAGTTGTTTTTTAACAAACTATTTTGACAAGCTTATGATTAATACATAAAAGCTTATTTATTTTCATAGGTTGTTTTACATAAACTCAAAAATAAGCAAATCCAAATAAACCCTTAGTCTCTTTGAACAACCATCATCAAAAAATTATTTGAGTGAAGACTCATTTTAATCTTTAAAAAAAAATTGCGGGATCGAATTTGATTTCCAAGAAAAATGAAAACAACATTTTTTTTTGGTACAAAAAAAAAAACATTTTTTACTACAACAACTAGTGTATCATCATTTTAAATTAATTTTTTGAATTTTAATTAGTTTTTCGAATTATTAATAAAATTTTAAAAAAACACTTTTTTATAATTTATAATTGAATTAATTCAATATTTACAAATTATACAATTATGAATGAATAAATAAATTATTGTTACAATTAAATGATAAAGTTATTGTCAGAACGCATTTAATAATTTTTTTGAGATGTTGGATCGGAGATATTGGTGTTTATTAAACATTAGTTATGAATGTTCGTATACAAATAAAATCCATTTAAACATCTAAATGAGTTACTGCAATGTGGATGGTCTAAAACTCCACAATTCCTAAACATAACCTGATTATATTATATAAGTGTGTAATTTATGTGGTTTTGAATTCGATCTTTAATCGATGCATATGAAAGAGCACTTATTAAAATATGTTAGCTCTTTGAATAAATCTTCATACCTTGAATGATTAATCTCTATCTTTCTGTTGGAAATATCTTAGATAACAAGAAAAAATTTAAGATTTTGTTGGTTTAGTAGCCTAGTTTTTCGAATTATTAATAAAATTTAAAAAAAACACTTTTTTATAATTTATAATTGAATTAATTCAATATTTACAAATTATACAATTATGAATGAATAAATAAATTATTGTTACAATTAAATGATAAAGTTATTGTCAGAACGCATTTAATAATTTTTTTGAGATGTTGGATCGGAGATATTGGTGTTTATTAAACATTAGTTATGAATGTTCGTATACAAACAAAATTCATTTAAACATCTAAATGAGTTACTGCAATGTGGATGGTCTAAAACTCCACAATTCCTAAACATAACCTGATTATATTATATAAGTGTG
>Ga0315913_1008782_pt1 | contig 11933 bp, 7 predicted proteins | sample MpolsnodulesMG_FD_207736 | JGI IMG/M metagenome (GOLD analysis project Ga0315913, IMG submission 207736) | Medicago polymorpha root nodule microbial communities from Los Angeles, California, United States - small nodules | ecosystem: Host-associated > Plants > Roots > Nodule | place: USA... | reverse complement strand
AGTCTAATGACATAATCCTAATCATACCAAGCCATAAACCCTAATTTTATATAAATTTACTTTCTAATCTAATTCACCGGTTTTATAATGATTTAACAAATGTCAAACTCATAAAGCGACAGCGGAGGGCTAGTATTTGTTAATTCATCATCTCAAATATCAATTCATTAAGTGACAACGGAGCTTTGATATTGGAACAAGTGAATTTAGACAAGGGTTGCGAAACATGAGAATAGTCTAGAAAACCTTGAGACATATAAAGTTTCTTTCTTCAAGGATTCTAATAGCAATCAACCATGAGAATAGGCGTGGTTGCTAGAGGAACACACTCACTGCACTTCGAAAGAAGCTTTGATACGCTAAAGAGAAACTTGTCTTTAGAAAGTGGGTCGAATATAAAGTTTAAGTTTAGGGTTTGTTTGTGAAGGGTTTGTTATTATGATGAACCAATAATCTCAAGACGCTTTTTATTATTATTCTTTTTTTAACCATTAAAAACTCAATCTTTACAACCAAACTTTCTTCTAATCATCTTCTAAAAGTTAATTAAATTGAACAACTCCCTGTTAAAACAATATTCTCTTTTTACTACTTCGGTAGAACCGTACACTTGTGGTTTTACTCATCACTTGGCTTGGTCAACAAGTCTCAAATCTTTGAAGTGTTTACCACCTTTTTGCATCATTCTTTCAATTCCTCTTGCAGTATCTATTTATTCATAATAAAAATGAAATATAGTAAAATGTAAGGAAAACTTAACTTAATAAAAACATTAATTTATTAAGTAACATATAATTAAAAATAGGGAAATGTTAACTTATGCCCCAAAGGCATAAGTTTAGAAACTAAGCATAAAAACTTTTTCTTAGAAATTGTGCATATAATATATTAAAAGTTTGAAATTTTATCTTTTCAATACAAAAGTTACTTTTTGATTCCATTTTTAGCTTTTCAATACAAAAGTTACTTTTTGATTCCATTTTTAGTTTCTTAACTTGTGCCTTTAGGGCACAAGTTAACATGATCCTTAAAAATATAGTAATATATTGAGTCATCAAAAGACTAGTAGACATTGAATCTTAGTTCTTCCAATTCATGTAGTTGAAATTTCCTTTTTTTCACTTCTTGCTTGTGTATCAACATTCAAAAACTTCAATGCCCAACATGCTTTATGTACTAAGTCAATGAAAAGGTGGCATGCTCTCCCGTATTCCATGTGAAATGGAGTTAATCCTATCATAGCTTTATACTTAGTGATGTATGTCCATAATGTATCATCCAATTTTAATGACCAGTCCTTACTTGATGATTTTACTATTTAACATAGGGGGACCAAAATTATAATTAAACATTTTCTTTAAGAATTTCACCACAGTCTTGGCATCACCATTTGATGCAACCATTCCTTCTACCCATTTGGTCAGGTAATCAACTGTAACCAAAATGTATTCATTGGAACATGAAGATGGGTGTGGATCTGTTGATGTAACCCTACATGCCAATAATTTTATTAGAACATGGTGCTTGTATCAAATAATTATTTATTAATAATAAGACATTTCTTTATTATGTTTATATTACAAAAATAATAAAGTCCCTAGAATGATTAGTCTGTTTAAATGAAACATTAAGTATGACTTAATCGTAAGACTCAATTAAATATAAGGAGATTATTGTTAAACATCTGTAGTCAAGCTTTAGTGTGAAGTGTGATAACATTAAAGTATAGAGACCATTATGTGGGTATATTGATCATCACATCTCATGAATAAATAATTATCAAGTCTTCACATAGATATAAATATTATGAGTAATATTTATATTGGATTGACCCGCCATGTAAATGTCATAAGTTATTCTCATAGTGATAAATGAAGTATTCTACCCTTCAACTTAAAACCACTATGTATCCTAGATGTAGGAGTCAAATACTTTATCGTCGTTCAAACATTGTCCATAGGAAGATGACTATAAAGTTGGTTGATGGGTAATCCACGAATCATGATGAGGGACATGAGTGACCTAGATGAAATTTGCCCCTTCTACATAATAGGTGAAATGTATAAGAGCCCATAAGTGAACTAGACAAGGATGACACTGTATGATTTGTGTTCAATATAGACATGAGGGCAAAATGATAACTATACACAAGATCGTTATCGCAAAAAAGTTTCGTCAAATCACATGATGTTCTTGTTACTTGGGTAATAGTTATGTGTTTCTAGATACTGATCATTGTTTATAATATTAAATATATAATTTAATATTATTTCCAACATTACGAGAACCTACAAATTCACATGCACATAAGAACAAATAAATGAAAGTTAACTAAATTATAAGTACGAGTTATTATATAGGGGATGCATTTAGCATGTGGTACTGCAGTACTGCATAAGTTGCAAAGCCTACAAGTGGTTACTTGGCTTGGAGAAGCTCATAAGTGGATGCTTGACTTGCAGAGCACACAAGCGGTTTTATAAATTGAACCCCTATGCTGAAGCAACATCATTCTTAACTGAATCCCACTATTCATAAACCCTAGAATTGTCCCTCTATCTTTCTAAGCCTTCATTCGTAAGCAGCTAGCACTATGGTTAAAGGAATATGTTTGTGTGGACTGACTACAGGTGTTGCCAATCTAGCAGTGCTTGTAATCTTCCATTGAATTCGACATCAAAGGAATTGCACTACAAGAGGTAATACTTTGATCTCTGGTCACGTTCATTCATAAAGATCCATTGAAAAGAAAAATATTTCGTTTTATCTACTACACATATTATGTTTTACTATATGATTTCACTCCAAGCCCAACAAAATTGATACCCTAAATGTCAGATACTTTTACTTCCAGAATGTTCTACAAATGCATTTCATGGATATTAGAGATGGTACCTTATCTTTCCCAATTTTTTTTTGAAAACTCGGTATCCGATCCAAGGACCGACTAATTTGAGGGGACTAATCCCATTGCCCACTTGCGGGAGCCCCGTTCTAAGCCAGAGCAGAACTCTGTATGGACTTGCTCACCAAAATTGGCACCAGAGGGAATCGAACCTAATACCTTGAAAAAGAACACACTTCAAGATTTTAAGATCCCAAGCCAACCACTAGGCCAACCCCAAATGGTAAGATGTTAACCTTTTCACAATGTGTACAAAGGTATCATCTCTCCATTGTAATGTCGTTTATAAGGTAGCATGCTATCTTATCAACATTTTTCGGCCAATAAAATACAGATGGAAGGACTTTTGAAGCAGTCTTCTCATCATTGTAAAGACCTCCATCTAGTCCATTGTGGCAGTGCCACATTACACACACACACACACACACACACACACACACACACACATATACATATATTTATTGTCAAATAGTTGAAAATCGCACCAATAAAATACTTGATGTGTGGAGTAAAGTAATCAAGCAACCAAAACAAAGTGGGTGACAATTATAAACACAAGCAAAAGTAGAAAACAATGAGAGAAAGAGAAAGAGAGAACACACAAAATTTGTTTACCTAGTTCGGTCAAATATTGACCTAGTCTAGGGGAGAGAGCAGCCCTCCGTTCTACTATAATGATGAGTAACTTTACAAAGAGATATCAAAAGGTTACAAGAATTAGCATATAAACCTAATTCTACCCAAAGTCCCAATCTCTTCCCGTGACCAAGAGACTCAATCCTAATAGTGTTTTCTAAGGTGAATAAATCTCAACCCTAGTGTTTCCCGCTTAGAGAAATCTCTCTAAACCCTAGTTTATTGTTTGTTTCTAAACCCTTGTTTTCAGCCCCCTCTATCTCTCAAGGTTTACTCTGATACAAGGTCTATATTTATAGTAAAAATATCCCTCATAAAATTGGAACAAATCCAATCCATAAAAATACGAATTATTTTTATGTTGTTTCGCAGAATCAGCCGCCGATTTTCACCAATCAGGCGCCAGAAATTGTCGAATGCTAAGGCTAGAAAACCAGTCAAAATCGGCCATCGATTTTGCACTTCCAGAAATCCAATTTCGAGTCACTTCTACAACAATATATATATATATATATATATAATGCTTCTTTCTTGTTAACACTCCTTCTCAACAAGTTAGCGACTCAAATTTAAAAAAAATTAAGGATCATCCCATACATACTGATTGGTCTTTCTAAGGAATTTCTTCTTCTAACGTCAATTGAAATCTTTTGGAGTCACATCAACTACTTTATAATTATCCTTGTCAGCATCTCACGACCTCTCTTGAACCATAAACAACTTATCATCGAAACTGAATTCACTCTAGTGAATGGAGAGTTCTAGCGGAGTCATAGCCACTTAAGTTACAATTTATAATATTAAAACTAGGAAAGAGAAAACATTTGAGAGTGTGAATGAAAAATGGAGAAAGGTTCACAGAGGGATTGTGTTAACCATATTAGAGGTGTTCAAAACCGAACCAACCCAATAGAAAAATCACAAACCAAACCAATCCAAACCGAAACCGCAAAAAATCACACTTGGTTCAGATGAATTCGGATGGCTTTTGAACTAAACCGCGTCGTTCGGTTCGGTTTGCGGTTTGCATCTTTGCAATCGAACCAAACCAAACCGCAAGAATACTCAATGTTATTAAACTAAGTACTGTACTAGCCCAATACCAAAGTGAGCCCAAGCCCAATGCTATCCAGCTATTCATTTCATTTCATAATTCAGACTCATTTCAATTCCTTTTCCTTAGGGTTTTTGTGTACCTCAATCTCTCCCATAATCCAAATTCCATCTCCCCCATAATCCAAATTCCATCTCCTTTGATTCGATTTTCCCATTGTTGCACCATGAGGTTCGATTCTAATTCCTTTCCATCTCCTTCAATTCATTTTCAATGATGAATTAATTTTTTATTTATCTCGCGATTAACCGCATCAACCGAACCAATCCAAACCGCATGCTTTTTTATCTTGCGGTTTGGATGACTATTATGCTCGAAACCGAACCAAACCGCACCTCGAACACCTTTAACCCATATGATCGAGGAAGTTTTCTACAATCACTATGTTTTATGGACACCTCATTGCTTACCTATTTGAAAAATGAATGATATCATATGTATGTTTATACCATGTACTAGTATTTATGATAAGGAAATTCTTTAAATTATTATTTAGTTATAAACAGTTATGATTATTGTGTGGTTCTCAAAACAAATATAATTATTATGTAAATAAATAAAATTATTCTACAAAATACATTTTTTATAAATAAGTTATACTAAATATGCTAATAGCAATGGATATAGTGAAATTCACTAAAACTCCAAAAGTTTTTTCTAAGAATAAAAAGATAGGTCTCGAAATTGAAGGTTTGGAGTTTGAGCACAACTAGTCATAAGGATCATGAAGCCGTCGAAATGAAAGTTAGGAGACGAGATTGTAGAAGGGATAAAACTTAAAGATGAATGCTAGCAACACACACTTTTCAACACACTCTTTTTGATTGGTTAAAATTCACATGGGTCCCACCAAATCATGTGGGTCCCATATAATTTTGGTGGGTCCCATGTGAATTCTAACCAATCAAAGAGAGTGTGTTGAAAAGTGTGTGTTAGAATGTGTGTTGTTAGCATTTCTCAAACTTAAAAGACGCCAAAACCGGATGAATATCCAATTAATTAGCAGAAGATTAGCGTCACAACAAGTCAACAAACTAGAAATACATGTCTGAAATTCCAAAGAGAATAAACTAACGAGCCCACATGTAAGAAAACTCATAAATCTATGTGGATAACCACGTGTGACCTATGAGTAAGAGCATCTCCAATGGGGGTTCCTTACTTAGCAAGGACAACTTCCCGTTAAGGACCCTCCATTGGAGAAAGAAAAAAATGAGTCTCTATTAAACAATGAACAATTATATAAGAACCCTCTCTCTTGAGCAACTAACGGGTCCCACATATAAAAGAAGTAATAAAATATATACTGATTGGTCCCACTTGCAAATGAAGTAATAAATTATTTTTGTATAATGATGTAAATTTAGTGCGATCTATTTAAGTACTTTTAATTAGAGTCCTTATTAGTATATTGTCATTGAAGTCATTAAGTCTTTAATAGGCACTTTCATTAAAAAATTATAAATAAGTGATGTGTACACGTTAGATCCATTTAAAAAATCTCTATTAATGAACTACCATTGTGGATGCTCCAGGTCTTCTTATTCCAAGATATAAAATCCACAAAAAACCAACAACTGCCCATGAAGGGCATTGTGCAGGCTCGAGTAGACATGTCTCAAATAATAGGCTTTTTGATTGCAAGAAGGAGCCAATCATGCCGGCATGCATTTTAACGCACGTGACCGGCTTCTGTAATCACAATTATTCCCGTCAAATAAAACTGCCCTTTAAGATATCCAAATTCATTCAATCTTTCCCTGCTCTAACTCATGCGCTACACAAATTTCCCTGGTATTTTCTAAGTTCTAACTCATGTGTTCCACAAATAAGTGTGAATTTTGAACCCCAAGGGAGATTACTAGAAGTATTAGAAACAAATTAGCATAAAAGTCCAGCATCGTACCAATACAAGAGCATTTATATTTGTACACCCTTAATTTTTTTCAAAGATTGTACACCTTTAATTGTTTTACATCTCATTTTTTTTCTCTCTATCATATTATTAGTCAAGAACACCTAACACTTTACATTTAGTTATTGACTTATTTCTTTCTCACTTTACTGGTAGATTGAATTTTGGATAGTGCTAACAATGAATTGAGTCAAATTTAAATATAGTTTGAAAATCAACTCAACAATTATTTCAATTAACGAATAAAACAATTATATTTTAATCACTATACACTTAAATGTTCTTGAAATAACGTCTAAAAAATATACGTTAGTAAAATAAGCTATAAACTCGTGATAAAATTTCAATCAACAAACAAATAGTTTTTAATCATATAAGTTTATAAGTTACAAGCTAGTTTATTGGTCTTGTCAAACCAACCTTTGAAGGAACATGCTACCCCATTTTATTTTATTTAGTTTTGATAAGTATGTATGTTTTATATTTAGCTACCCTAATAAATATTGAGCTAATCAAAATAAATTTATTTGTCAAAAATTAGTAAAATATGAAAGTAAAAAAACCTACATGATTGATTAATTTATCGTCGTATTTTGACACATTAGGTCTCTTCAGCAACAAAGAAAGTTTTTTTCTTATATTTAATGAATATATCCATTTTTAAAAAGTAATTTTTCTGTACATTTAGCCCCCTCATAATTTTTTCCTAGTTGCCCATTGTCATTATTTAATGTTTGAATTTCGCCATCAAATTCTTTAAAACAAACGATAACTAAAATATGAAAAATAAGTAAATATTAACAAAAAAATTGTTGTATCCATTTCTTTTAAGGTAAAAGGAAAATTGTATTGAATAAAATGAAAAAGAAACAAAGATTGAGGGGACATTAGACCTTACTTAGATACAACTCAAATAAGAATACATCATGATAAAATAGACCTAGTGGACCAACTTTGATCTTTCCTTACAAAAATTCATTATTCACAACACGCAACCCAGCGAACCCGCGTGCGGATGCGAAACCAGGTTACAAAAAATATGAAGAGTGGACATCTGCAAACAGTGGCATTGCCAGGACCCTGGAGCAGGGCGTTCAATTTTTTTAACTTCGATAAATAAATTTCATTTCATTAATCAAGGTCCAAACACACATAGTAAGCAACTCTATACCCACCGCATATCAAGGGTTGTAGAGAACTCACTCAATCATGTGTTCAAAGGAAGGACAAAAACAATACAATCAAAGCTTATTCGAGGATTAAGTCCAAAACGAACACCTGATGGCCAAGAGAGGCGAAACATAATATAGGCCAAGACAACAAAAAAGTAGACAAAAGAGGATTAGCCGTTTATGACAGTAAGCTCCATTAATTAGGAGGGTCACTAGCAACTGTAATTTTCTAAACCAATTAAGAAACTTCTAAGAGGACAGCCACATGCTATAACTTTAAGCTGTAGAGTAAGACTTCAAGCATGATTAAAGTATCTCATCACCATGATTCACAACACACCAAAACAATGAAGGGGTTGATCCACGCCAGGAAAAATACATCATTCATCTATCAAAAAACATTGCATACTAGCCACCAATGTATGCATAGGTTTGGTCCCAAAACCTACAGAAAGATTAAATTCACTTAATCAGATTCTCAATCTACTTTGCATACTATCATCGATTTTCTTCATTACAAACTCCAGCTCCTCGATTCTACTTTCAAACACACCATTAATCTGAGTCTCGATCATCGAAAGATTAAATTCACTTAATATTTTTGTTGTATCTCAGTATTCAATATATGTACCTGCTTGACATAGACTAATGATTCTTGTATATACCATAATAATAAATCATTATTGCTTAAATAAAATATGAATATTTAAAAACTACATAACAGTTCAACCTTACTATTGAAGATTTCATAGTTTACTTCCCAATATTATAAGCAAAAGTAAAATTGGTATACAAAAACTTGTATTTTCTATACCACTTCAATTCAGAACCATTTACAAATAGATTTACAAGTGAATCAGCAAAGTTATCACAACAACAACAGTGAATCAATGATTTTACAACAACAAATATATCATTAATAGTCCCAATTGCATATTAAATCAATCAATTTATCAAAGTTAAAGTTATAAAAAAAAAATCCCAAATCAGAAATCCTAAGTAATGAGATTTTTAGATCGGTACCTTCATAGTTGTTTAACTACTATTGGAAGCTAAAATCAGTTGATCCTTCATTGACCAGCAGCGACAGGGGAAGCCCGGAGGGGAAAAACATAGGGGAAGCCTGGAGATGGAGATGGGGTTCACAGAGAACAAGGGAGAGGGAGGCCGATTCAGCGAAAGGGGGTGGTCGTGGTGCTTGAGGAGCTGCCACCAGCCGCCACCAATGAGATGGTGTTTTGTTTATAGTTTGTGGTGGTTGGGAGAAATTACGTTAGAGAGAAGTATAGAGAGAGATTGATCCATAAAATTGAGTGAGTTGAAAGTATAAAATTAAGTGAGTTGAAAGTGCAAAAAAAAATTGAGGGTATGCAATAAAAAAAAACTAAGGGGGTTCATTTTGCAAAAAATTTGGATTATTGGTGTATTTTTCAAAAGTTGAGAGGATGCAAGTGCATCCCCTGACTTGTACGTGGCTCCGCCACTGTCTGCAAAGAAATATTAAGGTTTATATCTGATGAATGGATCGACCACCAACATGATATCAAAATCCAAGTGCCAACAACTAACTGAACAAAGCAACAAGCATAAAAGCTCGTTTGAACATGAAGTATGAGAGTCGAGAGTGTAGGTAGACATGATGCCTTGAAACCTGTAGACAGATTTGGAACATCTGAGAGTAAGTCAGACCACCAAACACCACAACACGTAAAAATCCAGATTGATGGATGAGTCCAATACATCAATAACCAAACTTTTTATGTTTAACAGAACCATACTATTTCGTGTTAACATAATAGACCCTTTTGGGTTTTTTAATCACAAACAGACCCTTTATTATTGAAAAAAGAACCACTGCAAACTGAATCTCAAGTTTGAAGCAACCACAATCTAATCAAACATAACAAAAGAAATGCATTAAAAAACATGAAAATACGAAGAAAAAAACACTAGAGCAGAAAAACACCACAAAAACTCCACCGCCCACAACCGAGAACCCAATAACAATGGCGGCACACCAAAGAACTTCGACGTCATCAAATATGTGGAGGTCGTCGGCCGAGAATGGTAGAAACCACCCCTAAACTAGAGGCGACAACGCCGCCCACCACAACCACCCCAAACCTGAACAGATCAATCAACCGATAGTGGGACAAAGGACGACAAGATTTGATGGGGAAAAAGAACCACTCAAACCATAGAGCTTGCAATCACCCGAATCAGATACGAGGATTGATGATATGGAACAAAGGACCACCAAAAGGGAAGAGAGGCGTCACTGGTGCGGAGGGTGAACCTCGTCGCACCACCATACGTTGAGGTTACATCAAAGCAGTGGTTTTGGATATGGAGGAAGGTACAACAACACAAGGGTTGAGTTTAGAGAGTTCATAGGATTTGTTCGAAGATAAGAATAGCTTCATTCAATTTCAAACACAAATTCACCGAAACAATTCATCATAAAATATAACTTATTTTAAACTCAATCTATTGATGTATTATATTATTTGTTGAAGGTAGGAAATATGTTCATACTTGTCAAAATAATATAAATATTAAGCTGGGAAAGGGGGAATTGTTCACATCAAATTTCAAAAGCAACAATAGAAAATAGAAATAATAAGTTAGGATGGGAGGAAGATTCACATCTATTTGCAAAAGCAATGATAACAACACTTTCATTTAGTTGAATTTTTCTTCATAATGAAACTATCCTAATTTAGTGTATACTAGGGGCATCATCAACATTAGTTGGAAAAACAAAAAGATAGTGTATCAACCTTTTCTACGATTCCTATGCCCATATATATATGACTATTTTATGTACCCAAAATACATTCAAAATAGACCCCAAAAAACAAAGACAAGGACCCAAAAAAGAAAAACTAATTTTTCCATCGATTGCCCACTAGTCTTATATAAGATCATCACATGGCAACTTCTGATTCGGGCACGTAATTTAGTCTTTCTTCCCACACCAACTTGGATACAAGTTCATCTTGCTCAGGTACATGTTCCTGCTTCACATAACATTAAATGTTCATCATTATTAACTCTACAAAAATCATCATTATGACCCACTTGTTTTAGCAATATGTATTATTTAAATAAAATCATCATCATCATTATCTTTTAAAGCAAGAAAGAAAGTTGTTTATTTTTTATATATTGAATATAAAGTGAAGATGGAGAAGCAATGGAATTGAACACGAACCTCTAATTCCCTAACCAATTCCTTGGCTGTGGATGCTGACACGATAATGCGACGTGCCTTTGGGGAAATAAAGCCTTCATCAACGGCCTTGTCAATGAAACACAACAATGAATTGTAAAATCCATCCACATTCAATAGACCCACCTGCACCATAAAAATATTAAACAATCAAACACTAATGTCACAATTATATATTAGCTAAGCTATATATTTACACTATATAATAGCTATATAATATATAGTCGTAAAGTCGACTAAAAACGAGATTTGACGATTCATATTTTAATATCAAAATATGTATTAGAATTAAATCGTCTGATCTTGATCCGATGACTAACGATGAAAGTGTGAATTGCTAATCACATCATATTCATATTTTTTATTTCTAGTAGTATTCCATTGACCAACAACTTTATTGGTTTTTTGTTGTTCTTTAGTTAATTACTTTAATTTAATTATTACTAGTTTTATTGTGACATACCTTTCTCCCATTCAAATGGAGAACCATCAGTCTAACGTCATATATCAATATCAAATAATGTAACGTGACAACGATTAACTACACAAAATCCTAAAGTACTATCTTTTCATGTGAATTGAAATTCAATACCCCACATGTTTCGGTTCAATTATATACGAAGCTTCCTAATGTTATGTATCATGCTTAAAATTAAAACATCAACTAGTAGTTAACTAATTAAGCTAATTAACCAAAAAAAAACTAAAACAAATTTGTAAGCAACATGTCATCTTAAGATACGTAAAACAATGGTTTTTAAACATGGAGACAACGAATAAATACGTATGACATGCATCATAGATAGGAGGCAAAGTTGGTTAAGGCAACTGCTGTCCAAATAATTAAAATGAAAAGAAAAAAAAAAGCAAACATTAATTAAATTGAATTTGACTGATTCATATTTTATAAAGTAGGATATTAGGAGAAAGCTAAATTCCAGAGAGTTCACAAGAGGCAA
>Ga0315913_1008778_pt1 | contig 11936 bp, 4 predicted proteins | sample MpolsnodulesMG_FD_207736 | JGI IMG/M metagenome (GOLD analysis project Ga0315913, IMG submission 207736) | Medicago polymorpha root nodule microbial communities from Los Angeles, California, United States - small nodules | ecosystem: Host-associated > Plants > Roots > Nodule | place: USA... | reverse complement strand
AACCCCCCCAAGCATCAACCATTACTCCTTCAACACCAGCACTCTTCAAAGCCATCAAACTAGCATTCATTGCTCTTGCTTTATTCAATTTTCCTCCCATTGTTACCGTGTCTAATGGCAACATCACAAACACCGGTACTCTATTCGAATCAGCATCGTGGTGATGAGCAATCGATGGCGCGAGAATCTTCTCCCATTTCTTGTTTTCCTTAACTGCAGAGTTGGTGTTTTCCTTTGTGAAATGTGTTTCTTGCATTGAACTCTTTGCTTTGAGATGAAACAAAGGTTTAAGTTTTGGACAAGAAACTTTGTTGGAAGAAAAATCATCAAGAGATTTTAAGACTCTTGTTTCTTTTTTGTGAATGAAGGAAATTGAAGAACGAAGTGTTAGAGCCATATTTTAGTGTTTGCTCTACTTGAGTGATTGCAATTAAAGATTGGAATGTGACAATATATATAGACTAAGAATGTTTGTTTATTTTTCTTAATTATTATTTATCAAAATAACAACTAGATATTTTTGGGAAAATTGAAGTTGGCAACCTTGGTAGGTCCATGCTTATGTGTTACCACTTCTTCCATTATAAGGATCCACCTCCCCCATTATGATGCACTTTTTTTTTCTTTTTCATTTTCCTTTTTGAATTAAAATGATCTAACTTCAAAAATAAGTATATGAGTGAATAAACATGTCGGTCTTTTACCACAAAAAAAGAATAGAAAAGAATAAACACGTCGGCTATATATGGCTTCAGGTTTTAAATGTTGCCTTGTACTGTAAGTTAATTTCCTCTCTTAGATCATTTTGTGGCTATGCTTAAAGAAAATGACTTTTCTTTGATGGTGTGTGCCCAATTAAAAAGAATCACTAGTGACCTCTTTTTCCCCACGGTTGATCTATTATTTGAAAATGATAACGAGTGTCCTTAGGCATTGTTTAGTAACCTTAAAAAGTTTGTTTTTGTTAAAGTTTATGTAACTAATACATTGGAAATTGAAGTTTTTAACTTTTTTAAGAAATAATTTCTTCATCATGAATTCTTAAAGAGTGTTCTTAGGGTACTCGTTAGCAAAACTCATAAATAAATACTCCCTTTGTCCCTGTATGTAAGCTCAGCGGCGAAGTTAAGAAAAAATTTACGCAGGGACCAATTATAAAAAAAAGTTAAAACCAACATATTAATTTTAAAGATAAAATATATTTTTAGTCTTATAAATTATAATTTTTTAGGTTTGATCCTTACAAACAAATTTATTCAATTTTTGTCTCGATTTTCTAAAATTTTACAAAAAAAAAAGTGTTTTTAGTCTTGGATTTCATCTTTATAACAAAAAAATTAAGGATTAAAATTAAACAAAATCTTAAAGACTAAAATCGCAAGTGTTGTAGAGACTAAAATCAAAATAATCCAAAAATTAACCAATGCATGAAAATTAACTAAGAGCATTAACAAATGATAAAAATTGACAATAACTATTTAAAAAAGTTAGACAAAATATGTTTCAAGAAGCCAATTTTATCCATAAATGACTATTTACAAAATAGATTAATATATTTTTCAATGTACACAAATAGGTTATGTTTAATTATGACTATTGTCTTGATAGTTTTTATTGTTGAAAAAGTTTTCTCTATAATTATTATTGAGATCGGAAGTACCAAACCGATACAAATAAATCTATTAATCATGTAATAATTTGTTTACTTTCTTATTTATACTAATCTTCGACAACTGAACTTGTTTGGGGTAGCTCAATATTTATTATTTGGGGTAGCCGGATATAAATACAAACCATCTACTATAAGAATTTTTTTTTTTTGGGGTAGCCATGGCTACCCCTACCCATCGAAAGGATACGCCCCTGTGTAGCCCATTTTGCTTTTTTCACATTTCTTAAAAAAAATTGTTAGTGTAATTAATGACTTTATTTGTGTTTATTCGGATTTAATTGAATTTATTTACACACAAAATCACAGCAACCTATTCAAATTTAAATGGTTATATATGCGATCTAATTATTCTGTCCAATGGTAGTCTCTTTCTATAGCGTTCTTTCTAAGATAATCAACATCATTGTCAGGATGAGGGCAAACACAGAAGAGCAAATATCATATTTTCACATTGCTTAATTCCACACTCGTATAGTAATAGCTTCTTAACCACAAGTCCACTAATAATGTTGCAAAATGTTAAAAAATTTCTTAGCTTGTAGTTCTCCTATGGCTAAGTATCCACATACACCAACCTTGTTTGCTTCCCTTCACGCGTCTCTAGTACATCACCATGCATTTTACTCAAATCAATTATTTGTTAATCAATAATAATATATTATTTGGTCGACATTTTCTGCAGCCAATAGAGGTCTATTGCAACATTATGGCTATCATTAACTCAAGTCATGCATGAAATTTATTAGGCTTAAATGCTCTTTTGGTCCCTTAAGTATTTAATTGGTATCACTTTGGTCCCTTAACTAAAAAAAGATTGTTTGAGTACTTTAAGTTTTTTTTTTGTCTCGTTTTGGTTCATTCTGTTAGATTTCCGTTAGGTTTAATAAAAAACGTTAAGTGTGAACACGTGTCACTTTGTCATTGGATTTGAGAATTTTTTTTATATAAAAAAATATTTTTTAATATATATATTTTATTTTTTTTAAAAAAAATTCCCAGAACCAATGATAAGTGACACATGTTAACTCTGGACACGTGTCACTTTGTCATTGGCTTTGAGATTTTTTTTAAAAAAATATATATATTTTAAAAAAATATATTTTTTTTGTAAAAAAATAATTTTCTTTTGTTAAAAAAAAAATCTCAGAGCCAATGACAAGGTCACACGTGTCCAGAAGTTAACTTTTTTTTTAAACCCTAACGGAAACCCAACAGAAGGGACCAAAACGAGACTAAAAAAAACTTAAAGTACTCAAACAAATTTTTTTTTAGTTAAGGGACAAAAACAATATCAACTAAATACTTAAAGGATAAAAAAACATTTAGCAGTGAACAGATATAAAGTGTGAGAGTGATGATATATGGACAACATATAATATTCATATAAAATGTATAAACTCTATATACTTAGTTTATAGAGTTGATTTCACTAAAATAACTAGAGAGCAAAGTAAATGATTTCAATTATTAGTAAAAATAATCAAAGGTTGATGAATTACAAAAATATCTTGAGACTGCATAGATACTTCCATAAGACATGCTACACGGTTTCCCTTGGAACAATATCTAGAAGACAAGGAACTCTCGTTGTCACATATCTCATATGCATTCCAAACTTACACTAGCCAATGAACTCGAAAAGATATTTAATTTTGCTGAATTTAATAATGACATAAATTTCTCTCTATTTTACAAACAACAAAATAAAAAGGAAGCGTAAAAAAAAACATATACTTGCTTTTTTTAAATAAAAAAGAAGAGCAAATACTTTAATATAACACTCATATTAAATTTATCTAAAATATTTAGCACGTGCATTAAACTTAGCCTTGGAGACATTAAAATTACAACATAAAGAAATTCGTTCGAATGAATACAACGAATTCATGTTCATATATCAAACAAGTGCATACAATTCTACAATCATAAATTATATCATAGTTACATTTGAACCTATTTGCAATTCTGAAAAGACTATCTTTTAAAATAATAAATGTAAAGCAAGTAAGACATATGTTTATTGTTGCTTAACACATGAGAGTTTTAACTTAATAGAGAAATGTATGTTTTATTCAACTTTTTAAATGCAATTGAGTATACATGCACTTAAAAATACAACAAATTTTTCTTAATTAATTCTGGAATCTATACTATATATATATATATATATATATAGATATGGAAAATAAATCCTTTCAGCTTTTTGAGCTGACTATTTCCCTTTTTAAAAATGTCCTCAATAATAACTAATGTAACAAATAGATAAGAATAAATTTAAATATTAAAATAAAAGTATGACGAACACAAATATTCAGTTTTTTCTTTATCTTTTAAAAAACTAGTATATTTACCCGGCGTTGCCCGGGTTAGAAATGAAATTAAGGATGGACAAAATTCGGTATGCATGTTATCCGCAAATAAAATTGACCACAGACCAGTACGGGACGAATATCTTAATAGATACACACAAATAGAATAAGAAAGATATTTTAAGTACCTGTAAATCAATAGATGCATAAGTGGTTGAAATTAACTTGATTTAGTACAATTATTAACACATATAAAATAAAATAAACATTTTTTAAATACCCATACATGCATGAATCCGTACCCGTTATTAAATTAGCAAAATTATACAATTGTTGTATTACCTAAATCAAAATCTTCTCCCCACGAAATTAAATACAATTGAAATTTTTACTTAATGATTTTTGTTTGATTAGTAGTTTGTTGTCAAAATGAAAGCGTGTGTATAATATTTTTGGCATAATGAAAGCGTGTGTCAAAATGAAAACGTGTGTATAATATTTTTGTTTGATTTAGTACAATATGTTTGATTAGGTGTTTGCCCAGTGCTTATTTACACCTTAGCTTCCTCGTGAGCTTAATTCAGTTGGTAGGAAACAATGCAAAATATATGCAATGTCCAGGGATCGAACCCAGTACACCACTAAAATAATTTACACCTTAGTGTTATTTTTTTTGAATGATACACCTTAGTGTTTTTAGGTGGATGTTTATATATATATATATATATATAGAGAGAGAGAGAGAGAGTATAGGAAGTTTTTCAATGACAATATAGAAGGTTAACAAAATAAATTACGTTACAATTAAATTAGAAAGTAATAAAAACAATATATATATATATATATATATATATATATTTGGACTATAAAATTAAAGTAGATATGGATCATTTGTTGAGATGTTTATGTCAGATAGAAAAATAGTTTTCTAAAAATAAAACATAAATGTTCATATGGGAGTGAACATGTGCATAAACAAATGTCATTTTTCATTGGAATACCTACAAAATAAAAATTTATAGGGAGGTAGTTCAATTGCATCAAATAGACCCATTATGAGATAAAAATACATGAACATTATAAAATTATTTTTAGTAAATGTAAATTAAATTTCCTCAAAAAAAAAGTAAATGTAAATTAAATATATGACTCATTTTTTATAGGTTATAAAAATGATTTTGACATTCAATAATTTAGAGACTTTATTAAAAAGTATAATCAATTTTGTGTTTATTTATCAGAATAACAATCACTTTTTTGGTGGATATGATGAAAATTCAAAGAAATATTTGAAAATTCGAAAAAATAAAATACCAGTTTTAAAAAATATCAAATTTTTCTTCAATTTTTTTTAACAAATCTGTAAATTCGAAAACAAATAAAAAATTATATTTATTAAAACAAAATAATGTTATTTTTTGATGAAAAACAAAATAATGTTGAAATTGAAGTAGCCATTAATTCATTAAACCAAGAATTATTTAACAAATGAAGTGAAATATTTAATGGATAAGATTGAAATTATTATATATAGGTTGTTGAGATATTTACGCTACATAAAATATTAGGAATTCAATAAAAAATTAAATAAAATATTTAGTGGATAAGATCAAAAGTTTGTTGAGATATTTATGTCAAATAAAATATTACTTTTGAAAATAGAAAAAATAATAAAAATATTGAGAATAAATGTGGAAGTGACACGTGGCATAAAAAACCTTACTTTATATATATACTATTGATGTAATAAACTATATGAGTGTATTTATACTTACTTTTTTACCGTCTCAATTATACACTTAAACAACAACTTTTTCTATAATAAAGATTGTTGTTGGTGTCATTAAAAAAAATAAGAATTTAGATTAATTTTTTTTATATTGTTAGTTTCATTGAAATAGACAATCATTTTTTTTAGGGAATGAAATAGACAATCATGGTTAATTTGAAAACAAAAAACATTTATATTTTCACTTTTAATCGAAATTAAAATTTCATAAAAAAATCACCGTTCATAGTTTTCAAACGTCCCGTCTTTCCGCTAGTTATTACAGTGTCTATAAATACAATTGAGCACTAACTTAAGAAAAATCTTTAACATTCTTTTAATCTTTAAGTAAACGCTCATTTTAGTTCATAAAAAAAAGGCATGAGAATCAATTGCACGAGACCTAAACCTTTAGAAAAATTAAAACGGTTTTTGATCCATGAGAAAAACAAACCAGAACAACTTATAGTATTAGCCTTCTCTCCAAAAAAAAACAAGTTATCGTTTTTACCTTCTTTACACTTTGTTTAGCTAATAAAGAAAATATAGAAGAACGAAAATAAAGTGAAAAGAATAGAAAATAACATGATTTTAAGGTTTGTTTGTTACATATTATCAAAAAGTGATTGTGATGTTTTATAATTTATGGATTATTTTTAGATATCTTCTATAAAAGCAAAAGTTGTTTTGTGTTTAGCTAACATAATGAGAATTACTTTCTAAACAAAAACAGTTATAAAAAATTATTTTCTAGATAAACTACTCAACAAATTCTCATTTGAACTAGTTTTTAGATTATCTTTTCTTAAGATTCTCTTTTTTTTTAAAATTGTAACAAATGCACGAAAACTTCCAAAAATAATTATCTTGTCTAAAAAGGTGATTTTGTTTTACGAAAAAATTGTAACAAACGGGGCTTTTAGTTCGGTATGTGTTCGTCTAGAACACAAATCAATTTGGGGTACGTTGAAGACTATGGTGCTCTGATGAAGGTAGTGGTGTTGAAATAGAAGGAAGGTATCTACAAAGACACTCTAATGGCGTTGTCAATATACGCACAATATAGTAAGAGAATAAAAGTGCAGGAAGATAAGAGATTACCTTCATTAAAGGACATTAGACATGTTCTATCGATAGGAAGTAACATAGGCCTTCATGGACTTTTATGTTTTAGGATCATGTAGCAATTCAATTGTCACAATATCATTAGTCTAATGAATTAAAAAAAAAGGTTAATGACTTGCATTGTCGTGGTTAACTTAACGGCATATATGCTAAACAAATATTTTGGCAGCATACACTTTTGTTGTTAATGAAGCAGGAAAATTGGTTTATAGCATGACTCAATATTTATTTACAAAACTAATCTTCTATTTTTTAAAAAAGTTTATTTAAAAAAATGACCCAACAAAAAAGTATTGTACCAAATGTCTAGTTGTCAAATTGTGTGTATAATACGCCTCGTCTTTTTTTTTATGTCTATGTGAGCTCTCTTTCGGTTTGCTAAATTTGAAAACCGAAAAATTTGAAACAAGTTTTGGGAATTTAAGCAAAACCGAAAAATTTGAGGCAAGTTTTGTGAATTTAAGCAACGGTTCCGTGACTTAACTGCAGATCCACGATGGAAGAAACCTCCATGATATTACACCCATCAATTTGCATTGGATAACAGGTCAAGGTACAAAGTTGTTCGGGCATTTATGGAGAAGTTTATTTACTATTATCTCTTCACTAAAAATTGTGACCACTTATGTGATGAAGTTTATTTACTATTTACTTAAAGAAATTGAAATCGTGCAATCATGAAATTTTGACGGGAATCATTTCTAATTCAAACACGAATCCTAGAATTTTGTTTTATTTCAAAAATCATTTTTTTTACTTTTATCTCGTATTAAAGTTATTCGTACACCCCTACAATCGACGGAAATTCATGGAATTTTGACAGAAAATCGTGGAATCAATAAACTTTGTGATGATGTTTGTCTTCAATTATGGATATTTCACATTTGCAAGCACCAAAGAAGCAAATATGGAATCCATGGTGTCTGCAGTTTCTGGAAAACTTTCCTCAGCCTTTCCGGTTTATATTAGATAACGGAAAACTTATCTGAAGTCAAATAAGAAAAGGGATAAAATTTACATTTTGTATGGTTTGTAGGGGTGAAGGATTGATTGTAGGGGTACATGATATAATGTCCCTCAATGGAACCCGTGAAGACATACAAAATTACGGGCTAAACAATAGCATCTTGAAATGGGTCGGGCCTAAAATTATCCACAAAAATTAATTTATTTTGTTATATAAACCCTCACACCTAACAAATTTACCACATTTTTATGCTTGTCGAAACAAATTACCACATTTTTACAGAATTTCAAACTATCCTTCGTTCATGTAAACACATGTATACAAGGGTTAAATATGTTTTTGCTCCCTATAAATATGTCAACTTTTTATTTTAATCCCTCTAAAAAATTACTTCGACTTTTAGTCCCCAGTAGTTTTTCATCTTCACTGTTGGTCCCTCTTTTAAAGTAAACTCATATGTAGAACTCATATTTTTGAATAAAATTTTACAGAAAAAATTATAATATCATAAGAATTCTCCAAAAAAAATTAGAATTTCTAAACAAAACATGAATTAAACATGAAACTTTCTATTTTTGGCGATTAAATATTCATAATTAATTCATGTTTTGTTAAACAATTCTAATTTTTTTTTGGAGATGTTTTTACAATATTCCACACATTTCTACATAATTTAATTCAAAAATACAAAATTAACTTAAAAATAGGGACCAAAAGTAGTGATTGAAAATTTTATAGGGACTAAAAGTTGAAGACATCTTTTAAAAAAACTACAATGAAAAGTTGGTATATTTATAAGGACAAAAACATATTTAATCATATATACAATATACATTTCGTGAAAGAAATAAGACGTAAATAATTTTTTCTGACAAAAATAAAGAGTCATAGTTCATGTTGTAAGTTCGATTTCAATGCTAGATATTTTCTTAGTTATTTGAACCTTAAATTCTTTTTGCCTTCAGATTCCTATCAATCGAATTTGATGTAAGTTTTTCTAAATATAGTAAGACAAGTAGTGTCTAATTTATATTTATATCATTTCAATATTAATTTGTGTGTGTGTGGGGTCGCTAACTTACTTTCATCCAAAAACATGAAGAGTAAGTTAGCAACCATACTCTCACTTATGTTTTACTAAAAAGTAAAAGAGAAATGCTAGCAACACATCTTCTAACACACACTTTTCAACACACTATATTTGATTGGTTAAAATTCACATGGGTCCCACCTTGAGAAATGCTAGCAACACACCTTCTAACACACACTTTTCAACACACTCTCTTTGATTGGTTAAAATTCACATGAGACCCACCAAATTTATATGGGACCCATATGATTCTGAAAAATATTATGTATTAGGAACAATAATAAAATTCCAAGTGATGGTACTTAGTTGATCTTTTGCCACAAAAGAATGATCCTCGATGGACACGTCATTGCAACAACAACACCCACCAATCAGGGGATGAGAAGAAAAAAGATTAGAAGAATAAAAAGGATTATTTTTTAATATTGCTACAAGAATAAAAAAAATGGACACGCCATTTCAATATCGCATTTGCTTCCGTCATATCACGTGATTGTCATTATTTTCTCTTTTACAAAATACAGAGATTTGATTCATTCTCTGTTCTTCTCTGCTCCTCTTCTTCTCCACCTCTCATCATCAAGTCTATGTCATTATTTTCTCGGGCTTGGGCTCGTTGTGAAGGTTGGTGGAGGAAAAGCCCAACCCAAGAGCAAACATTTAGTTTAGTGTGGGTTTTAAGTTGTGTGTTTGGGTGTTGAAAAAAATGTGTTTTCTTTAATGTTTTTAAGGGTTTTAAGTGTTTATGTTTTAGTTTGTGTGTTTGCCTAGTTTGTCTAATGTAATGTATTAATTAATGAACAAGCTTGCTTATTTTTTGTCTCTGTGTGTTAAAAAAAAAGTGTTTTCTTTAATGTTTTTAAGGGTTTTGAGTGTTTATGTTTCGGTCCGTGTGTTTGTCTAATGTAATGTATTAATTAATTAATGAACAAGCTTGCTTATTTTTTGTCTCTATGTGTTTGTGTGTTGAAAAAAAAGTGTTTTCTTTAATGTTTTTAAGGGTTTTGAGTGTTTATGTTTCAGTCTATGTGTTTGTCTAATGTAATGTATTAATTAATGAATGAACAAGCTTGCTTATTTTTTGTCTCTGTGTGTTGAAAAAAATGTGTTTTCTTTAATGTTTTTAAGGGTTTTAAGTGTTTATGTTTCAGTATGTGTGTTTGTCTAGTTTTTCTAATGTAATGTATTAATTAATTAACTAACAAGTTAGCTTATTTTTTGTCTCTATCCCCCCACCCCACAATAAAATTTTGAAAAATTTAATAGAAAGCTTATAAACAACAACAATAAAATTCCAAGTGATACTACTTAGTTGATCTCTTGCCACAAAAGAAGGATCCTGGATGGACACGCCATTGCAACAACAACACCCACCAATCAGGGGATGAGAAGAAAAATGATTAGAAGAATAAAAAGGATTACTTTTTAATATCGCTACAAGAATGAAAAAATGGACACGCCATTTCAATATCGCATTTGCTTCCGTCATATCACGTAATTGTCATTATTTTCTCTTTTTCAAAATACAGAGATTCGATTCATTCTCTGTTCTTCTCTGCTCTTATTCTTCTTCACCTCTCATCATCAATTTCTATCCTTCATCACGGGGTAAAAATTGTTGATGAGGCCGTTGCGGAGTGATTGAGAGAGATTGTTGATGAGGACGCGGACGGCGGGGGAGTTTACTGGAACGTCGGATCCGGTGCCGAAAACGGTGGATACGGTGGTTGTTGATGGCGGAGGGACGGTGGTGACAGGGAGAACGGGTGTTGACAGAGGACATTGTTGCGATTGTTTATTGTAACATATTGGAGAGATAAAGTTTTAGAGAGAGAAAGTGATTTTGTGAATTGAGATTGAAGGGTTTTTTTTTTTAGATAAGGTGATTTATTGCTTAATGGTTGTTGATGGTGATGAAGAAATTTTGTTGTTTGAAGTTGGAAGATGAAGAAGGAAGAAGATGACAATAGATGTTATCATATGTTGTGAGTCCATGGTATGCCATATGTGCTTTTTAAATCCAACTGTTGATCACTAATCCTAACTGACACGTGGAAATGAGTTAACAGATTTTGCAAAATGCTAACGGAAAGGACGAAAATAGTAAACAGTAGAAAATTTATGGGACCAAATTGAGACACTTTATAGTTAGAGGACCAAAGTGAAAACAAAAAATAAGTTAAAGGACCAAATGATGTATTAAGCCTTTAATTAATAAACTTTTTAACACGTTTAAGTCTAACATTTATACTGGACGAATGGCATGATATATTTTCACCTTGCTTTGTGGGGGTGCATGCATATGCCTAGGAAATATCGAGAGTGATGGTAAAAATTAGGAAAATTGTTGTTCACACATTTGAGAAGGCTGAAAAACACGAGTAAATTACTCAAATGCCCCTCGACAGTTAACTGTCAAATTTGATTGAAACCGGTTGCAGTTAACTTCTGAGGAAAACCTCGGCAGTTCACTACCGAAGTTCTGTTATAAGAACAGAACAGACATAGGAGTTTCCAAAACTCCATTGTTACGTTTTTGGTTCTCCTAGGTGCGATTTTCAGCCATTTCAAACCATTTCAAGCCAATTTCAATCACAAAAACAAGTAAATTTTTTGAATCCTATTGCATGGTTGTTATGTGGTTGAATTTTTTTTTTTTTTTTTTTGTTAAATTTCGCTATTCCTATTGACTACAACTAGTGCAGCAAATGATTAGGACATGTACTCTCCTATTACACTTGGAATTAAGTGTTTTTAATAAAACTGAAAAGTTCTTGGTTCTTGATTAATGTTGTTGCATAAGTTGTACATAGATTCAGGAAATGATTCCAAAAGGCATAAATGTTTCCTTTTCTTTTAGTTGTTTTTAAGATGATCATGAATTTGATTTCCATGGCATGCTTCATTTTTATGTCATCTATTAATTAATTCCTTGTAGAATAGAAAGAGATGATGATATATTTCAGGTTTTTCTTTAGCACAAGGGAAAGTGGATCAAATATGAT